>OLPW01000849.1_pt1 | contig 34649 bp, 26 predicted proteins | sample 1672161 | NCBI WGS metagenome assembly OLPW01 (sample SAMEA3136654, study PRJEB25190) | human gut metagenome
GGCAGCAGCCGTCCGCGCCGCAGCAGAAATCGTTCGACGATATGCTCAAGCAGTTCATGTCCGAGTCGGACAGCAAAATGTCCTCCATCCGCGCCTATTCCGACCACAAGACCAAGACCAGAAAACGATAACCGGAAAACGCCCCGGAGCGGTCAGCCGCGCCGGGGCGAGGAGCTATTTATGAATGTTTTGATTACCGGCGGCTCGCGCGGCATCGGGGCCGCAGCCGTGCGCGCGTTTTCCGCGCGCGGTGACCGGGTCGCGTTTTTCTATGAAAAGGAAGACGAAAAGGCGGCGGCTGTCGCCGCCGAGACCGGCGCGCTTGCCGTCCGCTGCGACGTTGCGGACGAGGCGGCGGTGAACGCCGCGTTTGCACAGCTTCCCGGCACAGATCTTCTCATCAACAACGCCGGGATCGCGGATTGTGATCTCATCAATGTCATCACCCCCGAACGCTGGCACAGGCTGTTTGCCGTCAACGTCGACGGCGCGTTTTACTGCATCCGCGCAGCCCTTCCCCATATGCTGCGGCAGCAGTCCGGCTGCATCCTCAACGTCAGCTCCATGTGGGGGCAGATCGGCGCGTCGTGCGAGGCGGCGTATTCGGCGACGAAGGGCGCGATCCTCGCTCTTACCAAGGCGCTGGCGCAGGAGCTGGGGCCGTCCGGCATCCGCGTGAACGCCGTCGCGCCGGGCGTCATCCAGACCGATATGTGCGCGCACGTAGACCCCAGCGTTATGGAGGGTCTGCGGCAGCAGACGCCCATCGAGCGGCTGGGCACGCCGGAGGACATCGCGCGGGCGATGGTCTATCTGGCAGACGCAGAGTTTGTCACCGGGCAGGTTCTGCCTGTCAACGGAGGCTTCGTCATCACGTAACACTTGACAAAGGAGAAAAAAATGAAACGCTTCTTGCAAAGACTTTCGCTCCTGCTCGCCGTGCTTCTGCTGCTGACCACAGCAGTCTTCGCCGACTTCGGCCCCAAGCCGCAGCTGGTCGTCCGGGTCGAGCAGCCGCCGCAGGAGGAGTATTATCTCGATCTGCTGGACACGGGCGACTGGGCGAAAAATCTCTATGACCTGGACGAGCGGGAGCTTGACCCGGCGCTGCTGGCCGCGCTCCGCGCGGCTGTTCCGTCAGGCTGGCACGCCTGCATTGCACAGGGTTCCACGCGCGCACCCATCTGGGGCGAGCTGACGGGCGAGCCGGACGGCTCCGGCGCGATGCTGCACAGCTTCCGCTACTACGGCGTTCCGGAGACATACCGCATTCTGATGGTCACGGCCTCCGGCGAGACGTTTTTGTCGGATGTGCTGACGCGCAGGACGCTGCAGTCCTCCGTCACGGTCGACTGGACGGCGAAAACGGCAAAGCCGCCTTTGCAGTCCGTGGGATATCTGCTGCAATTCGCCGCGACGTTTGTGCCGACGATTCTGATCGAGCTTGTGGTGCTGCTCCTGTTCGGGTTCAAGCTGAAAGAAAACTGGAAGCCGTTCCTGCTCGTCAATCTCGTGACGCAGGGGCTGCTGCACGGGTATTTCGCGCTGTTCGCCGTCAACAATGGCGTCGGGCCGGGATATTTCATGCTCTTCTTCCCGGCAGAGCTGGTGATCGCGCTGCTGGAGGCGTTTATTTACCGCGCCGCACTCAGGGGCCGGTCAAAGCGCCGCGCGTTCCTGTGCGGCTTGTGCGCCAACGTCTGCTCGGCTGCGCTGGGCTTTTTTCTGGCAGAGCCGGTCTGGCAGTTCGTCGTATCCATCAGCTGAGGCTGCTGATCACATCAAAAACCGGGGAAGCCAGTTTTTCTGTCTTCCCCGGCCGCTTTTTTCAGGCTGCTTTTCCGCAGCCTTGTTTTTTTATTCAAAAAACTGAAAATCTTTCTTGAAAAGAAGGTTGTCAGTTGATATAATAGTTCTATTCCGGGAAAAAGGAGGGGATTCCGCGATGGAAAATGAGGAACTCCCGCAATATATGCGGATCGCGGTCTCCGTGGCCGGTCGGATCGCGGACGGGCAGCTTGCGGAGGGGGAAAAGCTCTCCGGGCGCTCGAAGCTTTCGTCGGAGTATCAGGTTTCCCCCGAAACGATCCGCAAATCCGTGCAGCTGCTGCGCGATATGCAGGTCGTGACCGTCAAGGAGCAGAGCGGCGTGTACGTGCGCTCTGCGGAAAACGCGAAGCGCTATTTGCAGATGGTCGGCGAAAAAAACGAGCTGCGGCAGAAAAAGCAGCGGCTGCGCGCGCTGCTTGCCCAGCAGGAGGCCGTGGCGCGGCAGGTGTCGGAGCTGTGCGGCAGCATTCTCGATGATTCCGTGCAGCCCGAACAGGCTGCGGAGCAGCTGAAGACCTTCTCCTGCCGCGTGTCGCAGGACTGGCCGGACGCGGGAAAGACCCTCGGCTCGCTCCATTTCTGGCAGGCGACGGGGGCGACCGTCGTCGCCATTGCGCGCGCGGACGCGCTGACCGTCTCGCCGGGGCCGTATGCCGAGCTTCGCGGTGGGGACCGCATTCTCTTTGTGGGCGACCAGGAGGCACGGGAGGCCGTCGCCCGGTTCTTCAGCAAAACAGAAACAACATGATCCGGCGGGTGTCTGCCTGCCGGAAGGAAAGGAGACACACGTGGTTCACAACGAACTTCACGCGCTGGATCTGGCGATCATCGGCGCGTATCTGATTGCAATGGTGCTCATCGGCCTTGTGGTGGTCAAAAAGGTCCGGAGCATGGACGATTATTATCTCGGCGGGCGCTCCTTCGGGCCGCTGGTTCTGATGGCCACCGTCTGCGCGACCATCATCGGCGGCAGCGGCCTGATGGGGCGTGCGGGCGTCGCGTATTCAAGCGGCTTCAAGGCCATCATGACGGCGCTGCCGTACCTGCTTGGGATGTTCATCTTTTCCGGCCTCGCCGGGCGCATCTCGGACGTCGGCACGAAGTTCGGCGTCACATCCATCCCGGACCTGTTTGAGCAGCGCTTCGGAAAAACAGCCAAGGTCGTGCTGGGCTGCCTCATTGCGTTCACCATGATGGGCACGGTCGCCTCGCAGGTCACGGCGACAGCCACGATCATCAATATGCTCGGCGGCGAGATCGGCATTTCCTATGAGTTGGGCGCGCTCATCGCCTGCGCGGTATTTATCATCTACACGGCCACGTCCGGCCTGTTCGGCGTCATTTATACGGACGTGTTCCAGTTTGTCATGCTGATCCTGTTCGTGTATATCCTGATCCCGGCCTCGTCGCTCGTCAAGCTCGGCGGGATCGGCAATTTTGTGCAGAATCTGGCGCCGGAGCTGGCAAAGCCGTACATCGACGGCGGCATCGTCGGCGATATCATCACCTATTTTGTCTTCACGCTGGCCGGCGCGGAGATGTGGCAGCGGGCGTTCGCGGCAAAGAACCGCAGATCCGCCAAGGAGGGCCTGTTCCTCGGCACACTTGCCTACGGGCTGACGATCCCGCTGGTATGGTTCATGGGCGTGGTCGCGCATCAGCTCGTCCCGGCGGAGAAGATCGCGGCCTACGGCTCGACCGACGCGGTCGTTCCGGCGCTGGCGATTGAAATCCTCCCGGTCGGCCTGACGGGCCTCGCACTGGCGGGCATTCTGTCCGTCATCATGTCCACGGCGGACAGCTATCTCATCGTCTCCGTGCAGACGTGCGTGCATGATATCTACAAGGTATTCCGGCCGGATACGCCGGAAAGGAAGGAGCTGCGGCTCACGCGCGTGTTCGCCGTCGTACTGCCGCTGGGCGCGCTGCTGATCGCGCTGTACATCAAAAACGCGTATAACATCCTCATGTTCGCTTGGAGCTTCTATGCCGCTGCGGCGGGACTTCCAGCGTTCGCCGCGCTCTATTGGAAAAAGGCGACGAAGGCAGGCGTTCTGTCCGGTATGGCGGCGGGCTTTACGGTCACGATCGCGTGGAAGCTGTTGGGCCAGCCGTTCGGCCTCGGCGCGACAGTGCCGGGGGCGATCGCCTGTGCGCTGGCGCTCGTGCTCGTGAGCCTTGCAACGTGCAAAAAGCACCCGTCCGTCTATCTCGACCCGCGCAAGGCTTGACAACCGGTCTGCGGAGCGGGTATGCTATAGGAAATTCCAACGATGGAGGTTCATCCGATGAACGTCGTCAATTTTGGCTCTCTGAATATCGATCACGTCTACGCCGTCGACCATTTCTGCCGCGCGGGCGAGACGATCCACACAAAAAGCTATACCCAAAACGCGGGCGGCAAGGGGCTGAACCAGTCCATCGCCGTTTCACGCAGCGGGCAGAAGGTGCATCACGCGGGTCTGCTCGGCCCGGAGGGCGCACGGCTGGCAGAGCTGCTGTCCGGCAGCGGCGTCGATCTGCGCTATCTGAAGCATACCGACGTTCCGCAGGGCCACGCCGTCATTCAGGTCCAGCCGGACGGCCAGAACTGCATTTTCCTCTACGGCGGCTCCAATCAGGCGGTCACGCCGCAGGAGATCGACGAGGTGCTCATGCAGCTGAACGCCGGGGATTATCTGCTGCTGCAGAACGAGATCGCCAATCTGACCTATCTGCTGCGCGCCGCCGCCCGGCGCGGTCTGCGCGTTGTGCTGAACGCGTCGCCCATTTCGGACGAGCTTTTAAACGCCGATCTTTCCGGCGTCGACTGGCTGGTCGTGAACGAGATCGAATGCGCGGCCATGGCGGGCTGCGGCGATGCGCAGGCGGGCTATGAGACGCTCAAGCAGCGCTATCCGTCGCTTGGCATTCTGCTGACGCTCGGGTCTGAGGGATCCGTCAGCTGGAAGGACGGCACGGAGGTCCGGCAGTGTGCGTACCCGGTCAAGGCCGTCGACACGACCGGCGCGGGCGATACGTTCATGGGCTATTTCGTCGGCTGCCTCGCGCAGGGCATGGAACGGCAGACGGCCATGCAGTATGCGTCCATGGCCTCCGCCATCTCCGTCACCCGCCCCGGCGCAGCAGCGTCCATCCCCCTGATGGATGAGGTTCGCGCCGCCGTCGAGGCGCTTTGAACTGCTTCATAAACCAATGGCCCGGATGCTTCAGAAGCATCCGGGCCGTTGATTTTTGTATAAAAGAAAAAAGTCAGCCCATACGGCTGACTTTTCGGAAGCGTGTAATGGTTACTGCATATTCGCAAAGCGCTCCACGGCCTTGGTAAAGCTTTCGATGGTTTTGTCCGCGTCGCCGTGCTGGATGCCGTCGCGGACGCAGTGCTGGATATGGCCCTCCAAAACGACCTTTCCACAGCCGTTCAGAGCCGACTTGGCCGCGTTGATCTGGGAGAGAATATCCTCGCAGGGCACGTCTCCATCCACCATGCGGTCGATGGCCTGTACCTGCCCGATGATTTTTTTCAAACGCCGATGCAGATTGTCTGCATCCATGCATTGCTTCATGGCTTGCACCTCCATACGGTAAGGGGTATATGTTGATTATAGTGTGGCATATTCGGATTGTCAAGAAAGTCCCGTTTTGGAACAGAAAAGCGGACGCACGCCGGGGGAAGGCAGCTGCCTTCTCCCGGCGGTCTGTTATTCGCCGCAGCCCTGGATATCCAGAGAGTCGAGCGCCTCCTGACCGGCGGCGGTCAGGGCCATGCTGCCGCGGATGGGCCAGGCTTCGTAGCCTGTGTAGTCAAAGCCTTTCAGCGGCAGGGCGAAATCCACGGAAACGAGCTGCTTGATCTGTAAGGCGAGGATCGCCGCGCTGGTCTGCGCGCGGTTTTCGGAGCCATCCAGATACACGGGCGTTTCGTCCGTTCTCGTGCAGGCGGCAGGCAGGAACGCCAGCTCGGCAAACTGCCGCAGCAGCCGAAGCTCCGGCTCCGTCAGAAGCAGCACGTGGCTCCTGCACCCGCCGCAGCCGCCCGCGCAGCCTCCGCAGGACGTACAGTCGGTCATATTCATCCCTCCTGCCGCTAGGATACCCGAATTGCGCGGAAACGTCAATGTTTTTCGGATAAAAGCGCCGTCAGCTTGTCGGTCAGCGTCCACACGCCCGCGATCAGTCCCAGCAGGACTGCCGCCGGGATGGCCAGCACACCGATCACGGCCAGCCCCAGATAAAACACGCCGCCCGAGACGCCGTCCTTTGCTTTTTTTATCGAATCACTGCGCATAGCTCTAATTTCTCCCGTGCAAGCGTCCACACGTCGCGCAGCCAGAGGAAGAAGTCTTCCAGATTGCGGACGGTCTGCTGCACGCCGACCTCCGCGCAGCTGCCGAAGACGGCTTTAGCAGCGCAGCATGTCATACCGATGAGCAGCGCCGCGATCAGGACCAGCACCAGAACAAGACGGAGCAAAAACCGGATCATGCTGCTTCCTCCTTTGCGCCTGCGACGATGGAATAATACGAATTGGATGTGATGCGGTAGACAAGCGTGTAGAAGACCGCATAGATGGCGAAGGTGACGACCGTCGTGCCGATGAGCAGCTTCAGATTCGTGAGGTTGAACAGCACCAGCATTTTATGAACAAACGGGAACGCAAAGCCCAGATGCAGCCCCGCAAACAAAAGCGGCAGGAAGAACACCAGCAGGAGCTGCGAGTTGATGGACTTGCGGATATCCGTCTTCGTCATGCCGACGCGCTGCATGATCTCAAACCGGGCCTGATCCTCATAGCCCTCGGAGATCTGCTTATAATATTGAATCAAAACGGCGGCGGCGAGGAACACGATGCTCAGCAGGATCGCGAGGAAAAAGAGGCTTCCGTAGGTGCCGACGAAATCTTCGCGGTTGAACGCGATGGACTCCACCGTGTACGACGCGTAGACCAGCCCTTCCCTGTTATCGGCAAACGTCCCCATCATATCGCGGAGAAACGCGATCTGCGCTTCATCCGGGCTGCCGGAATCAAACGAATACTGCCAGCTTACGACGACCGGATAGCGGGTGTTCTGCGTCCGCAGCGCGTTTACCGCTGCGTCAAAATCCGGGACGATCAGATAGATCGTCGTCGTGATGTTTGCGCTGTCCGCGCCGAAGCCGCCGAAGCTTGGCAGCTGGCCCTTGATCTGATAGGTCAGCTCGCCGATGCGGATATCCGGCTGTGTGTAGGCCATGCGCGGGCAGCAGAAATATGCCTCGTCCGGCTCCAGCGTCAGGCTTTCACCTGTCATGCGGCTATAGTCCTCCAGCGGCAGGATCGTCAGATCGACCGCACGCTCATAGTCCATAAGCGTACTCTCTTCGGCGCGGGAGAAAGTATTGCCCGTGAGAAGACCGGAGAACCATGCGCTGCGGATATCGAACTGCCCCTGCACGTCAAGTCCGTCCTGTTTGATAACGTCCTCGATCATGCCGCGCGCGATGGCGATGTTTGCTTCATCCATACCGCCCTCGTCCTTGACAAAGCGCAGTTCAACAGAAAGATCGCTCGGATAGCGCGTGCGCAGCGCATCCTCCTTGCCGAAATAGAGGCACGTCGTCGATGAAAGCATAACGAGCACCATCGTGGCAAGAATACAGATCGAGGCCAGTCCCGCGCCGTTGCGCTTCATACGGTAAGCCATGGACGAGACGGAAATAAAATGGTTTTTCTGATAATAATACCGCTTATTCTTCTGCAGCGCGCGGCACAGCACCACCGAGCCGGAGATAAAGATCAGATACGTCGCCGCGATGACCATCAGAACGGCGATAAAGAACACCGCCAGCGCCGTCAGCGGCTGCTTAATCGTCACGGCGATGTAATACGCCGCGCCGAGGATCAGAAAGCCCGCCAGGCCGAACACCCAGTTCGCCTTCGGCGGCTTTTCGCCGCAGGCTTCGCTGCGCAGAAGCGCTGCCGCGTTCGTCTTGCAGACCGTCACCAGCGAGCGCAGGAACAAAAGCGCGAAGATGGCGAGATACAGGATCGTCGTCATGGTCGTGGCCGGAACGGAGACGGTAAACTGCATCTGTACGGTGCCGTCCACGATATTGACGAGCAGCAGCTCAAAGAGCTTTCCGAGTGCAATGCCCAGCGCCTCGCCGCCCACGATGGAAATGAGCGCCATGATGACCGTTTCCCATGCCAGAACCTTTGCCAGATTCCCCTTGCCCATGCCGAGAATGTTGTAAAGACCAAACTCGCGGTTCCGGCGGCGGATAAGGAAGGAATTCGTGTAGAACAGGAACAAAACGGCGAACGCCGCCATGACAAAGCTGCCCATGCCGAGAATCATGGGCATGGTGTCTCCGCCCGGGAAGGTCCTGAGGATGGGGGAGGAGGCAAGCGACAGCAGAATGTACGTCATCGTGACCATGCCGACGCAGGTCAGCAGGAACGGCAGATACAGCCGTTTGTTTTTCGTGATGCCCTGCCAGGCAAGGCGCGGATAGAGCTTGTGTGTCATGCCTGCTCGCCCCCTGCCTGCAAAACGGTCAGCGCGTCGGTGATCTTCTGATAGAGCTGATCGTCGGTGAGATTGCCGCGGTAAAGCTGGTGATAGACCTCGCCGTCCTTGATGAAGAGGACGCGTCCGGCACGGCTGGCCGCACGGACGGAGTGTGTGACCATCAGGATCGTCTGCCCGCTGCGGCTGATGTCGGAGAACACGCGCAGCAGCTCGTCCGTCGCCTTGGAGTCCAGCGCGCCGGTCGGCTCGTCGGCCAGCAGAAGGCGCGGGTTCGTGATGATCGCGCGGGCGACGGCCGCGCGCTGCTTCTGGCCGCCGGAAATTTCATACGGGTACTTTTTCAGCAGCTCCGTAATGCCGAGCCTTGCCGCGATTGGCTCCAGCCGCGCAGGAAGCTCCCTCTGCGGCACGCCCGCCAGCACGAGCGGCAGATAGATATTGTCCTCGACCGAGAACGTGTCGAGCAGGTTGAATTCCTGAAACACGAACCCCAGATGGTCGCGGCGGAAGGCCGCGCGGTCGGCTTCTTTGATCGAGGCAAGGTCCTTGCCGTCCAGCAGGACAGAGCCGGAGGTCGGCTTGTCAAGCCCGGCCAGAATGTTTAAAAGCGTCGTCTTGCCGGAGCCGGATTCGCCCATGATGGCGACGTATTCCCCGTTTTCCACGCTGAAATTGATATTTTTGAGCGCCTCAACCGACGCGCCGCCAAAGCGCGTCGTGTAGACCTTGCGCAGTCCGTTTACTTCGAGAATCTGCATGATGAAAATGCCTCCTGTGTTGATTTCTGTCCCCAGTATACCGCGCCGCACGGAAAAGCGCTATCGATTTGGCTTACACTTTTCCCGGCGCGTCTTACAGTTTTGTAAGATGGGGTGACACCGGCGTGGGAGCTTTGTAGGGGCCGATGCCCACATCGGCCCGGCAGAACACACCATTTTTACTGGAATCTTCGGCGAATTCGTCACATTTATTGGGCCGACAGAGTCGTCGGCCCCTACAATACCTCTCCGCTCCCTGTAGGGGCGGACGACTCTGTCCGCCCGCAGAACGCACCGGCTTTTACGGAAATCTACTGCGAATTCGCAGCTTCCCAACGGGCCGAGTAGGCATCGGCCCCTACAGGAAGCCCTGTAAATTTACACTTGACAAATACCCCACCAGGGTATATAGTGAAGATACCCCGATGGGGTATCTGAGATAAAAGGAGGCTGGCCTATGCCGGAACCCAAGCGATGTTCCTGCTGTGAGAAGCATACGCTGCGCGCGCAGGAGGAGAAAAAGAAGCTTCTGAACCGCCTGCGCCGCATTGAAGGACAGGTGCGGGGGCTACAGGCGATGGTCGAGGCCGACGCCTACTGCAACGACGTGCTGACGCAGTCCGCTGCCGTCAACGCTGCCATCAACGCCTTCAACCGCGAGCTTCTGGCCGAGCATCTGCGCACGTGCGTGACGCGGGACTTAAAAAACGGCCATGAGGAAATCGTGGATGAACTGGCAGCAACTCTGCAAAAGCTAATGAAGTAATTTGCTCCCAGGGAGGGATTTTCATGCAGCAATATACCGTGACCGGTATGCACTGCGCCGCTTGCAGCGCCAGTGTGGAAAAGGCGGTCAAAAAGGTCCCGGGCGTTACATCCTGCGCCGTGAGTCTGCTCACAAACTCGATGGGCGTCGAGGGTACGGCGGAGCCTGCCGCCGTCATCAAAGCCGTCAAGGACGCGGGCTACGGCGCGTCTGTGCGCGGGCAGGAAGCCGCTCCTGCGGCGGACGCAAGCGCACTGGAGGACAGGCAGACGCCGCATCTTAAAAAGCGGCTGATCGCCTCTGTCGCATTTTTGCTCATTCTGATGTATTTCTCGATGGGCCACATGATGTGGGGCTGGCCGCTGCCAGGCTGGTTTGACGGCAACCACGTCGCCATGGGCCTTGTCCAGCTGCTGCTGGCCGGGATCGTCATGGTCATCAATCAGGAGTTCTTCGTGAGCGGCACCAAGAGCCTGCTGCGCGGCTCGCCGAACATGGACACGCTCGTCTCGCTCGGCGCGGCGGCGTCCTACGGGTGGAGCGTCTACGCGCTGTTTGCCATGACGGACGCGCAGCTGCACGGCGGCAGCGAAGCCGCCATGGCGTATATGGACGAATTTTATTTTGAGTCCGCCGCCATGATCCTCACGCTCATCACCGTCGGCAAGCTGCTTGAGGCGCACTCCAAGGGCAAAACCACGGACGCGCTCAAGAGCCTCATGGCCCTCGCACCGGAGACGGCGACGGTCATCCGCGACGGCAAAGAGGTCAAAATCCCCGCCGCGCAGGTCCGCAAGGGCGACGTGTTCGTCGTCCGTCCGGGCCAGAGCATCCCGGTCGACGGCGTTGTGCTGGACGGCGCGAGCGCCGTCAACGAGGCGGCGCTGACCGGCGAGAGCGTCCCGGTCGATAAAGCCCCCGGCGACGGCGTTTCCGCCGCGACGGTCAACTGCTCGGGCTTCCTCCGCTGCGAGGCCACCCGCGTTGGCGAGGATACCACACTCAGCCAGATCATCCGCATGGTCTCCGACGCGGCGGCGACGAAAGCGCCGATTGCCAAAACGGCGGACAAGGTCGCGGGCGTGTTCGTCCCGGCGGTCATTTCCATCGCGCTTGTCACGACCATCGTCTGGCTGCTGCTGGGCCGGGAATTCTCCTTTGCGCTTGCGCGGGGCATTTCCGTGCTGGTCATCAGCTGCCCGTGTGCGCTGGGCCTTGCGACGCCGGTCGCCATCATGGTCGGCAGCGGCGTGGGCGCGAAAAACGGCATTCTCTTTAAAACGGCTGCAAGTCTGGAGCACACAGGCCGGACGCGCATCGTTGCCCTTGACAAGACCGGAACCATCACCTCCGGCCAGCCGGAGGTCACAGATCTCATCCCGGCGGACGGCGTGACGGAGCGGGAACTTCTGCAGGCAGCCGTCTCGCTGGAAGCCAAGAGCGAGCATCCGCTGGCCGCAGCGATCATGAAGCGCGGCGAAGAAGAAAAACTGCAGCCCGAAGCGGCGGAGAAGTTCGCCGCCATCACCGGCAGCGGCCTGACCGCGACAGTGTTGGACGCGCAGCTGCTCGGCGGCAGCGTCAAATATATGGCTTCGCAGCTCGCCCTGCCGCAGGAGATCCACAAGCAGGCGAACGTACTGTCGCAATCCGGCAAGACGCCGCTGCTGTTTGCGAAAAACGGAAAGCTCCTCGGCCTCATCGCCGTGGCGGACGCCATCAAGCCGGAAAGCCCGGAGGCCATCCGGCAGCTGCGCGGCATGGGCATCCGCGTCGTGATGCTGACGGGCGATAACCAGCGCACAGCCGACGCCATCGGCAATCTTGCGGGCGTGGACGATGTAGTCGCGGGCGTTCTGCCGGGCGGCAAGGAGGCTGTCGTGCGTGAGCTTCAGAAATACGGCCCCGTCGCCATGGTCGGCGACGGCATCAATGATGCGCCCGCCCTTACTGCTGCCGATACCGGCATTGCCATCGGCGCGGGAGCCGACGTCGCCATCGATGCGGCGGATGTGGTGCTTATGAAGAGCACGCTGCTCGACGTCGCCGCCGCCATCCGCCTCAGCCGTGCGGCACTGCGGAACATTCACGAGAACCTGTTCTGGGCGTTTATCTACAACGTCATCGGTATCCCGCTGGCAGCCGGTGTGTTCGTCGGGCTGGGCCTGACGCTCAATCCGATGTACGGCGCGGCGGCGATGAGCCTGTCCAGCTTCTGCGTGGTGTCGAACGCGCTGCGGCTGAACCTGTGCAAGCTCTACAGCGCCAAATACGATCACAAAGGAAAACCCATGCCGGAAATTCATCTGGCAGAACAAAATAAGGAGGAAACTGGTATGACAAAGACATTACACGTAAAGGGCATGATGTGCGGCCACTGCGAAGCGCGCGTCAAAAAGGCACTCGAGGCCGTGGACGGCGTGGCTTCCGCAGTCGCGGATCACAACAACGGCACCGCCGTCGTCACGCTCACGAAGGATGTTTCGAACGAGACGCTCAAGGCTGCCGTCGAAGCGCAGGATTACGAAGTCGCCGGCGTGGAATAAACGAAAAGCCGCAGCATTTTGAGACGCACAGCAAGGTAAGAACTCGTATTAGAAATCTGCGGCTGCCTTTCAGTCTTTTCTTTTGCTTCTCCAAAAGAAAAGATTGGGAAAAGAAAACGAGCCCGGGGGGATTTCGATTTCCCCCGGCCCCCCTTGAACCGACCAGAAAAACCCCTTCGGTTTTTCTGGACTTTTCCCGCGAAGCTTGATGCAGCTCAGAATTTTTGATGCAGCGCCGTAGTGGCGGACGACTCTGTCCGCCCGCAGCACGCACCAAACCGTAACCAGCGTCTCTTTTCTTCCCATTCTTTTCCGGCAAGACGGAAAAGAATGGGCCGCCGGAGGCACACCGGAACGCCCCTTTCACAAAACACACCGCCCGCGTTCGATGGAACTGAACGCGGGCGGCAGCTTTTACAGTCTCTGATTTTTCGCCAGCTGGCGGTTTTTGTAGGCGGGGTCGCCGGTGACCTCGCGCAGGACGGTGATCTCGGGCGGCGCGGTAAGCACGGGGGCATTTTCCGGCAATGCGGCACGCATGATGGCCCGGTCCTGCGAGAACGGGTAGACATCGATCTCGAACCGGCAGCCGTTATACACAAAGCGGTATTTCGTCTTGTGGACGGTGTGCAGGCTCGTGTCTCCCTCCATGAGATAGCGGATGTATTCCTTTTCGGAGATCGGCTTTTCCGTCTCCCACTGGCCGGAGCCGGTCGTGCGCTTTTCCGTGTAGAAATAGAGATAATCTCCGCCGTTTTTCTGCTGGCGGACGCGGCGGACGATGTTGGGGTTGGCGCGGGTCAGATAGGTCTGCATCATGTCGATGCTGGCGGCGTGATACGTCTGCTCGAGCGTCTGGAGCGTGGGCAGCGCGATGAGATACTTGTGCCAGACCTCCTGCTGCGTGGGCCTGCCGAGCGCTTCATAGACGGCGCGCAGGCCGCGCGCGATCTTGTCCTCAAAATCGACGGAATTGTCGATCACGTGCAGATTCGGGTGCGCACGCCATGCGCGCAGCGTCAGATCGTCCTTTTCCCGCGCAAGCTCCAGCGGCTCGTAGCGCGCCTCGTTGCCGAAATTATAGGCAAACTCCGCGCCCTTGGCGCAGGAGACGAGGTGCAGGACGGTATCGTAGTGGGAAAGCGCCTGCTGCTCGGTCAGGCCGAAGCGCGCGAGCACCTGCCGGAACTCCTCGTCGGAGATATAGGCCTTGTCATCGAAGAGCGCACGGTCGTACAGCACGATGACGTGCTCCTCCGGCACCATCTGTGCCGCCTTGAGCGCCAGCTGCTCCTTGTGCAGCTGGTCGGAAACGACAAAATCCTGAAAATCCAGCATGGACACGCACCCGCCGAAGGGCTTGATGCCGAAGCCGGAGATCAGCTCCGTCGCAGTTTCAGGGATGGTAATGACCTTCCAGCCCTCGTCCTGCTTGAATTCCTTGAGAATGCGGCTGATAAGCGTCGTCTTGCCCGCGGCAGGCCCGCCGGTCAGCACGATCCGCGTGATCTGTTTTGCCAAAAGGACCGCTCCTTTTCCTGTCAGGGAACCTCTGATCCGATGTCTTGGGCCAAAATCTCTCGCCGAATGCTCTCGGTCATTGAATCAGAGCTTCCCTATCGTTTTTTATAATTTAATAGTAACATTGATGTGCGGCAAAAGCAAGAAAAAGTATTTTCAAGCCCGGCGTTCATGGATTATTCAAGCAAAACAGAAAACAGTATGCCATAATATACTTTTAGAAAAAATACAGGAGGGGTTCTGTGTGCAGAATTTTGTGTTGTTCGATCATGTCTGCAAGACCTATCGGATGGGCGATGTGTGCATCGACGCGCTGAAGGATGCCTCGTTTACGATCGCGGAGGGGGAGATCTGCGTGATCGTCGGACAGTCCGGCGCAGGCAAGACGACGCTTTTAAACATTCTCGGAGGCATGGACCGGCTGACGAGCGGCCATGTGCTGCTGGCGGGCGAGGATGTGTCGGGGTTTGACCGTAGGCAGCTGACGGCCTACCGCCGCCATGAGGTCGGCTTTGTGTTCCAGTTCTATAATCTGCTGCCCAATATGACGGCGCTGGAAAACGTGCAGATCGCGGGCCAGCTTTGTAAAAATCCCATCCCGGCAGACGAAGTTCTGCGGCAGGTCGGCCTCGGCGAGCGGATGCAGAATTTCCCCGCCCAGCTCTCCGGCGGCGAGCAGCAGCGCGTGGCCATCGCGCGGGCGCTGGCCAAACGGCCGCAGTTGCTGCTGTGCGACGAGCCGACCGGTGCGCTTGACTACCAGACCGGCAAGCAGATCCTTGCGCTTTTGCAGAAGCAGAGCCGGGAAAACGGCATGACCGTCGTGATCATCACGCACAATTCCGCCCTGACCGCCATGGCCGACCGCGTCATCCGCGTCAGAAGCGGCCAGATCACCGACGTGCGGCAAAACGAAGCGCCCATGCCGGTGGAAAGCATCGAATGGTGACGGGTATGCTGAAGCTGACAATGCGCCAGATCCGCAGCAGTCTCACCCGGTTTCTGGCGATCGCGGCGATCGTCGCGCTGGGCGTGGGATTTTTCTGCGGCCTGCGGCTGACAAAGACCGCAATGGTACATACGCTGGACGACTATGCCGAGGCGCACCGGATGTATGATTTCCGCCTCGTCAGCACGGTCGGCTTTGACGAAACGGACGCGGAAGCGCTCGCCGCCGATGCGCGCGTGGCGGCCTGCGAGGGGGAAAAGAGCGCAGACGCGCTGGCCTCCGTCGCAGATGGGGCGGCGAAGCCGTGCAGATTTTTGTCGTTGCCTGAGCAGATCGACCTGCCGGGCTTAAAATGTGGAAGATTTCCGCAGACGGCGGAGGAATGTCTGGCTGACGGGCTGCTGTATTCCGAAAAGGATCTCGGAAAAACAGTCGTTCTGACGGAAGAGAACGACGAAGATACGCTGGACGGCTTCAACCGCCGGGAATTCACCATCGTCGGCATCGCCAAGAGCGTCTTATACATCAATTATGAGCGCGGCGGCACCTCCATCGGCAGCGGAACGCTTTCGTCATTCGTGTACATCCTGCCGGAGGCGTTTGCGCTGGAATACGACACGTCGCTCTATCTCCGTCTGGCCGGCCGACAGGGCGAGGTCTATTCCGACGAATATACCGCCTGCATTGACGCTGCTGAGCCGTGGGTCACGCAGCTTGCCGAGAGCGCGGCTTATGGGCGCAGCGATCGCCTCTATGAAGAGGCCAAGCAGACGCTCTCCGACGCGCGTGAAACGCTGGATGAAAAGCAGCAGGAGTTGGCCGATGCAAAGCAGGAGCTTGCCGACGCGAAGCAGGAGCTGGAAGACGCGCATCAGACGTATGCTGACGGCGTTGTTTCTCTGGCCGACGCAAAGCAGGAGGCGGAGCAGGAACTGGCTGACGCATACCAGAAGCTGGTGGATGGGCAGCGAACGATCGAGGAAAATGAACAGAAGCTGGCCGATGGCGAACAGGAGCTGGCAGACGGCGAAAAAAAGCTGGCCGACGCGAAGCAGACCTATGAGGAAAACACCGCCAAATTTGAAAAAGAAAAGAAACAGGCCGAGAACGAGATGAGCTTCGCTTTCGCGCAGCTCCAGAAAGCACGCGAAACGCTTGCCGAGCAGCAGCAGCAGTTAGACGCGCAGAAAGCCGCGCTCGACAAACAGGAGGCGCAGATAGACGCCGCGGTTTCCGCAGGAGCGATGTCGCCGGAGGCGGCGGAGGCGGCCAAAGCGCAGATCGCGGCGGCGCGTGGGCAGCTTGCAGCGGCGCAGGCGCAGCTGGACGAGGGCAAGAACGCTCTGGCCGACAATGAGAATCAGCTGGATCTGGCGGCAGACGCGGCGAACGAGGCGTTCGCGGAAAACCAGAAAAAGCTGGACGAGGCGAAAAAAACGCTGGAAGAAAAGCAGCAGGAACTGGAAGATGCGAAGCAGGAGCTGGAAGATGGCCGGCAGGAGCTGGAAGACGCAAAACAGGAACTCAAAGACGGCTGGGCGGATTATTACACAGGTAAGGCCGAAGCAGAACAGAAGATCTCCGACGCCGAGCAGGAGCTGGCTGACGCAAAGCAGGAGATCACAGACGGCGATCAGAAGCTGGCCGACGCCGAGCAGGAGCTGGCCGACGGTGAACAAAAGCTGGCCGATGCCGAGCAGGACTACCGCGACGGCGAGGACGAACTGGAAAAGCTCGAAAACCCGGACGTGTTCGTGCTGGATCGCAGCAGCAACGTCGGCTATGCCTGCTTTGAGAGCGATTCCGATATCGTGCGCGGCGTGTCACGGGTGTTCCCGCTGTTTTTCTTCGCCGTGGCCGCGCTGGTCTGCATCACGACCATGACCCGCATGGTCGACGAGCAGCGGACGCAGGCAGGCGTTTTAAAGGCGCTGGGGTATTCCAACGGCGCGATTTTGTCCCAATACTTCCTCTATGCCGGGATCGCCTCGGTTCTCGGCTGTGTGCTCGGCATCGCGGCAGGTTCGTATTTCCTGCCGAAGATGATCTGGCACGCGTATAATATCATGTACGGCTTTACCGGCATTCTGTATGCCTTTGACTGGCCGCTGGCGCTCGTCTCGTCGGGCGCATATCTGCTGTGCGCGCTCGGTACGACGTGGTACGTCGTACACGCCGAACTGCAGAAGCCGGCAGCGGAGTTGATCCGCCCCAGAGCGCCGAAGGCGGGCAAGCGCATTTTGCTTGAACGCCTCCCGCTGATCTGGGACCGGCTGCCGTTCCTGCATAAAGTCTCCATCCGGAACATTCTGCGCTTTAAAAAGCGCATGGTCATGATGATGATTGGCATCGGCGGCTGCACGGCGCTGCTCATCACGGGCTTCGGCATTCAGGACTCCATCAGCAGCGTCGTCGACTATCAATACGACGAGATCACCCGCTATGACGCCGCCGTGACCTTCCAGCACGCGCTGAGCGGCAGCGAACGCGAGGACTTCTTCGCCGTCTGCGAGAAAAGCGGCGCGGAGGGCTGTCTGTTTGTCGCGGAAAAAAGTCTGGACGCTTCTGCCGGCGGCACGGTCAAGACCACAAACGTCGTCTGCCCGGAATCGGGCAGCGTGGACGGCTTTATCGACCTGCACACGCAGGAGAAAACGCCGATCCCCTACCCGCAGGACGGCGGCTGCATCATCAGCCGGGGCCTTGCGCAGGCGCTGCGCCTGTCGGCGGGCGACACCATCACCTTACAGACAGGCGACATGCGCCGGACGGAACTGACCGTCGAGGCTGTGTTTGAAAACTATGTTTATAATTACGTCTATCTGACGCAGACTACCTGGCAGGACGTCTTCGGTGAAGCGCCCGGATACGAGGCCGCATGGGTCAACTATCAGACGGACGAGGATGCGCAGGCGGCCTCCGCAGCGCTCGCGGGCGCGAAAAACGCGGCGGCAGTTACCCTCAGCCTTGATTTCCGCAGCCGTGTGGCGACGATGATGCAAAGCCTGCAATATATCGTGCTGGTCGTCGTGCTGGGCGCGGCAGCGCTGGCATTCATCGTGCTGTATAACCTCACGAACATCAACATCACCGAACGCGAACGAGAGATCGCGACCATCAAGGTGCTTGGCTTCTACGACGGCGAGACGAACCGCTACGTCTTCCGCGAGAACATCATCCTGACCGTCCTCGGCGCGCTTGTGGGCCTTCCGATGGGAAAGCTGCTGCACGCGTATGTCATGGGACAGATCAAGATCGATCTCATGTGCTTCGATGTGCGCGTCGCGCCGCTGAGCTATCTCATCTCAGCCGCGCTGACGCTGGTGTTCGGTCTGCTTGTCAATCTTGCCCTGCGGCGGAAGATCCGCACAATCGATATGTCGCAGGCGCTCAAATCCATTGAATAGCAGAAGAAAGAGAAGAAACACCCCATGAAAAAACTGCTTGTTTACCTGCGGCCCTACCGCCTGCAGGCGATCCTGGCCCCGTGCTTCAAGCTGCTCGAGGCCGCGTTTGAGCTGCTCGTGCCGCTCATCATGGCGGATATCATCGACGTCGGCATTTCGTCCGGCGATACGGCGTATATCCTGAAAAAATGCCTTGTGCTGGTCGGACTCGGCCTGTGCGGCTTTGCCAGCGCCACGTGCGCGCAGTATTTTTCCGCCAAGGCCGCGACCGGCGCAACTGGCCGCCTGCGCCATGCACTTTTCGCGCACATCCAGTCGCTGTCCTACGCCGAGCTTGACCGGCTCGGCGCGGCCACGCTCGTCACGCGCATGACGAGCGACATGAATCAGGTGCAGACGGGCCTCAATCTGACGCTCCGCCTACTGCTGCGTTCGCCCATCGTGGTTTTCGGCGCGATGCTCATGGCCTTTACCATCGACACAAAGTCGGCGCTTGTCTTCGCCGTGGCCATCCCGGTGCTCTTTGCCGTCGTGTTTGCCATCATGCTCAGCTGCATTCCGCTCTACCGGCGCGTGCAGACGAAGCTCGACGGCGTGACCGGTGCGGCGCAGGAAAATCTGTCCGGCGTGCGCGTCATCCGTGCCTTTACCCGCGAACAGACAGAGACGGAAAGCTTCGCGGAGAAAACCGGAGATCTGTTTTCCGCGCAGCAGTTTGTCGGAAGACTTTCCGCGCTGCTCAATCCGCTGACGTATGTGATCATCAATCTGGCCATTGTCGCGATTTTGCGCGTGGGCGGCGTCCGCGTGAACGAGGGCGCGATCACGCAGGGCCAGCTGATCGCGCTTTATAACTATATGTCGCAGATCCTGGTCGAGCTGATCAAGTTTGCCAATCTGATCCTGAACATCACAAAATCCGCCGCCTGCGCGGGCCGCATTTCACAGGTGCTGGACACGAAGTCCAGCATGGTGAGCGGCGCGGACGCGCTGCCGGACGGCGCGGGAGAGGCGGAGCTGGAATTCCGGCACGTCAGCTTCCGTTATCCGCAGGCAGGCGCGGATGCGCTGACCGATATCAGCTTCTGTGCCGCGCCCGGCGAGACGATTGGCGTGATCGGCGGCACAGGCTCCGGCAAATCGACGCTGGCAAATCTGATCCCCCGCTTCTATGACGCGACAGACGGACAGGTGCTCGTGCGGGGCGAGGATGTGAAAACGCTTCAATTGCAGGCGCTTCGGACGCGCATCGGCGTTGTGCCGCAGAAGGCGCTGCTCTTCTCCGGCACCATCCGGGACAATCTTCACTGGGGCAATGCGGACGCGTCCGACGAGGCGCTCTGGGACGCACTGCGCGCAGCGCAGGCGGATGGCGTCGTGCAGGATAAGAAGGGCCAGCTGGACGCGGCGGTCGAACCCGGCGGGCGCAATTTCTCCGGCGGCCAGCGCCAGCGGCTGACCATCGCCCGCGCGCTTGTACGCAGGCCCGAGCTTCTCATTCTGGACGACAGCGCCTCCGCGCTGGACTTCGCGACGGACGCAGCGCTGCGCAAGGCGCTGTCGAAGCTTCCGTGGAAGCCCACAGTCGTGCTGATCTCGCAGCGCGTGTCGTCTATCCGGCACGCGGACAAGATCGTTGTGCTTGACGACGGCCATATGGCCGGACTCGGCACGCATACACAGCTGCAGCAGACCTGCCCGGTCTATCAGGAAATCTGCCGGTCGCAGGAGAAGGGGGAGGCGAGTGCATCATGAAGCATACATCCTCCTGGGCGCTGCGGCGCGTGTTAAAAAGCCTCGGGCGGTATCTGTCGCTGCTGCTTGCATCCTTGCTGCTGGCCGCGGCCAGCGTAGCGGGCACGCTCTATATCCCCATTCTGGTCGGCGACGCGATCGACCAGATCGTCGGCCCCGGACAGGTCAATTTTGCTGCCGTGGGCAATCTGGCAGTCAAAATTGCGGTGCTTGCCGGACTGACGGCGGTCTTGCAGTGGGTCATGACGGCCATTCACAACCGCGTCTGCTTCTGCGTGACGCGCGACGTGCGCCGTCAGGCATTTTCCCACTTGCAGCGGCTGCCGCTTGCATATCTGGACAGCCACCCCTCCGGCGACACGCTCAGCCGCATGATCGCCGACGTCGACCAGTTCGCAGACGGCCTGCTCATGGGCTTCACGCAGCTGTTTACCGGCGTTCTGACCATTGTGGGTACGCTCGGCTTCATGCTTTCGATCAGCTGGAAGATCACGCTCGTCGTCGTGCTGCTGACGCCGCTTTCGCTGCTGGTGGCAAAGTTCATCGCGGGGCATACCTATTCCATGTTCCAGCTGCAGTCCAAGGCACGCGGGGAGCAGACCGCGCTGATCAACGAGCAGCTGAGCGGCCAGCGCGTCGTGCAGGCGTTCGCGCATGAGGACGAGAGTCTGCGCCAGTTTGACGAGATCAACGACCGTCTGACGGCGGCGACCATGCGTGCGACGTTCTTTTCGTCCATGACGAACCCGTCCACGCGCATCATTTACAATATTATTTATGCCTGCGTCGGCTTTACCGGCGCGCTCAGCGCCGTGGCAGGCGCGATCACGGTCGGCGGGCTGTCGTGCTTCCTCAGCTATGCGAACCAGTACGCCAAGCCCTTCAACGAGATCACCGGCGTGGTCACGGAGCTTCAAAACGCGCTGGCCTGCGCCGCACGGGTCTTCGAGTTGATCGACGAGCCTGCCGAAACGCCTGACGCGCTGGACGCGAAGAAGCTTGAAGCCGTCTCCGGCAGCGTGGAGCTGCAGAACGTCGCGTTCTCCTACACGCCGGAGCAGCATCTGATCGAAAATCTGAATCTCTCCGTAAAGCCCGGCCAGCGCATTGCCATCGTCGGCCCAACGGGCTGCGGCAAGACGACGCTCATCAATCTGCTCATGCGCTTTTATGACGTGAAGGACGGCTCCATTTCCGTCGACGGCAGCGAGATCCGTTCCGTCACGCGCGAGAGCCTGCGCCGCCAGTACGGCATGGTGCTGCAGGATACGTGGCTCAAGACGGCCTCCGTGCGCGAGAACATCCGCCTTGCAAAGCCGGACGCGACGGATGCCGAGGTTGAAGCCGCTGCGCGTATGGCGCACGCGGATTCCTTCATCCGCCGTCTGCCGGAGGGCTATGACACGGTGCTGTCCGACACGGGCGGCGCGCTGTCCGCCGGACAGCGGCAGCTGCTGTGCATTGCGCGCGTGATGCTCTGCCTGCCGCCCATGCTCATCCTCGACGAAGCGACCAGCTCCATCGACACGCGCACCGAGGCGCATATCCAGCAGGCGTTCGACACCATGATGCAGGGCCGGACAAGCTTCGTCGTCGCCCACCGTCTGTCCACCATCCGCGAAGCGGACGTCATCCTCGTTATGAAGGACGGCCACATCATCGAACAGGGCCGCCATGAGGACCTGCTCGCCAAAAACGGCTTCTACGCCAATCTGTACCACAGTCAGTTCGAAGGGTAAACGCCCTCATCTCCTCCCCTTGCCGCCCGGCAAGGGGAGATTTTTCATACTAAGACGGATAGATTACCCATTATCCGCGAAAACCGGCGAAAGTCAAACGCAGTTGGTAGGGGCGGGGCTCTGCTCCGCCCGGCAGGATGCCCTGAATCTTTGGAAAGCCTCGGCGAATCCGTATGCACGTGCGCATTCGGCTGTAGGGGGGCAGAATGCACCCGTTTTTACGGAACTCTGCGGCAAATTCGCATCTGCCAAATGGGCCGACAGCGTCGCCGGCCCCTGCACCGAAACCTCAATACCCCGTATCCTGTAGGGGCGGACGAATCTGTCCGCCCGCAGAATGCACCGGTTCTTTTGAAGCTCTTCGGCGAATTCGGAGCTTCCAAATGGCCCGAGTAGGCATCGGCCCGTACATACAAGTAGGAAACTGCATTCGTATCCGCCCAAGATTCCCGTTAAAACGAGTGCCCTCCGCCGGGCGGAGCAGAGCCCCGCCCCTATCAGCCCTGTTCGAGTGCCGGTCGTTCTCTGTGTAAATCTGATGTGTGCTGACCTTAAGTTGATGACATTGCCTTGAAAGGGGCGCCTTTTTGTGCGCAAAAAACGCCCCCGGCGTGAGCCGGGGGCGAGGGGTCGATATGCTTAGAACGTCAGGAAGCGGTGGAGCATGACGGCGACCTGAGCGCGGGTGGCGTTGCCCTTTGCGGAGAGGGTCGTCCTGCCGCCGGAGGTGACGCCGGTGATGATGCCGGTGCCGACAGCCCACTGCATTGCCGTGACGGCAAAGGAGCTGACCTGCGCCTGATCGGGATAGCCGCTCAGAGAACCGGTCACGGTCGGACTGCCTTCGTAGCGGTACAGGATAGCCGCGATCTGCTCACGGGTGACATTGCCGTTCGGGTCGAAGGTCGTGGCGGTCGCGCCGTTGACAATGCCCATGTTGGAGGCCCAGAGGACTGCGTTGTAGTAGTACTGGCCCTGCTTGTTGTCGGTGAACTTGTTGGTGATACCGGTAACGGTGGGCTCGCCTGCCGCACGGTAGAGGACCGTGACGAGCATGGCGCGGGTCATCTTGGCGCCCGGCCCGAAGAGCTTCGGGTTCTTGGTGTTGTTGCCCTTGATGATGTCGTTCATGTACATGAAGTCGACCGAGTTGGCCGCCCACTTGTAAGAACCACTCACGTCGGTGAACTGACTGGAGGCCGTCTGCTGGTTGACCTTGAAGGACAGCGTGCCCTTCGTGCTGACGTCGATGGTGTAGCTGACCTCGACGCTCTTGCTGTCGGCCAGCGGCAGGATATAGAGGTTATCCAGACTGCCGGAGCCAGAGAAGTAGAACTTCGTGCTGCCGAAATCCTTGCTGGTCAGCGCGGTGCAGTTCTTGATGCTGGTGTAGCTGGAATAGAGCTTGCCGCCGACGACACGGTCAATGGTGATGTAGGTGCTGCCGGTGGCGTTATCCGGCGTGAGTTCGTTTGCAATGCCCATGGAGCGGAAGGACGCGCCGGTGGAGTTCAGCGTGTGGGTGTCATTGACATAGACCACAAGCTGGCCGTTCATCTGACCGGACGAGCCGTTTGCCGTGAAGGGGATGGTCACGGTATACTTCGACGTGGTGCTGCCCGCGATGAAGCAGACGTTTTTCAGCAGGTTCGAGCCGGTCGAGACGCTGTAGGCCTCGCTGCCGACCTTGCCGGAGCTGGTCGTGCTGCCCTTGTACAGCGCGCCGTGGGAATTGCTGTTCGTGCCGAAGGTCACGGAGCTCAGACCGGAACCGTAGACCGCCTGGAAGTCGCTGACGATCATCTGCTGCTTCTCGTTGGCAGAAATATGGTATTCGACCGTGTTTGCACTGGTCATGACATTGATCGTGCCGGTCGCGACCTGGGCGCTGCCGTCATAGGCGGCGTACCTGATGGTATGCGTGCCGGTGGTTCTCGTCGGACGGTAGACCATCTTGCTGACTTCGCTGGAAGAGTACTTCGTCGTCGTGCTGACCGTGCTGGACATGGCGCTCGTGGTGTAGAGCGTGCCATTTGCCGGAGACTCAAAGGTGAAGGTGCTGGGCGTAGTCTTGGCTGCGCCCTTAACTGCCGCGGCGATCTTGCTGCCGTCGAGCAGGACATAGGTGTCGTTCTCGCCGAGCGTCAGCGCAACGTTGGCCGCCTCGGGAACCGTGACGGTGAACACCTTTTCAGCGGCATACTTCTTCGCGCCGATGGTCGTCTCAGCCTTGATGGTGACCTGACCGCCAGCCTTGGCCGTCGCGGTGACGGAGGGGCTGCTGTTGGTGCTGATTTTGCTGGAAAGCTTGACAATATTCTCGTCGCTCGAGGTCCATGTGATCGTATAGGTCTTGCCGGTCACGTTGGTCAGCTTTCCGTTGACATACTCCTGCGGCACGCCGGTGATGGTGAACGTCTCGCCGGCCTTTACCGCAGTCGGGTTAAATGTAATGTTGATGTGGTTTTCACCAGTGATGGTAATAATAGCCTTGCGGGTTTCGGCATACTTGCCGTTGTCGGTCGTGACGCGGCAGTAGAACACATAGGTTCCGGTACCGGTGATGTACTGCTTGAGATTGGACAGAACCGAACGGTAGTTCGTAGGCTTATCGGTAATTTTGTCTGTCTGAATTGCTTTATCCACACCGCCGGTCGTCTGGTCGCTGTTCATGTACCAGACCACGGATTTGATCTTGCCCGTCGAAACCGACGCTGTCATGGCCAGATCGGCAATGGTGTCCGTGATCTTATAGGCCGCTGTCACGGGCTGTTCCGGGAAGGAGATATCAGAGAATGTCACCTTGTCTGTCGTCGTAACACCACTGTCGCTAGGGTCGTTTCTGTTGTAGAAGAATTCCTTTGTGGACGTTTTGAGTCCGTCAAGTGTATAGGTAAACGTATAACCAGCTGCATCAGAACCAGTTGCCGTTGCAGTCTTGACTGGCAATTCATAAATCATTACCTCGTCAGAGTAAATACTGGTTTGAATCTCGACCTTCGCCGATTCTTTCTTAAACAGAGCTTCAAGTTCTGTCTGGGTCATTTTTCCGACCGTTTCGCCGATACTCGGTTCTTCCGTGATCTTGTAAGCGCGGCCCTGATAGACCGTGACCGCATAAGTAGCCGTTACATTGCCATCGACCTTTGCGGTGATCGTCGCCGTGCCGGGTGCGACAGCCTCAATCGTTGCAACCGCCTTCTGATCATCAGACGAAGTAGTCTTTACCTTTGCAACAGCAGGTGCAGAACTCGTCCACTCGATGCGGGAGTACGCATTTTTCCGATCCGTTTCACTGTTAAGCAGCGAGTCAGGCGCCTTGATGCGCGCGGTCACTTCGAGCGTGCTGCGGATCATCGAGGACTTCACAGCGGGCTTATAATAGCTGTCCTGCAGGCCAAAGACCATCGTGCCGTTGTTCAGCAGTGTTTGCAGACGAACCTCTTTATCTTTTCCATTTGCATCCTTAATCGTTACGCTTTCGTTGTTCATGACTTCGAGTGCTGTAACAGCCATGCCCTTATTCTTGATGCTGACGGTGCAGACGGCATAAGAACCGGTAATCGAATGCTCCGGGTCATCCTTGACATCATTATATGTCTTGCCGATATTGTAGCTTTCAATGCAGATATAGATATTCGTCGCATCGCAGGCCTTGTACGGCTCGACCGTTGCAGAGGTCGTGGCGGCATTGGGACGGACATACAAATAGTTGCCCGTAGTATCGCCTGTGGTATCGTACAGATACAGCAGCTTCGGCTGGGCTGTGCCGGAATAGCCGGTCACCTTCGGCTGCAGCGTGGCAGACGTGCCGCCTGCCTCCAGCGACAATACCTGCTGGGCGGTCGGAAGCGTGACCGAGATCGTCGCCGCGCCGCTGACCCTGAAGCCGATGGTCTTGGTCGCAGTCGCGGACGTGGACGGCTTCATGCCATCTTTACCCTGATACCAGACCTGCGCCGTCAGCGTTGCGCCGCCGACCTTCTCTGCTTTGACAGTCGCTTCGACCTTATAGGTCGTGTAGTTGCCGACCGTGCTTGCGGTGACCTTCGCGCTGGCAGGCTTAACCGAGATGGCATCGTTATCGCTGGTGAAATGCACCTCGCAGTTTGCCAGATTGCCTGCGGTCACGCCGCTGCTGCCGACCGTGACAGTCGCGGTGAGCGTTCTGGTGTCGCCCTGATTCAGCGCAACCGTGCCGTTGATGTTGCTGTTGCTGAGCGCCAGCGTGAGAGTATATGCGTCCCGCACATAAACCGTGAAATACTCCGAATAATCACGACCATTTACCTTGCCGGTAGCCGTGATCCGGATGGCCGTCGTGCTGGCCTTTACGCCCTTGATGACTGCCGTTGTGGCGGTGCTGCTTTCAATTTTTGCGACGGTCGAATCGCTGGACGTCCACGTTGCTTCCGTGAACGTGTACGTCGTCGTGAGCGTGATCGTCGAACCCGGTTCGACGCTGTACGCTGTGTTTGCAGCCAATGCCGCAGGAACCATCGCCAATACCATGGCGAGCACCAGCAGCAGGCTCATGAATCTTCCAAATGTACGCTTCATAAGTGCACCTCTTTCATTTTGCAGCCTGTTGCGGCCGCAGAATTTCATGTAATCAGTTTACCATAAAAATTAAAAATTGCAACCAATTTTTACGATTTTGTCTGTTTTTCCAAGCATTTCAGCCCCTTTCGGCCCATGTTGCGAGGTAGACGTAACACCCGCCACAAGATATTGTGGGCCGCGCCGCGTCCGCATCCGCGCTTCTCTTTCCTACACGCAAAAATTCCGCAAGGGTTGCATCCTGCCGAAAATTTTCTGTCCGCAAAAAGCTGCCCTTTTGCAAAGGGGGCTTGACAAGAGCAGTCTAATGCGTTAGACTACAATTACAGTCTAACGCATTAGACAAGGAGGGAATGCCTATGTCCACCCCGAAGATCTTTGAGAGCGAATACCGGTTCTGCCTGATTTTATGGGAGCATGAGCCGCTGCCCAGTGCGGAGCTGGCGAAGCTGTGCAAAGAAAGGCTCGGCTGGAGCCGGACGACGACGTATACGGTCATCCACCGTCTAGGCGAGCGCGGCATCGTAAAAAACGAAAACGGCCTCGTCTCCTCCCTCGTCTCCAAGGACGAGGCGCAGGCGGCAGAGCTGGACGAGCTGGTCGAGAAGACGTTCGAAGGCTCGCTCCCCGCGTTTATCGCGGCGTTCGCGCGCAAGACGAAGCTTTCGCAGGACGAGGTCGACCGGCTGCGCGCCATGATCGACGGCTATGAGGAGAAGCGGCCATGACAAATCTTTTTCTCGGCTTTCTCAACCGCAGCCTGTCTGCGGCAATTCTGATTTTTGCGATTGTACTGATACGGCTGGCGTTCAAAAAAGCGCCGAAATGGCTGCTGTGCGCCCTGTGGGCGCTGGCGGCGGTGCGGCTTTTGTGCCCGTTCTCGATTGAAAGCGTGCTGAGCCTCATTCCGAGCGCGGAGCCGGTGCAGCCGGAGATCGTGTATTCCGCCGCGCCCGCCATCACAAGCGGCATCCCGGTGGTCGACGCCATTGTAAATCCGCCCTTACAGGCTGCATTCACGCCCGACCCCGCGCAGAGCGCGAACCCGCTGCAAATTCTGACGTGGCTTGCCGCGTGGGTCTGGCTCGGCGGCTGCGCGGTGCTTATCCTGTACGCGGCCGTTTCCGCGCTGCGCCTGCGGCTTCGTGTGCGCACGGCGGTGCGGCTGGAGGGGAACGTGTTCCAGTCGGAATTCGTCCCGTCCCCGTTCATCCTCGGCGTGATTCGGCCAAGAATTTATCTGCCCTTCGGGCTGGAGCCCGGCGCGCAGGACATGGTTCTGGCGCACGAGCGCGCACATTTAAAGCGCGGCGACCAGCTCTGGAAGCCGCTGGGCTTCCTGCTCCTGACGGCATACTGGTTCAACCCCGTCTGCTGGCTGGCGTATGTTTTATTCTGCCGCGATATCGAGGCGGCCTGCGATGAAAAGGTCGTGCGCGAGCTGGGAGAGAGCTGCAAGACGGCCTATTCCCGTGCGCTGCTGCAATGCAGCGTCCCGCGCCGGATGATCACGGCCTGCCCGCTGGCCTTCGGCGAGACGGGCGTGAAGGGCCGCATCAAGTCCGTTTTAAATTACAAAAAGCCTGCGTTCTGGGTCGTGCTGGCGGCGGTATTCGTGTCCATCGCCGTGGCCGTGTGCTTCCTGACCGACCCGAAGACAGACACAGAGCAGCCGGAGGAAGAGCCGCCCGCTTCTTCTACCGCAGACAGCCCCGCAGAGGCAGACAGCACGCTCCCGACAAGCGCGTTCTTTTCCAGCATACAGGACTACGCTGAATATTATATCGCGCAGGTCATTTTGCCGGAGCCGATCGAATACAAGGTGCTGACCGACGGCGGCTTCGAGACTGTAACGGACACGGTTTTTGACGCACAGATGGTGAATCTGGAGCAGCTTGCATCCCTTCCCGGCCTCGATCCGGAGGGAGATTTGCAGCTGTGGAGCTACAAAATTGCGATCGCGCCGGAAAATGCCGACGGGCGCACCTTCATGCTGGGCACTGATACCGGCCTGTCGTATATCGACGGGCAGGAATATCTGGTGGACAACACCCGCTATCTCGTGACCGTCACCTATCGCAGCGAAACGCAGGACTACCGCCTGCTCGGCTGGACAAAGGACACAGACGGCACGGCGCTGGCCGTGTATGAACAGTCCGGCCGCTTGACGGACTATCTGCGCGACATTTACGCCGCGACCCATGGTGCAAATAATATACAGGGCTATTTCTATCTGAGCTTCTATAACGGCATGGACGGCTACGGCAGGGCCGTTCATATTGACGCATACTTCTCCACCTTCCCGGACGAGGCCGGAGGCTGGGGCGCGTATCTGCCCACGACCGGCTGGGAATATGACGAGCAGGACGACCTCTGGCGCAGCACCTACAGCACCGGCTCGACGTTCGCCGTCCGCTATGTTGAAAAGACGATCACCGAATGCTCCGCCGGCTATACCGCGCGCGGCTGTCTCAGCGAGGTGACGCAGCGTGGCGAGACGATCTCCGTCGAGGCAGGTGAACAGAACGAGATGGTCTATCTCTGCGGCGTAAAAGATGGCTGTTACGAGGTCACGATCCACTGGCCGCGCGGGGCGGATGAAACCGATGCTTCCGGCTATAACCCGTATCTGCAGGCACGCTATGAAGGGCAGCTGCTAAAGCAGATGGCCGCGAGCTTTACCGCCTGCGCAGGCGCTTCCGTGACGCTGGGAAGCGCGGACGGATACACGTTCCGGCTCGAAACGGAAACGGCCTCCTGCCCGGAGGGCAGGACTGACTGCACGCTTGCGCACACGAAAACGCAGCTTGTCTGTGAGGAAAACGGGCAGGTGCACCCGCTCGGTGCGCCGCTGCTGGACGGTGCGTGGTGGCTGATCGACATCAACGCGCCGAAGGCCCGCTTCGGCTATCTGGAACAGGATCTGCACACAGGCCGCTTTTCAAGCGGCAGCGACCGGTTCGATCTGACACGCTGGCGCTCTGACGACCGCGTGGAGATGTATACGGGCGCATCGCTGTCGGGCGACCCCATCGCGCTTCCCGATGCGGCAGAGACAGACCGTTCTCTGCCGGTGCAGCGCTGTGAGCTTGTGCTTCCGAACGGGGTCTTCCCCGGCATGGATTACGCAGCCGTTCTGCAAAGGGCGGCTGCCTATCAGGGCAGTCCCGTCCGGAAGGGCAAAATGCGCGGGGACAACTTTACGGTCGACGGCGTGAGCTATCAATTTACACAGCACAGCGACGGCACCGTCCGGCTGGACGCATGGTCCTGCGAGGACGAGCTGCTCTACGGCGGGCCGGGAATCGGCTCCTCGCCGGACTTCCTGCGCGGCATTCAGCTCGGCGACAATCTGGACCATGTTCTAGCCGCGCTTCCCGCTGCCGATTGGACGCCGGAGCAGGAGCGGAAACAGTTCCTCTACGGCAGTTCCGGCGACGCGCTCTGCGCGTGGATCTGGTGGGATCATGACGGCTTTTATACGATCGACATCGGCTGCGGGGAGCTTTCCTGCATCATTCGCACCGGCACGGACGGCCTTGTCCGCAGCATCAGCGTCAGCGGCTGAAACGATTGCGCTTGCATTCCGCGCCGCCTGCGGTATAATAAAAGAAAAACCGCAGGAGGAACACCCCTATGATCGCTCTCGCTTGTGACCACGGCGCGCTTGATCTCAAGCACGCCATTATGAAGCATCTCGAACAGCGCGGCCTTGCCTATAAGGACTTCGGCTGCTACACAAAAGACAGCTGTGACTACCCCGACTTTGCAGGCCCGGCGGCGCAGGCCGTCGCCAGCGGCGAATGCGACCGCGGCATTGTCTGCTGCACGACCGGCATCGGCGTGTCCATCACGGCCAACAAGGTCAAGGGCATCCGCTGCGCGCTGCTCGACAACCCCATGTCCGCAAGGCTCACCCGCGAACACAACGACACGAACATGATGGCCCTTGGCGCAGCCGTGACGGGCGAAATGCTGGCCCTTGAGATCGTCGACGTGTGGCTGGACACGGCGTTCTCCGGCGTCGAACGTCATCAGCGGCGCATCGACAAGATGATGGCCTACGAGCATGACTGAGCTTACCCGCCTGCGCGCGCAGATCGAGGCGTTTGCGCCTTATAACGAGCAGGAGGAGGCCGACCGGCGGCAGATGCTGGCCGACATGGACTGCTTCTCCGATCTCCTTACGCGCGAAAACGCTACGGCGCACTTTACCGCCTCCTGCTGGATCGTAAACCCGGACAGGACGAAGGTGCTCATGGCCTATCACAATCTCTATCAGTCCTGGGCCTGGCTCGGCGGACACGCCGACGGGGAAGCCGACCTTCTTTCCGTCGCGCTGCGCGAGGCAAATGAGGAATCCGGCGTGCTGGCCGCGCCCGTCTCCCCGGATATCTTCTCACTCGAAATCCTGCACGTCGCGCCGCACGTCAAGCGTGGAAAATTCGTCTGCGCCCACCTGCATCTGAACGCGACGTATCTGCTGGAGGCCGGCGACAAATCCCCCATCCGCTGCAAGCCGGATGAAAACAGCGCCGTCCGCTGGCTTTCGGTGCAAGATGTTTTATCCTCCGTCTCCGAGCCTGCCATGCGCCCGGTCTATCAGAAGCTCATGGAAAAAGCCGCCCGGCAAACCTGAGCGGCAGGAATCTGCAAAACAGCCTCCCGTTGTCATGCCATGCATGAGAATGGGAGGCTGTATTTTGAAGGAAATGCCGGAGAGAATGCGCCTGCAAACATGAAAAACGCTCCTGCGGCAATCAAGACCGGGGTTCCCGCCGCGGCAGGATTACCGGGACCGCAGGAGCGCAAACACAGCCTTGGACGGTGGACATCCGGGCGAAACGCCCAAATCGGCCGGTGTCTCATCAGCTGTATTTATCACCAGTGTTTCCGACGATACCGATGTGCCCGCCCGAAGCGGATCAAAAGGCCGAAGCCCCCCCGGCAACCACGTCCCAGACGCAGAAAGAAACACTGGCTGTGATCTCACTGTACCACAGTTTCCGGGCACTGTCAATCAAATCCAGAAAGAAACCAGCGCAGCAGCCCGTGCCGGGCCGCTGCGCTTATGCTTACAGACTTCCCGGATGGCGCGGGATGTACGTGCCGATGGGGCCGGTCTTCATTTCGCCGTGGTCGACGGCGAGCGTGCCGCGCAGATAGACCTGTGCGATGGAACCCCTGGTCTTGAAGCCCTCATAGGGCGTGTAGCCTGCGGCGGAAAGCTGCGTCTGCGCGGTGATGACCGTGTCAGCCTCAGGATCGTAGACGACGATATCCGCGTCGCTGCCGGGCGCGATCACGCCCTTGCGCGGATATGCGCCATAGAGCCGGGCGGGGTTTTCGGACAGCAGGGCGCACATCTGCTCCTTTGTGATGCGGCCTTCGGCCACGCCTGCGGTATAGAGCAGCTCGCCGCGCGTTTCCACGCCGGGAAGACCGCCGGGGATCTTCGTAAAGTCGCCGCGTCCGGCGTCCTTCTGTTTCAGCGTAAAGCTGCAATGGTCGGTCGAGACGGTCTGGATGCTGCCGTTGGCAAGGGCCTTCCACAAAACCGCCTGATCCTCCTTTTTGCGCATGGGCGGTGCGCAGATATAGCGGGCAGAGGCGGAATAGTCCTCCTGATAATAGACGCTGTCGTCCAGCAGCAGATAGTGCGGGCACGTCTCGACATAGACCTTCTGGCCGCGCTCACGCGCGTGCATAACTTCGAGCAGCGCCTCCTTCGTGCTCAGATGCACGATCACGATGGGAACGTCCGCGACCTCCGCAATGCGCAGCAGATGGGCCACGGCCTCCGCCTCAAGCGGATTCGGGCGGCACTCGGGATGCGACGACGGGGCCGTCTTTCCTTCCGCCTTGTGCTGCGCGATCAGCGCGTCGATCACGCCCGCGTTTTCGCAGTGAACGCCCGCGATGCCGCCGTATTTTTTCAGCTCCAGCAGCGCGGAAAACAGGTCCTGATCGCCGATCATCATGGCGGGATATGTCATGTACATCTTGAACGATGGGATACCGGCGGCAAACATGGCCGGAATTTCATTTTTGATGCCCTCGTTCCAGTCGTCAATGGTCATGTGGAAGCTATAGTCGCAGCTGGACCGGCCGTCGGCCTTTTTGTGCCAGAGATCAAGCCCGTAACCCAGCGTCTCGCCCTTATTCGGGCAGGCGAAGTCGATGACCATCGTTGTGCCGCCGTGGATGGCGCTGCGCGTGCCGGTGTCAAAGTTGTCGGCGGTCGTGGTGTTGCAGACGTCGAGGTCAAAATGCGTATGCGCGTCGATAAAGCCGGGGAAGAGCAGCTTGCCGCGCACGTCGACGACCTTTGCGCCATCCACTGCCAGTCCTTCGCCGACAGCAGCGATCTTCTCGCCGTCCACCAGCACATCCGCAACGCGGGAGCCTGCCGCAGAGACGACCGTGCCGCCCTTGAGCAACGTTTTCATGATCAAATCATCCTTTCTTGTATCGGAGTATATGTTTCAAAAATCAGCGCACGCCGGTCGAGCCGAAGCCCCCCCGGTCGGTGTCGGAAAGCGTGTCGCATTCTTCAAAGCTGATGGGCGGCTGCACCTCATAGATGCGGAACTGGCAGATGCGGTCGCCCTTTTCGAGCACGGTGTCGCGCGTGGCGTAGACCGGCAGCTTCCATTCATCGTTCGTGCCGCAGTAGCTGTTGTCGATCACGCCGACGGAGTTGGCCTGCAGAATGCCCCAGCGCTTGAACGTGGACGAGCGCGGGGCCGTGCGGGCCTCGTATCCCTCCGGCAGCTGCATCGACACACCCAGCGGGATAAGGGCAAACTCGCCCGCGTGAAGCTGCATGGTCTGCGCGCAGTACAGATCGATCCAGTCGCCCTTGGCCGTCTTTTGCAGCCGGGGCAGATCGTCGGAAAAATAGTGGATCTTGATCACAGGCATAGACTTCCTCCTACTGCCGCTCGTCCCAGAGGACGACGGCTCCGGTTTTCAGGCTTGCGGGCACGTCGATCAGCCGCTGATTGGACGAGCCGCGGAAGCGCAGGTTCAGATTTTTGAGGCTTGCAACGAACGGCCCGTCAACCAGCACGTCGAGATAGGACAAAAGCTCCTGCGTGACCTCCCACGGGCCGAGCTTTTTTGCCAGAATGTCGCGGTCGAAGAGATAGCCCGTGAACGACCAGATGGATTTTTCGGGATAGGCCGCCTTGATCCTGCGTGAAAGTTCCAGCAGTCCCGGCTGGTTCTCCGGCTCAAACGGTTCGCCGCCGAGATACGTGATGCCCCGGATATAGCCGGGAGCCAGCAGGGCGAGAAGCTTGTCCATCACAGCCTCATCAAACGGCTCGCCGCAGGCAAAGTCCCACGTTTCGGGATTGAAGCAATCCTTGCAGTGGTGGCGGCAGCCGGAGACGAACAGACTGACCCGCACGCCGGGTCCGTTGGCAATATCGCAGTTTTTGATCGCCGCGTAGTTCATTGCAGCACCCTCCCCTTTTCTTTTTTCTATCGTATCATGCCGCCGGGAGGTTTGCAAGCGGGACGCCGTGTTTTTCGGCAGTTTTGCATCTTGCTTCCACCGGCTGGATGTTGTAGAATAGAAAAGCGTTTTGTGTAAACGAAGGAGGCGGGCGGATATGAAGTACATCGCGATCTGCGGCACTGTCGGCGCGGGAAAGACGACGCTTTTGCAGCGGCTCACAGCATATTTCGGCCCGCGCGCCGCGTTTCATGAGGAGCGCCCGCAGGACAACCCCTATATCAATGAATACTATTCCGATTCCAAACGCTGGTCGTTTCACTCGCAGGTGAGCTTCCTCTCGCTGTATTTTGACGACGAGAAGTGGCGGCCGGAGGTCGGCGACACCGAGTTTTTCTTCTTTGACCGCGCGTTTCTGGAAAATCTGGTCATCGCGAAATACCGCCTGAACCAGCAGGATCTGACGCAGGACGAATTCGGCATTCTCTGCAAGCTGGCGCACGGCATCGCGTCGCTGATGCCGCCGGTCGACAAGTATCTCTATCTCGACTGCTCCGTCAGCACGATCATCGAGCATATGCGCCAGCGCGGGCGGGAATACGAGGACGATCTCGACCTCATGTATGTGTACGAGCTCAAGGAGCTTTACGACGAATGGGCCAAAACCCTCCCGCCGGAGCGGACGCTGCGCATCAACATGGACGGCGGGGAATACGATCTGAATGAGATCGTGCGGTTTTTGGAGGCGTGAGTATGCAGAAGCAGGATCAGCCTGTTGCGTTTTTTGACTCCGGCCTCGGCGGGATCAGCGTCCTGCGCGAGACGGTGCGGCTGCTGCCGCAGG
>OLPW01000855.1_pt1 | contig 34480 bp, 57 predicted proteins | sample 1672161 | NCBI WGS metagenome assembly OLPW01 (sample SAMEA3136654, study PRJEB25190) | human gut metagenome
GTTGCTAAGCGCCAGTGGCGCTTGTTTAGCAAGGACCGAAGTGGGAAACGTAGACCGCTTGCGACGCTTACATTATACGCCGCAGTGCGCATCCTTAGCGGAGCGTTTTTTATATATTAGGAAAACACTTTCCTAATATATAAAAAATCTCTGGATATCTTGCAAACATTGAATTTGTAAGATATTCAGAGATTAAGTTCGATGCCGCTGGCCGGCTACTCAATGCATATAAATAGGTACAAACTACTGCGAAATATCGCATTTTTAGGCACTTTCAACGTTGAAACCGTACAACAAAATACAATATTTTGCCCCATGAAAGCCCCACGTAAATGGTACAATATTAACGTCCCAGAGTCAAATGCTCTGGGGTGTTTTTGTCAGCGCTTAGAACAACTGGAATCTATCGATCAGAACTCCAAATGCACCAGCATATCCATCCTGTCCCCCACCAGTTTCATTGTTATACTGCCATGAATAATAATTTCTATTCACCGGTGATACTCTGTACTGCGCTTTCTGGGTGCTGCCGTTTGGAGCTGTATAGATAATCTCGATTGCATCAATCGGAAGACCATTACCGGCATAACCGTTGTTGCTGTCTTTCCAATTGTATCCAGATACATATGGCAGCCATCTGCCTGCGATTCCTTTCTTCTTGTTTGCTGCAACATGTACTCTGTACTTGATGTTTCCGACACTACATTTAATAGCAATGTCTGTGATCGGGATTCCCCTCACGCCTGCATAATCTGCCAGGTTCGTTACTGCTGGATAAGTCTTTCCGCCGGCACGTACTGCATAAGTGAAATCTACTCCTGCATTATAATAACCTCCAGAAGGCTTGATTGTCTCTTTAGGTCCTGATGTTGTTCCCTGTCCATAATCGATATCACAAAGCTTCAGCAGATGTGTAAATCTGTTCTGTGATAACTTGGCAATTCTCACACCATATGCGGACCCGTCCGCTGCGATGTACTGATCGTTTCCAAGATAGATACCGATATGCCCCTTCATCCACACCGCCCATCCAATGTGGGCGTTGGTTCTCTGACTGATTGGAAGCACTTCTACCGCAGTGCTCTTATACTGTCCCGAACCACGGATGGTACCTGTATACCAGCTAATCAAACCGGAACAGTCAACACATACCTTACCGGCTTTGCTGTCATCAGATGTCCATACACAGTTGGATCCGTACTGTTTTCTTAATGCTCGGATCTGCGACAGACTCATTACGGTTCCTTTTGCTCCGTAAATATACGGTGTACCAAGTTTGCTTTTTGCAAATGCAACTAATCCTGCTACTGTCTTACTCATTTTGCTCTTCTTTCTTGCACCAGTGCAATTCTACTTTTTCTTATATGCGTTTCTATTCCACATTTCCGTCACGCGTTCCCATCCACCTGTACTCACCAAATAAACGATAAAAGCAGCAATAAATGATGCAAAAATGTAATACCATTCAATCACTATCTTATAATAGGTGCACAACACAATTACTGATGCCGGTGTCAGAATCAGTGATGTGATCAGTGCCACAGCATTTGTCTGTACTTTCTTCAGTTCTGGCATTTCCTTAATCGTCTGTACAATCGCACTGACTAAAAAGGCCAGTACTCCGATTCCTGTCAAAATGTAACTCATATACTGAATTAACACTTCCATGTTCATAGTCATTCCTCCATATCATGCGCCTGTTTGTTCAGGTGCTTCTCAATCTTATTTATGGCTTCCGTTACAGGACCGTTGCAACCCTTTTCCTTGAGTCCTTTCAGGCAGGCGAGAAGCCCGTAGGTAATCAGGCACTGTTCTTCGTTGATCTTCCGGATGTCCTCTTCATGGGTTGCTCGGATCTTTTGGATCTTCTTCTCGAGCTCTTCCGGCTTTTTTAAGAATTTATATGCTGCAATCAGCACTCCTCCGATCACTCCCAGCGCACCAATCAGGCTGCCTACCGTAATAATTGTCCCTATGCTTATATACACGGGTCTATACCTCCATATAATTTATGCATAAAAATAAGACCGGTTCACGGTCTGTCTCTGATGCTCATATGTATCACCTGCCTTATTTCACCATTACCCTCACAACATGCTTGATAATCTCCGGTGGTATCTCGTATGTGTACTCCAATATGTACGTCGCTCCCTTGATCATTGGCTGAATCAATGCAGACAGGATTGTCTCTTTATTATCTCGCTTGCTGATCTCGCACTCTCCTGATGCTTCTTTCTCATCTCCGTTTTTCAGGATGTATTTCGCAGAAGTCACATCAAATGGCTTCCCGCATGTACTCCTGACGCTGATGCATACATATTTCTTTTCCCCAAGCTCAAATATAGCACTATCCATGACGCACCGCCTTTCTGCAGCATTTCAGCCGCGCATTATAGTTTTCCTGCAGGACTTGTGTTTCCCGGAGAGTGACGAGCCGTGCTACCCACGGCAGCAACAGCAATCTGACTTCCCGCTTCGGTCCGACCAAATCCGCCTCTGTACAATCCTGGAGCAGTTGCGCCTCAGTGTGGGCATGATATTCGATCATCACTTCGCATTGTAAATGCCCTCTTGCTCCTGTGCTACTCTCCGCCCAGATCTCGATTTCCTGCAGTCCCGGCATTCGTGGGGCGGTTCCCTCCCAGTACCCCGGACGGTCCGGGATGGGCGTAAACTCCACCTCAATAGAGTTCACTATGCCCCATACCCTGATGATCATTTCATTCTGCCGGATCCACAACCTTGAAGGTCAGGTGGATCGTGCTGTTGGCGTCAACTGTGGTCGCTTCTGTCTCGACATCGCTGATGATCGGTGCCTTGGTATCGACTGTAACATGCCTATCAACCTTTGTTGTCTTCTCGATACTGTCCTCAGCGATAATAGAAATTGTATTCGCGCCCTCATTAAGGGTAATTTCTTTCGAGAATGCGCCGCCTTCACCGACTGCTACTTCCTCTCCGTTAATAGTTACCTTAGAGAGAGTTACCGCGTCAGACCCGGCCGTTGCCGTACCTGATACCGTAACCTTTTTGCTGTTCGTCAGCAGTCCTTCTTTAGGACTCGTAATGTTTAGCGTAGGCGCGGATGTACTGATCACAAAGGATACTGTCGCAACGTCAGAAACATTGCCGTCATTATCGGACACCTGCAGGCTGACACTGTTGGAACCGTCTGACAGGTTGGTTGCATGATACGTGCAGGTCTTCTTTCCACCTGAATCGCTACAAGACAGTCCCTGTGTTACCTGAACGCCGTTGACCTTGAAGATTACGGACGCCATGTTGAGACCAGATCCGCCGGCATCGGAAAGCTCCATGACAATATCCTGCGTCGCGCTTCCAAGCACGCTGCCCTGCGTCGGAGACTTGATAGTCACAGTCGGCTTCGTTTTCTCAAGGACACGGAATTTCAGTTGATCCCCGTATGTGTCGTCCGTAGCGTACATGATCGTCTCGTTGCCCGCCGCGTCGAATGCATGCAGCTCAATCGGGTATGTATGATTCGACTGGCTGTAAGATGATTCTGATCCGGACGGGATGTCCACGCTCCACTTCTGCGTCCCGGAGTTGTAAGATGCATTGTACTGCTGCCCTTTGTATTTGGCATAAGCCCTTACAATATCACTCATGTGTTTCTTCCTCACTTTCTTTCGCTTGAAATTGGATAGTCGTGCGGGTAATCATATGGATAGTCCTGATCGTACCAAAATTCAAATGATATATGAATTCGCTCCCCGGCATTCACTGTGGTTTTCTCTGCTTTCACCTCTTTGATTTCTGTCATATGCTACCCGCCTTTCTTATTCTGTTTCTATTTCCTTCCACAGTGCTTCTGATCCCTGCGCACCGGGCTCCCATACATTATTATCCACTAAGGATTCATATGTTTTGCCGTTGTGTGTCACCCGGTCTCCGGCCATATACGGATTTGTAGATCCCGGCTGTGCCCACGCTCCAATCCCAGTACCGTCCTGTCCCGGGAGCACCTCTGCAAAGAGTGACGGTGCCGCATCCGGCACCCAGTCCGACTGTGATGTATGTGCCTGCAGAACCTTATACAGTTTTCCGTTATGTGTCAAATAGAAGTCTTTCTGATATGACACACCATTCCCATCCCATACAGGATAGATATCTTTCACGGTAAGTGCCTGCTCATCCGTCAGACTTTGTGCCTGTATCTGCGCAACAGTGACTGCCGCCTGTACCATAGACGACTGCACCTCCGGCGTTTTCTCCGGCTTGTACATTACTACGCCATAGATCTTACCTGTATAGATCTCCGTCCTGTAAAACGCCGTGTATCCCTCGTATGTAGCGACCGTCTGGCCGCGCTCCTTCACGATTATCTTCGATGTGCGGCTCGTGTCAGTGAACAACACTTTAAGCTGCTCCGGAGTATTCCCAATGGTCAGGACACACAGATAATTGCCGTGAGACTCTACTTGCTGCACGGTGATTTCTGTTGCATCGTTAAAAATAATCTTCATTTTCATCATCCTTTCTTTTTTGAATCTATACGTTAAATGCGGCTTTGTCCAATATTAAGTTTGAGGTCATCGAATCTACCCGTTATTATGTTAAAAAATACGAAAACGGCTGTTTTGAAGCATGGGCAAAAACAACTGTTATTGGTACCCATCTGAGTTTTACGCAAATTGGAACATCCGGAATATACTATGCGCGTGTCACAAATATAACGAAACTGAATTAAATGGCAAAAGAGTAAAGGCGGCTGTATATAGAAACTCAGGGCCATACAACATTGCGTCAAATGGCAGTAGCTTCCAAGGCACAGATTTTGGTACCAAAGTACATGATGATATCGGATTAATGTATACCTATGATAATACAAACTATTTACATTATTTTACAGTTCCTGAAGATGGCGTCTATTTAATTCATGCACTTATAAACTTTACTGATGGAGTCAGTAAATCGATGTCTCTCTATGGAAGGATAGAGCAAAATGGCAACGAACAATCTCGACAGCCAAAAACCATTGGAGGTTATGCTGGGGCAAATTATATATTTTTGTATCCTTTCAGTGCCGGTGATACTTTACGATTTACGGTATGTCAGAGTTCAGGATCTACAATCAAAACCTCTGGTGATTGCAGACTGAATATTGTCAAGATTTAACAGTTATTTTTCATAACATGCATTTAACCACAAGTAAGAATCTTTCTGGAAAGAAGTATTAACCTGATATTGGATAGCTCCGCTTGTTCGTATAATAATTGTTCCAATCCCAATCAGATTCCATGTGTTTTTTGTCACTGGAACAATAAACACCATATCTGTATTAGGGCAGGCTTCTTGTGCAAGAGTCCCGCCATCATATAACGTATTTGCTTGTCCTTGTCCGGATGTGACAAACGAGGCAGCAATAGTTACTTTGTTTGCTTTCTTTTTGATTTGCTGGGTTCGTATACTTAGTGATGAACCATTTCGGTTTATGCTGTAAGTCGTTTCCGCTAATTTGCCATTTAATTAAGGATTCCACATCATTTTATTTCATAAAATTTGCGTGCAAATAACACCCGACCTATGCCAAGTGTTTTTCAGATTCTATTTATTTTTCGCTATGCGCTTAAATATTTTTTGTGGTGATATTTAACAGCTTCTTGATCAACTGTACAATATCTCATCGTTGTTTCCGGCTTAGAGTGCCCTGCCATTATCATTGCTTCTTGTAATGGCATTCCTCGATTTAGTGCATTCGTCAACGCCGTCCTGCGAAATCTGTGAGGATGTGCTTTTTCCACATTTGCCCTTTTTCCGATTCTTCTAATTACATCTTCTATGCCTTCCTTTGACAGGCGTTTATGAGGATTTTTCAGCGAAACAAATAATGCAGGACACTCATCTTCTCTTGTCTGTAAATACTCTTTCAAGTACATGTTGGTTTTTTCATTGACATACACTCTCCTTTCTTTTCCACCTTTTCCAAGTACTACCAGGTCTTTTTGAGCGAATTGTATATCTTCTCGGTTGATTCTCGACAATTCAGATACCCTGACAGCTGTAGAGTACAGGAATTCCACCATTGCCTTATCCCTGATTGTATTGCATTCTCTCAGAATTTTTTCCCTTTCTTCATCCGAAAAAGGTTTCTTTATAACTTTTTCAACTTTGATATCTTCCACCATAATCATTGGATTCAGTGGTATTCTGTTCCTGTCCCTCAACCATCCAAAAAAGCTGCTATAAACAGCTCTCACATTTTTTAATGTTTGGTTGGAAACTTTTCGAATCATCTTATACATTCTCATGTATTGCGATATATCTCCGGAACTGATCTGTTCCACATCCTTATCAATATAAGATAGCATCCGTCTTAATTCATATTGATAACGTTTCACTGATTCTTCCGATTTCCCCTCCAGCATCTTACTCATCAAGAAATCATCCATATGCACTTTCCATCCCTCATTCACTACTTTTACAGCCGTTTCTTCAACGATTCTGCATCCTGACAATACCACCATCAACACATTTTCCAGTTCTTTCTGTTGCTTTTGGTTCAGAATTCCCTGCATTCTTCTTATTACTTCCATAATCTTCTTTTCCATCTTCTCCAACTCCCTTTTTTGTTTCCAGTATAGCGGAGCTGAATTAAATGGCAAATTAGAAGAAAAGGTGTATAGCATATCGCAAGGAGGATCGCTTGCTATAAGAAACCAGCGTATCACAAAAAAGAATAATCGAGTTTCTATTATGGCTGGATTATATACAACTGGCATGGGAAATGCCAATACCCAATATAACGGTGGATCAATTCCGGCTGAAATAGCACCGCCTACAGGTGAAGCATTTCCTGCAATTGTAACGAAAGATAATTGGACACTTATAGGCATCGGATGTGTAATCATAGAAACGAATGGTGCTATAACTTATCAGATTAACTCTTCATTTCAGAAAGATACCTATATATGGTTAGATGTGTCCTATGATTTGTAGAAATTAATAACCTATAGCAATCCATCTACATTCAGCACCTGTTATTGCTGTTAAATTGCCGGTTCGTCCATATATATACATTTTTGAGGTACTCACGATATCTGTAGATACCATAAACGCTGGGGTTGCACTTCCAGGATATTTTGCGCAAGCAATAGCAGTGTAAGATTTATCTGAAAATGGTATAGGAAATGTTATCGTTGCATACCCTTGCCCACCTGACGATGAACTTGGAAACCGTCCTGTTCCCCATTGAACAATCAAACCATTTGCAAATTTACAGTGATTTTTACTTATGTCTATAATTGATTTGCCATTTAATTCAGCAACCGTGTCAACCGTATTGAATACCTGTTTTACCGCTGTAATATTCAATCCATTAATCACAACCTGATATAACGGCATATCTGCCACCAGATCTCCTGCCTGAATATCTCCTGTTGTATATCCTGGTGCTGAAGGCGTTCCTGTAACTGGTGTACCCTGAATTACTTTCAGCGTAAGTGATTCTACTTTTGTACTCTGATTTCTGCTATATCTTGCAACAACAAGATCAATTCTTTTCATTCCCTGGGATCCATTCACAATTGTGAGAGAATCATAGGTGTTCTTTTTTATCGATGCAGCACATCCCTGATGCATAATAACTCCATCCCTGATCTTGATTTCATTATTCGATGAAACTTCTGCTTTTAACTGAGATCCCGTCCGCAGCACGTAGGATTCTGCTCCAAAGATTCCGATATTTATATCTCGGTCCTGCTCTGCCGTAACATGAGGACTTCCGACATATCCTGTAATAATATCCATTTATGTCTCTCCTTCCAATTTGTATTCTATCTTCTCTTTTCCATCCGATACCGTCCAGATTTTTCTTCCAATTGGCTTTTTCATACTCACACCAGTAAGATAATCTCTTCCACCTACAATGTCTCCAATGTCCATCGTTCCTTCGATTTTCTTCATTGTCATATCGTATTCTGTTTTGCTTTTTGATTTTAACAGCTTTTCTGTTCCATTCTTCAGAAGATCATCATACTCAGAACCAGAGCCATCATATATTTCAGCTATTTCATCAATTCCGAAAAAGTACTGTGTCTGACTAATATTTCCCTGTCCATCAATATACAGATGAAGCACCAGGCGGTCTTTCAATTCTCCTTTTCCAAGACAAATCAGGTGATTTATTCCTCTTTTGTTGTTATCCATTGTGAATTGCATATTATTATCATTCGAGAACTCATATTCTGCTGAATAGTCTACAATAGGAACTGCTCTTACCCGTACATATCCTGACTCAGTTTTCTCTGACTGAATATACTTTATTTCCATACGATATCCTACTGATTTCAGCAGTTTTTGTAATCCAGCATACAACGTACAATAACGGTCAAACTGATAATTCTTCACCTGTATGCCTGTGTCTTCCTCTATGCCATAAAAGAGCCCAGGAAATGCTTCCTGAACTCTTCTCTGAATTATCTGGTTAAGTTCTCCGGATTCTACTGCATAGTCCTGATTACTTTCCGGCTGTATCACCTTCTTTGTCATCATTCCCCGCCAAGTATATCCCTTTACTGTAATACTGTTTGATTTGGTACTCGTATATAACTCCTGCACAATTCCACCATACTCAGTATCTGGGACATACACCTGACTTTCGAACTCAACCGTACCATTCCAACCGGATCTCTTAAATTCGATCTCAAAATCATTGATTGAGCTTTTCTCATCTTCTCCGATTTCCATGTCTACATTTGCATTTAAGATATATCCGAGCTCTTTGCCAATCGGATCCGTATAGATCAGTTCCATTCCGGCACGCTCCTTTCTTTGTATACCTTAATATCAAAGCCGAATTCACCACTCCAGTTAAGAGTCAGTACGCCAGACGGAATCAGTGCAAATACACTTTTGTCTTTCGCTCTTTTTGCGAAAATATTTTGCACAGTTCCATTTCTCAGATGCTTTGTGATCGTCTTCTCTCTGCTGGCGATTAATATATATTCACCTGCTTCTAACGTCTCATAAATCTGATAAGGATAACCGTTTATCAGTATTCTCGGATCAGCGCATGGACCATATATTACCATTTCAAAGTTATTATCTCGGAAATGATCGATAATCCAGTTCTGCGTTCCGGCACTCTTTCTTGAATAATCATAATTATACGTTATCGGATAGTCTAAGAATGTATATGGCTTTCCTTTATTTGTAGAATCAGGATAAAAGCTTTCCTGTTGCTCCATCGACCAGAATGGATACGGGCAGTATATTTCTATCTTGCAATCTGTACGACTATTATTTTCACCCGATACTTCATTGCTTGATTTTTTTACATATCCATCAATGTAGTATTCGCCATAGTAAATTCTTCCTGGAGTCAGATTGACCACATCGTATTCAAAAGCATTCGTAAGCTTATTAAGGATCTGCTTTCTTTCTTTTTCTTTGCCTCTCACGGTAAGAGTAATGTCATACGTCACCGGTTCTTTTGCAAAAGCATTCACCATTACACCCATTTCTCTTTCTGTTGTATTGGGTGTCCACTCATAAGCATGGAAATATCCGGAGGTTGCTCTCATTTTGTCTCCGATCAGATTGTATTCTTCTCCATTGGAGCATACATATTTAATCTCGATCATTCAAACACAACCCCCATTTCTCTCAAAGCTCTTGCTACTTCTCTGTCATTTAAATTTATAACTATACTGCCGTCTCCACGTCTGGATGTTGTTTTTAAATATTCCAGTAATGCTTCCAGCTTCTCTGCAATCGTGCTGTTCTGACTATCAGTGCTGCTTTTGCCAGAAATTGCAAGGTCCATACTTGTTCCAATTGGTTTTTTTACAGACTTCTGAAGCTCTGCTGCCGCATTGGATACTAATGTTGTCTTGCCAATCAATCCATTCGCAATTCCGGTATCGATCATCTCTCCAACATAATCTCCCCAACGTGACGGTGAGTGAATTCCGAAGAATGCCAGAACATTTTCTTTAAATCCACCAAGAACACCTTTTACAGCATCCCATAGCATATGTGCCGCCGAACGAAGTCCGGATGCGATACCGCTTATGATATTGATTCCAATACTTCCCCAGTTCTGGCTCGTAAAAGCATTCACAATTGCACTGATGATCGCCGGTATCTGTCCGACCAAATTCGGAATAGCGCGTATCAAGCCTGCTGTCAGCTTAGCGATAATCGTAATACCACTCTGAAGAATCTGTGGAAGATTCTGACCAATTGACGCTACAAAACGCACGATTGCAGTCACTGCTGCCTGGGTGATCTGTGGCAAATTGTTTATGATTCCATTTACTAACCTTAAAAGCAGTCTTGCACCTGCGCTTAAAACAGTTGGAAGCATAGAAATAATCGTGTTGACAAAATACGTGATCACATTTCCTGCCATCGTTATTACTTGCGGTAAATTTTGCAAAATTCCGTTGACGATGTTGCTTATAAAATCTACACCCTTCTGCAATAAAGTCGGAAGCTGCTCCTGAATTCCGATATTAAACTGATCCATAAGCTGCATTGCGCTCTGATAAAGAGTTGGTATTCCTGTTGTGATTCCGCTTGCAATTTGTGGAATCAGTCCAGACACTGCAGCAAACAGTTGTGGACCGAGTGCCGTTACAAATGTAACGATTGCTGATGGAAGCGCAGATATAACATTCCATACTGCCGGAAGCAGATTTCCAACTGCAAAGGTTATGATCGTATTCGCCAGTTCATTAAGTGCCGGTCCTACATCCATTCCCAGAGCAATTTCTCCCATTACATTTTTAGCCGCTGCTTTCATCTGGTTGAACGATCCAGATATAGTCGTTGCCGCTTCTTTTGCTGTCGTTCCGGTAATGTCCAACTGTCCCTGGATTACGTGAATTGCGCTGTAGACATCTGATAGATTATCAATATTGTATTCCACGCCACTGATTTTCTGTGCATCTGCCAAGAGACGCTCCATCTCCGACTTCGTACCGCCATATCCAAGCTTCAGATTGTCCAGCATCGTATAGTTCTGCTTTGCAAATCCCTGATATGCATTTTTGATGTCTTCCATGTTGGTTCCCATCTTATTTGCATTATCAGACATATCTACCATTGCCATATCTGCCACATCTGCAGCTTTGGAGGTGTCGCCAGCAAGGGAACTAAGAAGGCTCGCTGAAAAGCTTGTAGTTAGTTCCATGTAGTCATTTGCACTCATTCCTGCTGTCTGGTATGCTTTTGCCGCATTTGCTTTCACTTTATCGGCAGAATCTTTAAATAATGTTTCGATTCCACCAAGACTCTGTTCGAGTGCTGCACCTTCACTGATGCTCGCCGACAAAGCTTTTCCTATAGCTGCAGTAGCAATTACTTTTTTTATCATGCCAACCATTTTCCCGCCGAAAGAACTTCCAGCAGAGTCCGCTTCTGGCTCTAATTCTTTCCGAATTCTTCCTTGTATTCCTTCGGCGGACGGTATGATCTGCACATATGCCTTTGCCAGTTCTGTAGCCATCTTATTCCTCCTTTCCCGTCAATCTCGCCCATTCTCTCTCAAAATCTTCTCCAGAATCAAATGTCTGAATTTCTTTAGATTTTTCCTTTCCATCGCCCAAGATCATTCCAAGCAATGACTTCGGACGGTTTTTCCCGGTCGCTCCATCCTCAGATTGCAGCCAGGCAGTCGTGCGCGTTCCATCCGCAATAGCCGCCATAAGCATTTGTTCCGGTATCGGCTCAATCCCTGCTATTTTCATTTTAATTCTCGAATTTTCCCTCAACCCACAAGAAAAAGTCGCTACCATTCTGCACGGCAACGACTTATAATCATAAATGCGATATGTTTCTGCAAGATCGCACAAAAGTGCGTCCTTGTCAAGATTAAGCATGTAGGCGAGGGCTAAGAGTTTTTTCCTTCTTTTACATTTCCGAAAATTTCTCCGATTTCATTCATCATTTTCGACGCCGGAACCCTTCCATTCTCCATTCGCAAATGTTCTTTCAGGAGTTCTTTTTGTTCTGTTCCAAGAAGACGGTTTAATACGCTGATCGTTTTTGTCATGTCCCCTTCATCCATTTCGCACAGATCTTCCAGAAGCTCATAATCATCCAGTGCCGCCTCATCTAACTCATACTCAAAACCACTGCTTGTTTTTCCCTTCATTATTTCTTATTCCCCTTAATATATTCGTAATGTGTCTGTCCGTTCGCATCCGGTACTGCCGATAACGTTGTCTCGTATCCAATCGCATCATCGTCCTTATATACAATGTCTCCGACTTCCGTAATGCTTGCACACGGAATAACGATACGCTTCACTGCGTCTTTCAGAATCATATCCACAGCCCACGCATTCTGTTCCGCTTCATCTGCATTTACTTTTACCGTAATCCCTTCCTCAAGTGTTCCGGTAACATTATCATCTCCGTAAACACTCTTCAGGACCTCTACATTCAAGGCTTCGATCATCGTAAACTTAAAATTATCTTTCTTACTGGTCTGCATATTCAATACAGTATCGCCGCCCCAAGCATTTTTGTTGTCAGTTTCCGGACTATTAGAATTAGTGAATCCATCCTCCGAGCAATATCCAAGTGACTTAAATGTTGCATTTAATGCTGTGGTTGCATCTGTTGGCAATGTTGTTCCGAGCGGTGCTCTAAAAATCGCGCCGCCTACTTTCGGCTTACCTGTACTTACATTTTTAGCATCTGACATTTTTATCCTCCTTCATCAGAAATGAACCATATCATATACAGCCTGATACCGATATTTCTTCCTTGTTGTATCCGTATAGTTGTAGTCGCTGTTAAGCTGGCACTTACTGATATCATCCATTTCAACAATTTTTTCCATTGCTTCTTTCACTCTTTCATTGAGTGATGCCGCCCCATAAAGGGATCCTGAATAAGACTGGATAGCAAGAGTTGCTGATGCAATATGATTTTCTTCGCCAGATCCAGTCTTTTCAATCAGTACATATTCCTCCGGAAATCCCGGTTCTTCTTCCATCCTTACCGGAATATCAAGCTTGTCTTCCAGATATTCTCTAACTTTTTCCTCGATCATTTTTTTCTACCCATTGCTTTCAGCAAGCTATTGTTGCCGTCGTCTCCATTTATTTTTACAATCGCTCTCGTTTGCGCCACATACGACTCTTTCTCTGCATCTGATGATATTTGATTTGCCTGTTCCAGCAAAATTGCCTGCATCTCTGCAGATTTCATCAACTCTCTTACACCGGATCGATTTAACTCAACTTTCGTTTTAGCCATAACGCTCCACCATCCATCTCTGATTCCATCTTCCTGGAATATTTTCTTCAATTCCCTGTTGAGGGAAGCCAATTACCCGCCATGACGCACCAAAAAAATCCACTCTGCAGTCTTGCCAGGTATGCGTATCTCCTTTTGGAATTGCGATATTGTAGACTGCTTTTTTTCCGGTAATATTAAACATATCCAGCACTTCTGTTGTCGATGCCGGAGCAACCAACACGTCTTCCACGGTCACAGGTGCCTCTGTATATATCGGATGTCCGAATGTATCTGTCCCACTTGCGGTCCGTTCGTAAAGCTTCACCGGTATTCCTTTAATCATTAGCCTCTTCCTCCTGCATCAAATCCGAATATGGATTAAAATAGCCGATTCGATTCCCGACACCAAGGATTTTCTTATCCAATTTAGTCAGATACAATTCGCCGCTTCCATTTGCATTTGTCCAGGTCTGCGAATATACCATTGCTGTCGTAGTTGTCTGTGTCGTTCCAATAGGTACACCTTCCTCTCTGCTTCCGAGTGTCCGGATAACCATATTACATGACACTAATTTCTTTGCCTCGTCTGTAGCATTGCGGTTATATGCATCAATGATGATCGCTGCATCATCCAAAAGTGCCGTTACATAATCTGTATCCGGAATATCTGTTCCTTTTCGTTTCCAAACATCCTCAATTGATGCGTATGCCATTGTATCACCCTACTTTTTCGCTGTTTGTGTTCTCTTTCTGGTGTTCTTAGCTGATGCCTCTTTCTTTGCTTCGACTGGTTCTTCTATATCTGGAATCTCTGAGTCTTCTGTCGGTTCTTCGAGCTCTTCCACAGGTTCTTCTGTATTTTCAGCTTCTGCAACTCCTGTTTCTGTTTCGCTATCCTCGATCAAATCCTCGGTTTTTTCTTCAATAATCGGCTTAAACATTGTGGAGTCTAACACATCGTCAGACTCCACTACAATTCCAGTTTGTTTGTATAAATATTTCATATTACCCTTCCGCCTTCACGATCTTTGTAAATGCTGCCTGATCCATGATTCCAATTCCATATACAATTTCTGCACGAATTGCGATCTGATTCTGTCTCTGCAGATCTCCAAGTCCATCCGGATCACCGTATTCGATCAAGTGAGCGCCAATGGATCTCTGTACTCCCCATCTAAACGCATCAAACTGTCCTACGATTCCAAGTAACTTCGTATCTGGTGTGATTTCATTTTTTGCCGAAACTGTATCAGATACTGCCGCAGTCATTCCAGAAAAATTTGTAAGATTCTGTCCGAATCCAATTTCCGGATAAATCTTTCTTCCATCCGCATCCCTCATAGTGGAAAGGCCAAAGGAAAGTGTTGGATCCATTGCAATACCACTCGGTACATAGCCAGATGAGATGATCATTCCTGCTGCCGCCTCGATTGCTTCATCATACTTTGTGCCTGCAAGCTGCACACTCTGTTTCGTGTCAACCAGCCCTTCTTTTACAAGGCTTGATACCGTTCCTGTAAGCGGATTGATTTTGTGAATTCCAACAAGATCCAATGCTCTTCCAAGTGCGATTGACGCATTTGACGCCAGATCCTGCAGTACGCCGATCTGTACATCTTCGTCTGCCCACTGTACTTCCTGCGAAAATCTCATGGTAACCTGCAGTTTGAACGGATTTACTGTTTTAGAAGCATATGCAGTTGGGGTTGGCGATTTCTGCCCTGCCTCTCCTACGAGTTCTGCTTTCGGTGGCGATGTAAGTACCCACACCTGCTGCTTTCCAAATTTCTGCGGTCTTGCTCCGGATAACTGCGCCAGAGTAGATCCTTTCTGTGCTTTTTCAAAAATCCCCTGCGAAATCTCTGCCGGAATTTCAAAATCTGAACTAATGAGTGCTGCCATATTCTTTATTCTCCTTTACCAAAAATCTGATGTGCAAATTCTCTCATTGCATCATCCGTTGTGTTATACTCTGTTGTCTTTTTCCTGTTTCCCTTAGTTCCCGGATAACTCTTTGGCTTCGCAAATTTCATAATCGCTTCTGCCTGTTTTTTACAGGTTTCCTCATCTTCCCCTGTCAGTAATTCTACCGGTACACCAGTGTCTTTTGCTGTTTTTTCTCTTACCTGTCTCACAGTGTCTTTCTTTTCAAGTGCGCTTAATTTTGCCTGAAGAGCATCGGACTTTTCTTTTTCCTTCTGAAGTTCCGTTTTATTCTGTGCCTGGTACTCATCGTACTTACTTGCCTTTTCTTTCAGGTCATCATAATCTGCATATTTCTGTCTTTCTCTCGCAAGGCGTCCCTCTATGATTGAATCCATTTCTGCCTGAGTGAATGTTTTGTCATCTGCCATCTTGTTTCCCTCCTGATTTGAGTGTTTTTAGTTGCCACGTTTAAGGCACGTGTTGCCATAAAAATAACACGCATTTCTGCGTGCTAGAATTATCCATTTATTCTTTTACGTGACATGTATTAGTTAATTTCCCATACACATCTTCATACAACTCCTGTTTATCACCATTATATGTGTACTCCGCATAGATGCCATCTCCATTGACGTTAGTTGATGCAAGGCACTTGTAATTCTGTAATGTCTTGCATGACCAAACGATAAATACGTTACTTAAGTCGATCGGTGGTGTCTGTGGAGTATCCGCTTCTCCATTATTGTTGTACCATTCTACAAGTTTCTTTTTGCATACACTCTGAAAGTGATCCATTCCTGTGATAATCATGATTAATCCTCCTGTTCTGGCTGAACATTTCCGCATCCACGGCAATATGTCTTTCCATCAACTTCTTTTGTACACATACAGTTGTGTGCTTCATCGCATTTCGCTTCATTCACTTCTATATAATCTTTCATAATTTTCTACTCCTCATAAATAATATCCAAACCATAAGCAACCGCAGCATCATGCTCAATCTTACATCCTCTTGCATTCTCCCAACCTTTGCAGAAGTACGCTGCATGACACAAAGACATATTTCCTAAGGACTTAGCAAGAAAACACAATGGAATCTGAACTACTCCACGTTCTTTCATAGATTCATTGCTGTACCATTCATCTGTAAAAAGAGTATTCACAACTTCATATCCTTTTTCTTCAAGAATCTTAATTGCTTTCTCTCTTGTTGCTACGATTTCTTCATCGGTCTTTCCAGCCATTGGCTGACTCAGCATTGCTTTTTTCATTTTTTTATTCTCTCTTTCTTAAAAATAGACATAAAAATACCACCAACCATTTCTGATCAGTGGTATCTACTGTTCTTGTTATTTTATAGTCCGCACTCAAATGATGTTAATCAATTATTATTTTCGGTTTAGGATACTTTTTAGGCACTTGCGTACCATATTTTTCAATTGTGTAATCATAATTATCGGCTACACTTTTCAATAGATCATCCGCATATTTAGACTGATCAAAATCGATTTCATTCGGAATCTGAGGACAATATCCAAAATGAAGTACAAAATCCTTATGCGCTTTTTCAAACTTTGGGTTCAGAACATTCATTTACAACGCCTCCTTCATCTTTTTTTCAAAATATTCCAATGCATTTGGAAAATATTTTTTCATTTGTTCATATCTTTTTTTATCAAACTGTGCTTCAAACATATGTGCAAAAGCCTCAGATGTAACATTGTCCCGGTTTTTCCAATATTCCTTCGGATGTGATGCACATCCAATTATATTGCCTTGTGTTACACCATCAAAAAGATCTGATATTGCCGAATCTTTTCGCATATCTCCAAGTTCTTCGCTAATGGCTTTATCAACTTTATCAAAAGTACCCAAATGATGTGCTTTACCATATGCTATACGATATGACAACGAATCACTTTCCAGTAACTGAATAAAATTCTTATCATCTGATAGATTTCCAGCTAAATCATCAACTAAATGACCGTGTTCATGGAACCATGTAGCTCCAGCTCCACGTGGATTCTTTAAATCTGCGCCATAATTCATGGATATCTTTTTCGTTTTAGTATTATAGTGAGCCGTATTTTCATACACAGCATTTTCAATGCTATCACCCGAAGCATATTTTGTGAATAGTCGTTTGGCATCGTCTGTACCATGTGAAAATTTATCCTTTAGACAGTCGTAATATTCTTTGTCCATATTGCCATCACTGCGAAGTTTTTGTTTAAACATTCCTAAATCTGATTCCATTATAGCAGAACGGGGAGTCTTTTCAATAGTTTTTGCCTTCCTTTTCGCATACAATTCTCGTTTTCTCGCGTTAATAGCCTCCTTATTTTCCTTGTACCGAATCCTCCGCATGGCATTGATATCACCACCAGCATTGTTATACTCTTCTAGGTACTTATCCGGATCATAACCAGCCACTGTACTCTTCCCGTCAAACCTGACTGCATATTCACAATCGCAATGCGCATGAATGTGCTCTGCATGACCATTTCGCATGGCTTTCTTTGACATGTATTGCCATCCTCTGGATGCAAGTGTAATACAGAATGCACAGGTGTCTCCATGAGGCACCCAGGCAAATTGCGCACCATCACGCTCCGCATTTTTCAGTGTTGTGTCTGCACCCACCTGTTTTACCAGCCTTGCGATCGTTCCTGGAATATTGTTTGGTGACTTTTTTTGTGTCCCCTTTACCGCTTTCGCCACTTCCCCATAGTCCGGAAGATCTGCTACTTCTGCCGTAGGGACTATTACTCCCTGTGCTGCCGCTGTCGCTTCATACATCTGGCACGATAATGCACCGATAGCCTGTCCATAGTGTTGTGACAGTGCATAGGTGTAGTCCAAAAGTGCTTTATCATTTTCCAGTCCATTCTTTTGAACCCAGGACTGCATCAGATCCGCTGCTTTCTGACTAATCTGTGACATCTTCGTTATGTATTCCACCCACGCCTTCTCCGTTATCTGCATTTCCAAATTCCTCCGTCAAGATAGCATCTCCTTTTGCTCTCTGCTCCTGTGCCCTGATTCGCCGGATATCCGCCTGATCAAAACCAATCATTTCAAGGAAAATATCTGTCTGTGCAAATCCTTGTCGTGCTGTCGCAATTTTGAGTGCTGCATCTGTAGTAGATGCCACGCTTGGCATTGCCGGATTCTTAAAATGTGCAATCAGCTCATGTGTTTCTTCCGGAAGCTCATCCGGAATCGTTCCAAGTTCAATTGCAAGTGCCATCCGTCCAATCCGATACAATGCATCACCATTTGATTTATTCAACTGTTCTGCCATAAGGATCAAGGTCTGTGACTGTGCAATAATTGCTTCACTGGAAGTCGGATTTGCATCATTTATCACACCAACATCCGTAACTGCCAATCCTGTTGCCGCTGAATACTGTGTAGCAAGCATCCGGAGCATCTGAACATGTGGTTCAATATTTCCCTGCGAAAGTTGCCCGAAATTCGGCTTTTCCCCAGTCTCCGGATTATTGGTACTGTAGAGAATACTTCCAACATACTGTTTGAATTTATTATCAATCAGCATATCATATTGTTCATCTGACACCCCGAGCAGATATTTCTGTGGAGAAGTGGCAAATTCCAGTCCAATCGTTGCATTTGCGACTGTTCTTACATATCCCTGGATTAGTCTGCGGACCGGCTCTTTTAGCCTTGACTGACCAAATGGTTTATCGTTTGTTGCGTCCCAGATCAGAGCCACCATAAGGGGCTCTCCGAAATCATGGGGATTCTGCGTAGCGTACCATGTACCTCCAATTCGATCCAACTCCCAGATATCTGTGTCTGTATAGAAATTTACATGTTCCGGAGACCATGTAACATCCGACTCGTCTCTTCGCGCATCTTCAAAGGCAAATCCATATCGGATGCGTCCTTCGTGTGCATTCCACGAAGCTGCAGCACAATGCGGAGAGTAAAACCGTACTCTTGCATCATCTTCCTCTCCGGATACCGCCGCAAATGCACAACCGTATTTCAGTTCTTCTTTGACCGCTTTATTGTATTCCGCTATCAAATGATTCCTTTTCATAATCTGATCCATATCTTCTGACTTCGTTCCATTTTCTGTAACAAACCCATCAAACATCGATCTTCCCGCAAGTACATCAACGGTTTTTGCTCCCCAGGCACATCCAATCTCAAGTTTTCCAAGACCTGCTGGCAATGCAATCCCAAGATTCACTTCATTCAGAGTGACTTTTCCGTTATAATAACGACGCTTTTTCCTATTCGCACTTCTGTGATAATCATATATGTATTTCAATTCTTGAAGCCACTGTTGTTCTTCCGGTGGTAATCCTTCTACTCTTCCAAAATTTAACTCCATTATCCTATCCTCATCTTTCTGTTCGGATTTCGTTTCGATGTTCTGCATCCCCAAAGTGCAAGTGCTGCTGCTTCAATCGGGATCGAGTTTTCTCCACCAAATCCCCAGCCACCGGAAATCGGTCTTTTTACAGACGTAATTGCCGACTCATTCAGTATTTCTTGGTATTTATACCATGTTACAGTCTGTTCATTGATTTCCTGTGATAGCTGACTCGCCGCTGCTATCACTTCTTTTGCTGACGGTCGAACAATTGACTGCTTATATTTCCACACCGGTGTTATCTTCTCTATCAAGAAGTCAACTCCATTTCTTCCATCGATCACCACACAGCTCGCCATCTTATATCTCTGATTCAACCAGTCTGCAAGCCACTGGATTCCTCTGTCAGTTGCTTTTAGCTCGATCAGCGAAATTCTCGCTTCCCCTACCTCCGGACAAACAGCTCCGCATAATGCTACCGCCGAACCATCAGAAGAAAACTTTACGCCATAAGCAGTTTTCCCTTCCGGCTTTTCTTTTTCTGAAGCACACGCTTCCCATTTCTTCTTATCAATTGCGTAATCCTGATCATTATTGATTGGCGACCACCAGCCAAGACGCTCTCTTGCAAATGTGTCCGCATCCATCTGCTCACACTCTGCAGCTATGGTTGTTTCTGTCATTCTGCGCCCTAATGCCGGATTGCACTCCGCCCATCTCCGACGATCAGTAACATCTCCAATCTCTTTCACGGAATATTCTGTCCAGGCCGTGGATTTGCTCTCGCCTTCTGTTGCCCGTTTTCTGATTTTCCGAAATACTGTACCTGTGCAATTCTCATCCGGTGGTGTTCCCAAATAAATCGTCTGTGGATTTCTGGATGCTGATATTGCCGGCAGGAATGAAGCCTGTTGTTCGCTTGTAAGTTCCTGTGCCTCATCGAACACAAGACAATCACCGTGCAGTCCTCGACCTCCATTCCTGGTTCTGGCAACAAATACTACTCTTCCACCATTTTTTAGAATAATCTGTTCTCTTCCGAGTGCCGCCTTAATTTCTTTTACATACTTACGGAGTCCTCTGCTTTCAAACAAGCCGCGCAATTCCATAAAAGTTTCTGTTGCAGTTTTCTGCAGATGAGCTGTGTATATAACCCATTCTGCATACAGGATCATTCCGGATGCAATCCGCCCGGAAGTATCCAGTGTTTTCCCGTTCTGTCTTGGAACAGATAAGCCACATGTCGGCGCTGACCAAACATCATCCTCTGTACGCCCCATCCAATCATTCAGCACTTCACTCTGCCACGGATCCACAATCAGTTTCCCGACCGCAAGCACTTTTACCGCATCAGGGCCATCCGTATAAGCATAATACGGAACAATTCTATCGGACGGTGTCTGGCTTCCCATCAGCTTTTCGTGCCGACAGGATTTCTCCGATTTCGTCATCGTCTTTCTCCATTCCTTTTATTTCTTCAATTTCTTTGATTGTTTCTCTGTATTGCCTGGAGAGCTGTGGCATTGTCTTTGGACCATCAACAACATCTTTCGCGCATATATCAATCTGTTTTGCGAGAATCAGTGCTAAATTTTCCAAGCGTTCCAAGCGGCTTCCCTCGCTTGTTACAGTTGCCATTTTCTTAGCTCTTCCCATCTAAATTCACCTTTCAAAAATTTTCCTGTGTGTAAATCGGCGCTGGACGGCGGTGGTCGCCTTCGGCGCCTGGCGGGGATCCCTCCCCACCCCTGTTTTCTTTACCAGTTTCCATCCAGAATGTTCGCTTTTTGTGTCTTTTGTCTCTGCTCCAGTTCTTGCAATGTTTTATTGCTTTTCATTGCATTGCAACAGTAGTGCGCCGCCTGAAGGTTGTTCCAGTCCTGTGCTGCTGCCTCCCTGGAACTATAACCAAACTCTCGCCATCTGGACACTGGTCTGATCTCATCAATCACAAAGGATAGCGGATGCTTGCTGTCACTCGGCTCATCATAATGGATTGGTCCCATCCTGCCCCTGCAGATCCCGCACTCTGCACCGATTGCTTTTAGTCTTGCCCTGTGCTTTCTTCGAAGGTTTCCATTTGCACTCCTGGGGTTTCCTGCTGCCATTGTCGTCACCTCTGTTCTAGTTTATTTCATGGACCATGTAGGAATCGAACCTACGACATTTCGCTTATGAGGCGAATGTTCTACCACTGAACTAATGGTCCAAGATTTTGGGTATTAGAAAAGCACCCCGGAGGGTGCTTAAAATAGGTTTCACTTTATTCACATTTATTTCACTACACTTGGCTGTAAAACTAGCGGCATTTGCCCAAAAGAAGATGTTATTTGTGCGATTAATAGCGATATTCTTGACATTAAATTACTAGTTACAAATTCACCGTTTTTTCTAAACTCCTCTGCCATATTTATTTCATGCCATTTATATTCATTTTTTTTGGCCGGATCAAACTGTAAAATAGCTCCAAAAGTAACTGTTAAATCAAAGAATTCATTATGATCAAAATGTAAAGCTCTCGTAACTGTCACTCTTACACTTGCATTTCCATCTACATCTGCCTTAATATTATCAATACAATTCAAAGAGTGTTCTTCTCCTTCTATCGCCTTCTCAGTCCTATTATAAGAAATACTCTGCAAATAAAATTCATGCTCTGGCAAAAAATACTCTGATAAATTTTCAATCATTTACTTCACTCTCTCCTCTTGTTTATATTGCATATTCACATTTGTTGCTTTATTAAAAAATGGAATAATTTTTGATTCATTTTCTATTGGAATATTTTTCCCTCTATTATATAATCCCTTTGTTTCTAACATACTTGATAATATTTTAATCGTCTTTTCCAACTGGATATTTGTTTCCGAATACTCTGTTAAATATTCTTGAATTGCTTTCTCAACTGTAGCATTTAAGGAATCTCCATTTGCATATGCTTTCAACGCTAATTTTTTATGCAATTCTGGATTTATTCGAACATTAAATACCCCTCTATATTCTTTGTCCGGATTTTTCCCAACCTCTTCACAAAACTCTAAATAGTCATCCACTGCATCATGAAATTCTTTTTCAATTTTTAAGCCATCTCTACTTTCAAAATTGACCAAATCATTTATACCTTCAATTTTTCCACGCAGTGTATATGTTTCCGTATCAAACTCTATTTTCGCATGATACCCCTTGTATTCAAGCACATTGTTTTTCATTACACCTCACCCAATTCTTTTAAAAATCCAACCAAATCTTTTACTGCTCCAGCATCCATTTCATCTTCTGGATGTGGTTTATGTAATAATATTACTTTTTTATCACTTTCCCGATAAAATCGTACCCTTGACCCGGATGTCTTCCCCTTATTAAATTCTTTAAATCCCAGTTTGCTAAGTAAATATCTTGCCTCAGTATAAGTATAGTCTTTAGGCTTTGATAATATTCTTTCTTTCGCTTTATCCAGTTTACTCATTATTTTAGGCTCTCACCTCTTTTGCAACTATTTTGTAGTTACATTATATGTTTTTATTTTGAATATGTCAATCATATTCTTTTCATTTAAACATCTAATAGCAATATTCTATAACGTTATACAAAAAGGACACCCAATTCTATCAGGTGCCTTTCAAGTTCTATATACGGAAGGACGAGCCGCAGGAATTCAGCCTTTGGCTCAAGTATTATTGTACATGAGAATCAGGGGAATGACGGGACACTTTCAAAAACCGATCAATTTTCTTGCCCACACCACTTCTGCTCATATGCACTTTCTTTGCGATATCCTCTAACCTCACGCTTTTACGTCCATCGATATAGTACTTTCTGAATATCCGGCGCGTAAGACTATCCGGTATCTCATCCACGAACTGCTCTACCTCTTCGCACTCTTTCTCCAGGCGTTTCTTTCTCTGTAGATCACGATCCTGAAGTCTTTCATACTTCTTCTGATCAAACCCAACAACACTCTGTGGCATCGGATACCCTGTACTGTAATCGAATACAACATCATTCCCGATCATCGTGTCGGATTTCCAGCGATTGTTCAGGACATAATCTAGTTCCAGAATCTCCATCTTGTTACTTCTGTATGCTTCCAGTCTCTCCTTCGTCATTGTCTCCAATGGTATCATCTCCTATCTTGTACTTTCTCGTCAAGTATTCTGCTACATCTCCATGCTACAACTGCTGCCCTTGTGTTTCAATCAACTTTCCTGCCTGGTATGCCGGACGATGAAACTTCTCGCTTGCCTTCCGATCAGGTGGATGCTCTGCCATAGCAGCATAATGTTCTTTTTGGTTCTGCTGGATCTCTGCAGGACTCCAGCGTGTGTCTGTACTTCTTTTCACTGCTCATCACTCCAATCCAATCTCTGACCGCATTTATCACAATATGATTTCTTGTTTCCGATTATGAATCCATCATCCTACTGATTCCGTAGCACTTCTTTGCATGTAGGACACAAATAGCCTGTTATTTCTTCGCCTTCATATTCTTTTTTAATCACTTTTTTCGGAATCTGCTTCTTCATAGCAGCTACCGCCATCTTCTTTGCTTTAATATTCTCTTCGCTATTGGATGTATCCAACCCATTAATGATTCTAATTGCATCTTCCATGCGCATTCTCCTCTTCTAACAACTCAGGATTATCAAATATGTTGCCTACAACTTCTGCATCAGCCAACTTGATCCAATATCCCAAGTCTTTTCTAAAATCATGGTTTTTGTCCCAGTCCACATAAAATCCGACATGGCACGTTGATGTGCTATCAAAACAACTCTGATATTCTCCGAATTTTACCGGCGCATAAATTTCTCCAAAATGGTATTTGATTATATCCCCTTCCCATATTTTCTTTCCGTTCTTGTCGGTTAATCCGGTATACTGGCAAATCGTATTTTCATCAATCAGAAATTCACCCTCAAGGCTTTTATCATAGATATAATTCTCGTCACTAAGATAGCCCTGTACCCATGTTCCATTAAGATGTTTGTTACTTCCCATTCCGTGAATATGTTTCCCTCTGAAAAGTATTTCTCTATTCATATATCATTCTCCCTCTCTGTACGGTTCTGGTAGTGGCATCCAGGCATCCACAAAAAATCCATAGCTTGAATATGATTTTTCATCATCTCCCGGATAGAACGTACCGCCCTCGTCATTTTCTTCATATCGCGCGATATCCGGCATTGTGGAGTTTTCAAACGATACAAGAATATATCTATCTCCGTCTGGAAATCGTTCACTGCACGGAATCCAACTCTGATCCGCCTTTCCTTCTGCCTCGTCGATCTTGCACATCTTCTCAACATACTCCCTGATGGTCCCTGTTGCCGCCATCAGCCCGTCATCATACCGATCCGGCTGACATTCTTTCATCTTCTCTTTCCTGATCTCACCCTCGACCTCACTCAGCCAGGAAAGAAATTTATCTGCGTCCATCATTCTACTCATTTTAAATTTTCATCCCCTTCTGGTATTCATAAATTCCAACATACTGTCCATAGCTCATACCATGCTCTCTTGCTTCCACAGCTATTCTTATGAGCTCATTTCTGTACTGCTTTGACTTTCTTCCCGGCTTCTTCATATTTTTCTTTTGCCTGGTCTCTGTAATAAATTTTCTATGTTCCTCTTGTATTTCACGCATTTTTGCTCTAGCACGCTCTTTGCTAGCATAACCTGCACACTCATCACTGCAGTATGCATATCTTCTTGATGCCGTGATGAGCCGTCCGCAGATAATACATTTTCTTATTTTACTTTCACCCATTCTTCTCTACCTTCCCAACAGTCGATTCTCAAGATCATCCATATCATACTGCCTTCTCTTAAAATTGTTATTGTCCTTAACTGCTGCCTTCTTGGTTCTGCTCTGCTTCTCCTTGCCTGGTGTCTTATAAAATGATTTCCATCCTCCTGCTGTTGCCTTCTTAACAATAGCAATGCGTTCAACTTCTGAATCGCTCAATTGAATCAAATCCTCTCGAAGTGCCTGGATCTGTTCCGGTATTATGTCTCCATAATTATTAGAACGGACAAGAATATACATCTGAAATGCCTGTTCAAGTTCCGGGCTGAATCCTAATATATTATCTATATTCTTTACTTTACTTTTCTTTAGGGATTTTTCCGTGGAATTACAATCGTTTTTCCGGGAATAACTCTCTTTTATCTCGGATAAATCACTAAAAAGGGTACACTTAATAAAAGGTTCTGTTTCTTCTTTTTTTAAAAGCCAGTACCTTCCAACTTCTATCGGATTTTTCCTTGCGCGTTCTTTAACTGCAAGTTGAAATCTTTTCTGTATTCCGGCAGAGGTCAAGACCTTGTCCGACTGAAAAAGTGTGTTATCAAACAGTGACCGTGACAGCAAGAAGTTCAAGACCTGCTTCGCCTTGTTCTGATCAATTTTTAGATCATCAGATATAATATATTCAAAATCATCATCTACCTTTAGATAATATCCCTGCTTATAGATTTCACATAATAGGTAGATATAAAATACGATACCGTCTCTGCCATACCTGGCTTTCAGTATCTTTATTTTAGGATCGTCAAGGAAATCAACATCAAGCGGAAAGTAATCTAACCCATTCTTTCTTGGTCTTGGCAACGCTGCCACCGCCTTCCTATTTATTCTGTTGCTTTATATTCCTCCACGATCACATCCAGTCCTTCCTCGGCTGAATATGCTTTCTTTGCAGCGACAAATACGATCTGAGTATCATCTTTGTAGGCCACGCCATTCAGCGCATCCGCTACAACCTTTACTATATTATCGATATCCGGTTTCTTCATGACATGAAGTTCACCTGCCAGCATCTGCTGCACTTTTTTCTTAGAGGTACTCTTCGGCGGTTCAAACCTTGCCACAATCCGGAGCGCAACCGGAATCTCTTTATCAAACTTTGTTCCTTTTGCTGCATTGATGTACATTGCTTTGATCAGGTTCTCATACAGCAGATCATTCTCAGGTGTATAGCTAACTGAGCGACTTAAGTTTTTATTGTAAACAGTCCTGGCTCTTGCCTTTCCCTGCGGTTTGCCAGGGACATGAAATATTACTGATTTCATTCTTTCCCCTTTCTTCCTGTACCGGACCAGCGTATCCAGTACAGGAGAAACATTGTTTATAAGTTACGTGTGACATTTATCCAAATTATAAGGAGATAACTTTTCTATGCAATGATTGTTAAGTTACCATCTTTCATGATTGGAGTCTCTGCAAGCTCAAATTCAAAGTATTCTTTCACTTTCTTCATTGCTGCATTCTTCCATAATCCATTGTCAGCTTCCACAAGCTTGAACATTGGTTCTCCACCATCATCTTTGATGCGGAACACATACAGGCTGGATGGCTGCTCAACCTCCTGGAATGTACGGTAAGGAATCAGCTTCACTGGATTCGGGACAACCACATCCATTCTCTGTACTCCGGATTTAACTGTGGTCTTCTGTGATACTCCATCGTCTGAATAGGATGCTGTAGTTCCTGCCTGAATGTTTCCTGATACCTGCAGCAGTGTTTCAAGGTCTTCATTCATAGCAAAATTTGCCTGAAGCTCAATCAGGAAACGCTCCTGATCATAATACTTGTCAAAGTGGAACTCATTTACAATCGCCACACACTCAAACAAATATTCACGGCGTTTTTCTTTCAGAAGACCAGAATACAGTTTTACCTCTTTCGGGCTCACAATATGTAATATCATCTTTTCTCTCAGCTCTTCCGGCATTCCTTTGATATAATCAATCATTGCAGAAAGGGTGTTGACTCTGATGGAATCTGCAAGCTCTTCCTTGCCATATCTTACCAAGCTCTGATTGCAGTAAGTTTTTCCTTCAATCTCTGTCACGATCGGCTTCATATCCTTTTCCTTCAGTCCTGTTACATAGTCAAACGCATCTCTTAATCCTTCAAACATCTTCATATCCTCCTTATGCCTCTCTTGCTTTTCTTAAATCTATTACTTTGTTCCCTGTATTCTGTGTTTCCAGAATCTCTCCTGTGGATGTATCCACTGCCTTGCCATCAATGATCTGAACAGGTCCTTCCTGTGATCCGTTATCTTCAATATTCATTGACATCTGCCCTGGAATCTGACTTCCAATCTCAACCGCTTCTACTTCACCGGTTGCAATATCCTTTCCCATGGAAATAGCTGTCACAGCTCCAAGTGCAGGTGCAAGCGTTGTCTTTGTCTGCACTCCTGTAGCCACAAAATTACGTTCCTGATTTGGTTTGAACCCAATTGTTATGGTAATCTTTCTTGCTGCTATTGCATCCGTGTTCGGGTCCTGAATATTCTTCGTAACCTCTTCAATCGCTCTGTTTACCTGTGCTGTAAAAGCACCATTTGCAAATTTCTCTAAATTAATGTGCTGCATGTTTCTTCTCCCTTCTTACTGCTGAAAAAATTCATCTTCGATACTTCTGCTTTCTGCTGGTTCTTCTTTTTCTTTCTGCTCTTTCACCTCCTGCAGCTCCTGATCAGCAACAACATTGTCCTGCTCTGGCTGAGTATCAACATAATCTGTTGTTCCATCTTCATGGATGACTGCCATGTCCTTATCAAGTGCTGTCTGGAGATCAATGCTCATGATTCCCCATTTACTGATCAGCTGACGGAGCATCGTCTTCATGGCCATTCCATCAAAGTCCTTAAACCAGAAGGAAGAATATTTCCATAAGTCCTTTTCCGGAATCTTTCCCTGTTCCAGAAGCTCCAGAGATTTCGCCCCGCCATTCTTTCTGAATGCCTGAGAATATTTTTCTGCATGAGAAAGCATCTTTTTCTTGGACCAGTACATTGTTTTACGGAAACCGTTCTCATACTCAAACATTGCATAGTATCCCATGGCCGGGGTTTCCTCACGGACCACATCATCCTCAATCAGATCTACTTCGATTTCTTCATCCAAAGGATCGTAGCTCACCAGCTCTCCCTCTTTGATTGCAAGAACATTTAATTTCTTGTAATATCCGGAACGTTCTGCCAACTGAATGTATCCTTTATATCCAAGCTGGAACTGCGCTTCCTTGCGTCCCTTCTTTTTGTTATCGAACGGGACCATATAGAACTGGCCAAGCTGAGGAGATGGAGAAAGGTTCAATGCTTCTCCGAGTAATGCTGCTGACAGGATGCTTGGATTTGTACACTCCTGCAGAGCTGGTGTTGTCTGAACTGCTGATACGATACTGGAAATGAATCTTGTCCCATTCTTTCCACCAACCACACTGTTGATCTGTTTCTTTACTGCATCCTGCGTCAGGTATGCAGCCATTCCTGTTTTCGTCTGTCTGTTTGCTAAACTGTTCTGTACTGCCATCTTTTATTCCACCTTTCCAAATTTAATCTGATTCTCAATCATATAGTTACGCAATGCCATGATCTGCTCTCTTGTTCCAAATACACGGAAATCTAACTGGATCAGATCTGTAGCAACTGGATCTTTTCTTACAATAACGGTCTCATTAACCGGAGTAGCTTCTGTAACCGTCGCATCATTTTCATGCTGCTTAGCTGTAAGTTTTTCTGCTTCCTGTCTTGCTCTTTCTTCAGCAATACGTTTCTGTTCTTCTTCATACTGCTGTTTCCGCTTCTGAATGTCTGCAAGTCTCTGTCCTTCTGCAATGGCCATATTCAAATCAAGCGTCTTCGTGTAATTCTCCAGTGCTTCAAAGCTAAACTCCGGAAGACTATTGATCGTAGAAACTTCTGTACCGACTCTAAACAGCAAGTTCTTCATCTGCTCTTCAATCTTGTTAAGAGATACCGTTGCATTCAGCCACTTCGGATCCATGATTCTTTCCAGCGTAATGAAGTCCTGAAATCCGATCGTTTCAAAAAGATCTTCAATTTCTTTCTGTTTGTCAACGCCGTAGACATTTCTGTTTCAGCTGCTTGCGTCTCTCTTCGATTTCAGACAGCTGAGAATCAATTAACTGGGTTCATCAATCAGTGCTGTGATTTCTTTCACCTGCTGTTCAAACCGGTTATACGGTTCCATACATGCTTTCTTCAGACGCTTTCTCTCGTCTTCGAATGCAGCTTTTAACTTATTAAGATCTGCACGATCTCTCTTCATGTCTTTCGCCTGATCTGCAGTATATGCGATCGTCTTATAATTCTGCACTCTTGCAGCAACCCATGATTTGACTTCCTCTTGGTTCCACTGGATCTCTTTCAAAAATCCATTTTCTTCCGGATTAGTAATTCTTAATTCCATTTTGTTCCTCCTTGTATTTATATCTCTGGAAGTATGAGCGGTGGCTTCCTGCCACTCTCTACATAATTCCAAAACTTCGTTTCTTCTCTAAGCAGCATATCCAGATCATTCTGAACTTCTGCCCGCTCTATATGGTAATGTTTTACTGTTGTCCGTTTCTCTCCGCCCCAATCAGTTCTTAGATGTGCACACAGTTCAATAAATTCATAACCTGTGACAAGTAGATAATGTAAAACCTGTATGTAATAATTATCCGGAACACGATCTCTCCACTTCTCTTTCTGCATACTCTGCAAAATGTTAGTTGTTTTTATTTCCAAGATTCCTTTTCTTCCATCCTGATCTGTTAGCTCTCCATCAAGTGAAGCCTGCATAAATGGATACTCAATACTTCGCAAGATTCTGAACTCATGATGCTCTACTTTATATTCCGGATAGTCCAGTTTAAACAATTCTCTGATTGGTTCTTCTGCATACTTTCCATAGATCACACAGGCTTTCCCTGAAATATCTTCTGGAATCCTTCTTCCGGTTTTCTCCTCAAACAGATCAATGTTGCTCTTGTAAGGATTCATCCCGACCACTGCGCTCGCATCGCTTCCACCGATGCCGTTCATTCTTCCACTTAACCAGTCCTTTTCGTCCTTAAAATCAAATACTTCAAACGGATCGTTCATTCTTCTCTCCCTCAATTGTCATTCTTATTGCTTTCATAAAGAGTTCCTCTGCGAGTCCTAATCCAGCCTCTCTACTGACCGTTTTGAAGAGAGCTTCCGTTATTGCTTTATACTCCATCATAAGATCACCAATACTTCCACTTGCTTCTACCTGACAACCATCCTTATCGTTTGTTTTTATTCTTGTTGCTTCAATCATTTGACTAATTTCCTTTCTTTTCTTATAATGTAATTGACTAATTTCCGAGTGTCCGAAGGTTGCCGCCTTTTCTGGGCACTCTTTTTTAATATCCGAAGATAACCCATGTTGCGATACTTAAGAAGATTACCAATCCCATCGCAACTACTGTCATAACCGCTGACGTTGTTTCTTCTCTGTCATCATGCTCAATTCTTCTTGGCTGTCTCTTGATATCAACTATCTGGATTGCTCTTCTTTGGATGTCGATCATATCGATCTGATTCACCTTGTCTCCCTCCCTTCACATAAGATGTACATGGAATGAATCTACTCATCTCCATGCAGTGGTTCTTTCTTCTGCATTCCTTACAGTTCCGCATCTGTCTCACCTTCCATCTTCCGCACCAATATCATCGATTCGATTGGATCATACTCAGGAACATACTTTCTTGTTGCTCCTTCCAGTGCTCTGAAGAATCGGTTGTAGTCTGCGTACACAGCCTTGTCAATGAATCGGTCCATGATCGCATCTTTTGGATACCGACCAAGCTTGATCTGATTCATGATTCCATATTTCCGATTCTTAACAGTTCCCATTGACTGACCATACACATCCTTGAAGTACGATGTCTTTGCGTACTGAGCAACTGGCTTTCTTTCATCTGCCAGTGCAGATGCAATCTGCGGAAGAATTTCATAGATGCGTTCCAGCTCTGCAACAGCTTGTGCTCTTGTCAGCATCTCTTCTCACCTCTCTAGTCATCATAAGTGCGTGGAATCATGTCCTCTGTAAGTGCATAGAACTCGCTGATGTATGTTCCTTCATCCGTGATACTTAAATCAACAGCAACGTTGTTCTCGTTCATCAGCATGATTCTCAACGCACACTCTTCTCCGATTGTTCCGTTGCCAACAGCTAAGACCTTAAAGCCTTTCAGTGCGTGCAACTCTTCGGAATCTCCGTTTACTTTTCCATAATTAAGTTTGTTTATCATTGTTTTTCACCTCACTTGCTATTTTCTATTTCTTCTCCTATACTTTCCTTACAGGCACTGCCATGCCGAGTAATCACGAAAGGAGATTTTTATGACAAGAAATCAAGACTTAATTAACAAAACCGTTGAGATTACCGTAGCTAAACTCTCAAACTCCAACGCTTCTGCAAATAAAGATGGTGGAGCACGTGTTGCTGAATTTATGCAGGAAATCTACAACAAATTAGTTGAACTTAGTGAGAATGAAAACTAGTTCAGTTTCGCTCTAGCAGACACCAGCTCTGCTAGAGCTTTTGTTAATTCTGTTAATTCTTGACTTTCATAAATAGATGAAACTTTTTCGATTTCTCTTTTTAAAAAGTCGCACACGCATTCTATTGTTGTATCCACTTTTTGTGCTACCATCATTTCTTCTCTCCTTTCTACTTTTCCTCTTTTGTTTCAAAAAGATAATCAAATTTAACCTTGAACAATTTGCACAGCTTTTTTGCTTCCAATGCTGTGAATTTTCCTGATTTCTTTTTGTTCTCATAAGAAACTCTTGACATACCTAATTTTTCAGCCATCTGTTGGTTTGTGAAATTGAATCTAGCTTGTTCGGCTTCAATGACTCCTCTGCGAGCAGCTCCATCTGCTTGCGGAGGATTTCTCTTCTGGTTGCATGTCTTACATCAATTCCTCTTTGCACTTTTCTACCTCCCTCTATATTGCTTTTTCACAATTAATCAACTCAGAATCTCCGTTTACTCTTCCGTAATTAAGTTTGTCTGTCATTGTGTTGCACCTCATCTATCACTTTAAGTGGATTTTTTAGGTAAAGAAATAAAGTCAATAGGGTAATTGTAGATTGATGCAAGAGTATTCAGTATTGCAAACGATACTTCAACTCTTCCTTTTTCCCAGTTAATAATGGTATTTTTGGAAACGTGCATGATTTCTGCGACTTCTTCCTGTGTCATTTCCGCATTAACTCTGGCAGCTGCTAAGCTGATTTTTGGAAATTCCAACGCTTTTCACCTTCTTTCAAATATCTGTTTCCTTGTTACTCCATTATAGTACCATCACTTTAAGTGTGTGTCAACACTTTTAGTGAAATATTTTCACTTTTTTCGTTGATATCTTATCACTTTTAGATTATACTTTAATTGGGGAGAGGAAAGGAGTAAACAATGTCAGAACGTGAATTCAATGAAGTTTTTGCCGAAAGGCTAAGATATTTTTTAGAGAAATATGAAATCACTCAACTTGAACTTTCAAAACGCTTAGGTGTTGGGACTACTTCTGTATATAATTGGTGTAATGGTATTAAAACTCCAAGAATGGATAAAATCGATGCAATGTGCAAGATATTCCATTGTCAGAGGTCGGACTTGATTAATGATAAGAGCGATTGTGAGAAAAGAACTGGTGCTGTTCCCATCAAAGTCCTCGGCAGAGTGGCAGCAGGCATCCCGATCGAGGCTGTTGAGAACGTAATTGATATCGAGGAGATAAGTGCAGAGCTTGCAAGCACTGGAGAATTCTTCGGATTGCAGATTCACGGAGATAGTATGGAACCGAAGTTTTCTGATGGAGATGTAGTTATTGTTCGCCAACAAGATGATGCTGAGTCAGGAGATATCGTAATAGCTACTGTAAATGGAACAGATGCGACTTGTAAGAGATTGAGAAAGTATAGAGATGGAATCGAACTCATTTCAACCAATCCGAGTTATGAACCGATGTTCTTTTCCGCAGAAGATATCGAGAAGAAACCAGTTCGGATCATTGGACGTGTGGTAGAACTAAGAGCTAAGTTTTGATATAGCCTCGCAAGAGATTATATATAAGAGTTTGTGGTGTACTTAATGGAACAGGTCTCGCAAAAGAAAGAGAGGATAATTATGGATTTCACTGAATCAATTAAACAATTTTCAGAAAGGGTATCAATGTTAAAGGATACTGTTTCAACAGAAGAAGCAACAAAAATGTCACTTGTAGTTCCACTTTTCCAGATTCTCGGATACGATGTATTTAATCCTTCCGAATTTTGTCCTGAATATGTAGCAGATGTCGGAATTAAGAAAGGCGAAAAAGTAGACTATGCGATTCTTGACAATGGACAGCCAACCATTTTAATAGAATGTAAAAGTTGTTCAGAACAACTCGATAAACATTCTTCTCAATTGTTTAGATACTTTGGTGCATCTCCTGCAAAATTTGGAATTCTTACTAATGGTATTATATATCGTTTTTTCACTGACCTCGAAGAATCAAATAAAATGGATCTTGTCCCATTTCTTGAAATTAATATGCTCAATTTAAAAGATTCTTCAATAAATGAATTAAAAAAATTTGCCAAAGAGAACTTTGATAAAGAAAAAATTTTTAGTACTGCAGAAGAACTTAAATACAGTAGTTTAATTAAAGGATTACTTTCACGTGAATATGAAACTCCTTCTGAAAATTTCATTCGGTTTATACTTTCAGATATTTATGAAGGCCAAAAAAATCAGAAAATTATAGAAAAGTTTACGCCAGTCGTAAAAAGAGCTTTTTCTTCTTTTGTAAATGAAATAGTAAATAATAAAATTTCATCAGCTTTAGTTGATGAATCAGATTCAATAGATGAAGCTGAAGCAATAGAAGAAGCTCCGGTATCAAAAATTGTTACTACCGAAGAGGAAATTGAAGGTTTTTATATAATACGAGGACTTCTCGCTGGAACTGTACCAGTTGAAGATATTGTCCATCGAGATACTGAGAGTTATTTTGGTATTCTTTATAAAAACAATAATCGAAAACCTATTTGTAGGCTTAATCTTGACACCAAAAATAAACAACTTTTAATTCCTGATGAAAACAAGAAATTTGAAAGAATTTATATCGAATCTCTAAACGATATTTATAAATACCAAAACCAATTAATAGATGTT
>OLPW01000863.1_pt1 | contig 34277 bp, 28 predicted proteins | sample 1672161 | NCBI WGS metagenome assembly OLPW01 (sample SAMEA3136654, study PRJEB25190) | human gut metagenome
TGAAGCCCTGTTGCTGCCTTTGCGAATGCCACTTTTCTGTTCGTTTGAAATTATCGCCTTAGTGGGCTGTGGCATTGGGGAAGCGCCCCTCTTTTTATGCGGTTCAGAACAGCAGGCCGTATTTGTCGGACAGGGGCCGGAGAACGGACTCCGGCAGGCTGCCCTCGTACAGGGCGCGGCCCTGATAGACCCGCAGGGCCTGCTCCAGCACGGCGGCATCGCCGCAGACCAGGCACAGGGGCTTTGTCAGCAGGTACTGGCAGTCCGCCAGCGCGTTTACGTCCGCCATGGAGGCAACGCGGAGGGCCACCATGGGGTCGTCCCGCTCCAGCGCGTCGGACAGGGCATCCTCCAGACCGGGGGTCACGTCCAGTACCGGCCCGTGGGCAGCGTTGGCGGGCAGCAGGGCGGGGAGCTTCTCTGTGGCGGCGGGCAGCAGATCTGTGTGCAGCGGGGCGGGAGGCGTGATGGCCGCGCCGTCCAGCGCACCGCGCAGGGCGGCAATATGCTCCGGCGTGGTGCCGCAGCAGCCGCCGAAGATCATGACGCCGGAGGCCAGCATGTCCGGCACCAGCGCGGTGAACTGCTTCGGCGTGCAGTCGTACACCGCCTTGCCGTTCACGATGGTGGGCATGCCGGCGTTGGGCTTGGCGATCAGGGGGATGCGGGCGTACTCCCGCAGGCGGCGGAGCTGGGGCAGCATCTGGTCCGGCCCCGCCGAGCAGTTGAGACCGAAGGCGTCGATGCCCATGCCCTGCAATACCAGCAGGGCGGCGGTGATGTCGGTGCCGGAGATGCTGCGGCCATTCTGGTCGCAGGTAAAGGTGACGAAGATGGGCTTGGCGGAGACGCTGCGCACGGCCAGCACGGCGGCACGGGCGTCGGACAGGGTCATCATGGTCTCAATGACGTACAGGTCCACACCGGCGGCTTCCAGTCCGGCTGCCTGTTGGGCGTAGGCGTCCACCAGCTGGTCGAAGGAGGTGCTGCCCAGAGGGGCCAGAAACAGGCCGGTGGGAGACAGGTCGCCGGCCAGCAGGGCCTTGCCGTCCGCGGCCTGACGGGACAGGTCCGCCAGACGGCGGTTATAGGCGGCGGTGTCCTCCGTTACGCCGTGCTCCGCCAGCTTCACGGCATTGCCGCCGAAGGTGGGGGTGTAGAGCACCTGACTGCCGGCGGCCACGTAATCGCGCTGGATGGACAGGATGCTGTCCGGATGGGCCAGCACCCACTGCTCCGCGCTGACGTCGCCGGTGTAGCCGCGCTTTTGCAGCTCCGTACCGGTGGCACCGTCCAGAATAAGGGGAAAATGCAGTTCCATATGTGAATACCTCCGTGATGGGATGAAAGGGCCGCGCCGTACTTGACAGGGGGGAACCAGATTTCTATAATGATACCACTACTTTAAGCAGTGCGGGGCTGCTTTGTCAAGAGTCTTTGTGAGGTGAGCGCGATGATGACAGCGAAAGAGATCTTTCTGGAGCTTCTGAAGCCGGACGGACAGCCGGACCGGCTGCTGCGGCAGTACGAGGCGCTGCACATGTGCCTGGGCGATCCCATCAACACCTACCTGCGGGGCAACCGGAAGCGGGGCACCGTCAGTGTGGACCGGTGGGGCACCACCATCAGCTTTCCGGAGGACGCGCCGGGGCCCATGCCCGTCACCCACGATGGCCTTGCGGTGTGCCCCGACGTGACGCGGTGGCGGGAGACGGTGCATGCGCCGGATCTGGCGGCCAACTGCGCGGAGGGCTGGGAGGCCGTCCGGCAGCAGGCGCGGGAGGCATGCGGGCAGGAGAAGCTGCTGGCAGGGTTCATGGGCACCGGTATTTTTGAACAGTGCCATTTCCTGATGGGCTTTGAGGACACGCTGACGGCGCTGTACGAGCACCCGCAGGAGATGCACGAGCTCATTGAGTACATCACGGAGTACCGGCTGGGATATGTGAAGCTGCTCATCGACAACCTGCAGCCGGACGTCATCTTCTCCCACGACGACTGGGGCACCAAGAACGCCCTGTTCATGCAGCCGGAGATGTGGCGGGAGTTTTTCAAGGAGCCGTACCGCCGGTTCTATGGGTACATCCGGTCCCGGGGCTGTATCGCCGTCCACCACGCCGATTCCTATCTGGCGCCTATCGTGGAGGACATGGCGGAGCTCGGCATCCAGGTGTGGCAGGGCGTGCTGCCGGAGAACGATATCCCCGCCTTACAGCGGCAGCTGAGGGGGAGACTGGTGCTGATGGGCGGCATGGGCGCCGCCATCGACCGCGCCGACGCGTCGCCGGAGGAGATACGGGACTACGCAAAGAACGTGCTGGCGGCCTGCGGGCCGCTGGGGCACTTCATCCCATCCATCACCTACGGACTGGCGGGGACGGTGTATCCCCACGTGGATCGGTATATCGACGAGGCCATCGACGGGTATAACCGGCAGGTACACCTGCCGAAGTTTGATCTGCCGCCGGTGCCGCGGCGGGTGCTGGCGCAGAAGGAGAGCGGCGATGCCGTCCGGACTGCGGAGAACGGCGACAACGCACTGGACCGCGTGGCGGCGGCCTTGCAGCGGGGACAGCAGAAAAAGGTGCTGGCCCTGTGCCGGGAGGCGCTGGATCAGGGCATTGCGGCGGCGGACATCCTGTCCGGCGGGCTGATGCGGGGCATGGACCGGCTGGGCGTGGACTTTTCCGCCGGTATCGCCTTCGTGCCGGAGATGCTGATGGCGGCGCGGTGTATGCAGGCAGCTCTGGAGCTGCTGCGGCCCCGCATGGCCGGCAGCGGCACGGAGAAGCTGGGCCGCGCCTGCATTGGTACGGTGCGGGGCGATATGCACGACATCGGCAAGAATCTGGTGAAGATCATGATGGAGGGCAGCGGCATTGAGGTGGTGGACCTGGGCGTGGACGTGGCACCGGAGAAATTCGTGGAGGCCGCGCTGCACCAGAACTGCGGCATCATCGCCTGTTCCTCCCTGCTGACCACCACCATGCAGGAGATGCGGGACGTGGTGCGTCTGGCGGAGGAGATGGGCATCCGCGGAAGGGTGAAGATCCTGGTGGGCGGTGCGCCTATCAGCCAGAGCTTCTGCGACGAGATCGGCGCAGATGCCTACACCGAGGACGCGGCTTCGGCGGCCCGCGAGGCGGCCTCCATGCTCCGCAGAGGGCAGTAAGGGTATGAAGAAGTATCTGCCCTCGCTGGCGCTGCTGGCGGTGTTCGAGACGGTGGCCGTGGTGCTGTGGCTCACCAAGGACAACCTGTTCTACCTCTTTAATTTTAGCTATATCGGCGGCTCTATCGCCCTGGGGACGGCGCTGTTCGTGGGAAAATACAAGCACGCCCGACGGGTGACGCAGCTGCTGGTGGGATCGTACATGCTGGTGTATCTGGGCCTGATCTGCGGGGAGAATATGCAGATCGAGGGGTTCTGGTACTACCTGTTCACCGGCGTGTTCGAGGCGGCCACCATCCACTACGCCGTGGCCAAGATCTTCGGGCCGCTGCTGTTCGGGCGAGGCTGGTGCGGGTACGCCTGCTGGACGGCCATGGTGCTGGACTTCCTGCCCTACAAAGTGCCGCAGACACCGCGGAAGCCCATCGGCTGGCTGCGGTACGTGACGTTCACGCTGTCGCTGGTCTTTGTGGCGGCGTTGTTTCTGGCCAATGTGGGGCACCTGGAGCGCATCATGTTCTGGGCCTTTGTCATCGGCAACGCACTGTACTACGGGGCAGGTATCCTGCTGGCCTTTGCGTTTCGGGACAACCGCGCCTTCTGCAAGTACCTGTGCCCTGTGACGGTGTTCTTAAAGCCCATGAGCTATTTTTCCCTGCTCCGTATCACCTGCGACAAGAGCAAATGCGTGTCCTGCGGGCGGTGCAGAAGGGCGTGCCCCATGGAGGTGGACATGACGGACAACTCCCGCCGGCGGGTCAACGGCACGGAGTGCATCCTGTGCATGGAGTGTGTGAAGAGCTGCCCCAAGGGGGCGCTGTGAGAAAAAAAGAGTACGGACGCGAAAGCGTCCGTACTCTTTTTTGTTACATGCTGCGAATATCCTTCAGCAGGTCCTCCAGAGACATGGTGCGCACATCCTCCTCATCCTTGGGAGTGGGCTCGTCCGCCAGTACCTGATCCACCGTGTCCGCCAGCAGGTCCTTGTCGGGAGCGGCGGGCTGAGGCGCGGGCCTGACGGTGGGCTCATCGTCCAGCGGGATGTCGAAGTCCTTCCAGTCACGGGCCTTGGGAGCGGGCTGCTGTACCGGCTCCGCCTGACGGGGCACGATGCGGGGCGCGGGGCGGGAACGCTCCGGCGCAGGGTGACGGCGCTCGCGGCGCTCCTCGCGCTCCTCGCGGTGGTCTCTGCCGCCGCGGTCGGGGCGATCATCGCGGTCATCGGGGCCGCTGCCGTCATCATCGGGACCGCCGCCGGTGCCGCGGCCGATGAACAGGCCAAGCAGGAACAGCAGGGCGGCCACCAGCACCACGCCGCCGATCAGGGCGACCACGGTGCGGACCTCACCCAGCAGGGGCAGCTTGATGCTCACGGGGATCTGGAGCATGGGGGTCTCCGGCTCGGGCTCGGGCTCGGGTTCAGGCTCCGGTTCCGGCTCCGCCGCGGAGATCACGGGCAGGGTGCCGGTGTACTCCGGCATACGGACCACATGGACGGTGTACTCCAGTTTGGTGGTCTTGTCCTCGGCGGTGCATACCACGGAGATGGGGTTGTCACCCTCCTTGTCCAGCGTGATGTCGCCGGTGCCGGTGATGCCGCTGGACTTGCTGTCGTTGGCAGAGGCGTTGACCTTCACCGTTTTTGTCTCAAAGGGCACATAGGCCACATAGTCATGGACGGTGCTGCTGAAGACGGGACTGAGGGTCGCACCCTCAATGCCCAGCGCCGACAAAGCGGCATCGGTGGAGGCCTTGTAGTTGGGGTCCTGCTCACGGGTGACCTCGATGACGTAGGACTTGGTGGCGCCGTTGGCCGCCGTGACCTTCAGGGTGACGGTATTGACGCCTACGGCCAGGTCATTGCCGCTGATGTTGACGGTCTGGCCCTTGTCGTTGCGGTTATAATCCAGACTCAGCTTGGATACGCTGTAAGGGACCTTGGCGGTGTAGTACGTGGTGCTGGAGGAGAAGGCGGGGGACAGGGTGGCGTTGCCGCACATGATGGCGGACAGGGTGCAGTCACCGCTGGGCGCGGCGGCCACGCTGCCGGTCCAGCTGGCGGTGCCCACGTCGATGTCGGTTTCGCCGTCGGAGGCCACGATATTGCTGAAGCTGGCGCTGAGGGCCGCGCCGCCCTGAACGCTGGAGGACACCTTCAGCGTCACGGTGATGATACCGCCGCTGGCGCTGTTGGTGCCATAGACGCTGAAATGGTTCTGGTTCACAAGAATGCTCCAGCCGCTGACGGAGCAGGAGTAGTTGGTGAAGGTCAGGCCGTCGCCGCAGTTCAGGTCCGCTGTCAGGCCGAGGATCTTACTGTCCACGGACAGGGTCAGCGTCACGGAATTGCCGGCCTGGACGCTGCTGCTGCCGGAGAGGGACGCGCCGGCGGCCTCCGCCCGCTGGGGCAGGATGGCCAGCACCAGCAGGCACGCTGTGACCAGAGAAAGGGCGGTGCGAAGCAGTTTGTTTTTCATGTTTTTCATGGAGTACCTCCTGCTCAGATGGTGCGCTGGCCCACGGTGACCTGGGCCGCCTGGACCACATCGGTGATGGTGACACGGCCGTCGCCGTTGATGTCGGCGGCCTTCAGAGCGGCCTCGTTCAGGTCGCCTGCGCCGGCGGCGTAGTTCTGGAGCTTGACCACATCGGTGATGGTGATGCGGCCGTCGCCGGTGACATCGCCGGTGACGACGATGGTCAGGCTGGAGCTGCCGCCGACGGCGGTCATGCCCGTGCCCACGTAGCCGGAGGTGATCTCCTTCTTGCCGTCATACACGGTGTAGCCGGAGTCGTTCAGCGCCTTGACGGAGGTCTGGGGCGCGATACCGGTGAGGAACGCGCCGGAGGGCTCCGTGGGATCGATGCTGCCGTGGTCGGATTTGGCGGTCTTGGTGAACTGGGCGGTATAGGTGATGTCCTTGGTGCCCATGTAGGTGGCCTTGGCGGCAAAAACGTCGCCGTTCTGATCCACCCAGTTCTTAAAGCTGTACGTGTACTTGCTGTCCGCCGCCTTCACGGGGTTGGCAGGGGCGGTGATGAGATCGCCCTTGGCCAGCTTGAAGGTGCGGACCGTCTCGCCGTCCACCTGGAAGGTGACGGTGTAGAGGTCGCCGAAGCGGGCGTAAAGCGTGTGGTTGGAGGCGGCCACCGGCGAGTTGGGGGAGATCTCCGTGCCGTCCTCGCGGTACCAGCCCTGGAAGCCGGCCTCGTCCACCGTGGGCAGCTCGCCGTAGGTGTCGGTAAGGCGGTACATGCGGCTTTCGACCACCACGTCGCCTATCTGGAAGGACACGGCGTACTCCTCGTCGGAGAGGTCGCCGGGGCTGAAGGAACTGTTGGCGTTGACCTTGAACTGGGACTCCGCCAGAGTCACGGTGCCTGCGCTGTTTGTCGCGGTGATGGTCAGGGTGTACTCGCCGACGCTGAGGCGGCTGAAGGCGCAGGCGCTGTCCAGCTTCCACAGGTCGTAGGAGTAGACGGTGCCCTTGATGCTGCTGGTGGCGGTAAAGCCGGTGCTGCCGCTGGAGGACACCGCCTTCACGGTGACGCTGGTGATGGGCAGGCTGCTGGTGATGACGCCGCGGACGGGGTAAGAGGATTTATTGGCCAGCAGTTGGGTCTCCTTGCCCTCGCTGCCGGGGTAGAACAGACCCTCGGAGCCCCAGACACTGCCATCGGCGGTGAGCTGGAGCTTGGTGGCGCCGGCGCTGTCCTTCACAGTGGACACGCTGTTGTCCGCGAGCGCCAGATAGCGGCCGGTGGCGCGGTTCTGGAGATAGTAGGGGCTGTCGCCGGTGAGGGCCCACATCTGCTCGTTGCCGGCAGTGGCGGAGGCCAGCGTGACCTTGCCGCCGTTATCGCTGAGGCGCTTATCGCCCACCGTCAGGGTGTAGTAACCGCTGGCGAAGTACGTCAGCTGCACGGAGGCGGCGGAGGAGATCTTGGTAAGACCCGACAGGTCGGCGGCCATGCCGCGGTCCGTAGCGCCGCGGGGCGACAGGAGGTAGGCGCCGTCGGCCAGCGGGGCGTCGGAGTTGGCGTAGAGCATTACCAGCGCGTCCGCCGGCTCATTGACGTGCAGGCGGCTGTACACGCTGAGCTGCACGTCGCCGGAGTTGGCGCTGAAATAAGCCATGGACTGGCCGGATACACCGTATTTGCTGGCGGCGTCGCCGGTCATGCGCTTGGGCTCGGGGGTCTTGTCCAGACGGCTGCACTCGGCGTAGATGGCCTGGATCAGCTGGGCCTCGCCCTGGTTCTTGAAGCCGCCCAGAGAGTCGAAGGCACGGAGGATGACGCCGGTGGCGCCGCTGCGCCCATCGCTGCTGCTGGCGCCGCGGATCACACCTGCGCCGTGGTGGACGCTGCGGCTCCAGAACACATTGCGCAGAGCCACGGAGTAGTCATCCAGATCGAAGGAGGGGACGGCGGACTTGATGTTCTTCAGCAGGTCCGCATAGGCGTGGGTCTCCCAATAGTCCTTCTGGGACTGCATGAACTCGTCGGGGTAGTCGTCAGCCACGCTGCGCCAGGTGGCGTTGAAATTGCTGCCGTAGCCGGGGGAGTACTTGCCGTTGCGGTCGTAGGCGTAGGCGTTATACAGCGTGTCGCCCATGTCGCGGTAGATGGAGCCGGAGTTGAACTCCTGCAGCCACTGGACGAAGCTCAGGGGCGTGCCGGCGTTGCTGGCGAACATATAGATGCCGTAGGACGTGCCGCCGCTGTCGCCGCGGACGGTGGAGACGTAGCCGGGGTCGGCGCTGTTGCCCGTCTCGTAGTACTGGCTCAGGTCGCCCAGTCCCGCGTTCTGCCAGTTCTTGCTGGCGGCCAGCAGCGCCGTGGCCAGCAGGCTCAGCACCACGGCGGCGGCCAGCACCATGGCGGTGCTCCGCTTCATCCTTTTCATCGCATACACCCTGCCTTTTCAGTAGTCGTCAAAGCGGCGGAGAACGCCGCTGATTTACATAATAATCACTGACAGTATACCATTCGTTCCCGCTGTTGTCTACCGGAAATGCGGGGAAAAACGGAAAAAGGAGGAAATTTTGCCGCCGCAGGAAGAACAGGGTGGAAATATGGCGGAAAATATCGTATAATGTCCGCTGTAACACCAACGAGCACAAGGAGAATTTGCCTATGTCAACAAAAGAGAAAACCGGCAGCGCCGGCCGCACCGCGGGGATCCTCTTTATCCTGCTGGCGCTGGCGGCGGTGGCCGTTCTGGGCGTGTATATCTGCCGGCAGCTGCAGCCGCCGAAGGCGCCGGAGACGGCCATCGGCTACGTGGCGTCGGAGACGGCGTCCGCGCCGGTGTACGACGCCGACAGCGGCGCGGAGCTGGGCGTACTGGTGCGGGGCAGTCAGGTGGCCTACGTGGCCGCAGACGTGGAGACGCCCCGTGAGGACGGCCGCGTCCGCGTGGTCAACGGCGAGGGGTACGTCCTGCTGGACGCGTCCCATCTGGCCGATGATCTCAGCCGGACGGTACAGGTGGAGACGGTGTACGCTCTGCGGGGCATGAGCCTGCTGGATGAGACCGGGGCTGTCCCGGGCTGCGCCGTGGAAAAGGGCATGGCCCTCGCCGTCACCGGCTTCGACGGGCTGGACGAAAACGGCGAGGTGCTGCGCTGGCAGGTGTCCTGCCAGCGGGGCGAGGGCTATATCGCCGCTGCCAACGTCCGCATGACAGAGGACGAGGCTCTGACCCAGTACGATGCGGAGCTATATCAGCTCCACGCCTCCCGCGGCGACAGCTGGGGCGGCGGCGATGCAGCGGGGCTGGACTACTACCCTGTGGAGAAGGGGGCCATCGAGGGCAACGTCATGCCCGATGAGGTGCGGGCCCTGTACCTCAACGGCTCCGCCGTCCAGTACGCCGACAGCTACCTGCGCGTGGCGGAGGGCAGCGGCGTCAATGCCTTCGTGGTGGACATCGTAGACGGTACCGCCGTGTCCTACGCCTCACCGGTGATGCAGCAGTACAGCCCGTCCGCCTACGCGGCGGCCATGGACACCAGAGAAAACTTCCAGACCAACATTCAGAAGCTGAAGGCTGCGGGATACTACCTCATCGGACGCATCACCGTGTTCAACGACGCCCATCTGGCGGCGGACCATCCGGAGCAGGTCATCTGCGACCTGGAGGGTACGCCTCTGAAGATCAGCTCCATGTACTGGCCCAGCGCCTACGACCGGACGGTGTGGCAGTACAAGGTGGATCTGGCGCTGGAGGCGGCGGCTCTGGGCTTCAACGAGATCCAGTTCGACTATATCCGCTTCCCCGATGGGGCGTATAGCTACGAGAAGGCGGGGACCATCGACTACCGCAACGCCTACGGCGAGAGCAAGGCTCAGGCGGTGCAGAGGTTCCTGCTGTACGCGGCGGAGCGGCTCCACAGCGCGGGGTACTATCTGTCCGGCGACGTGTTCGGCGAGTGCGCCAATCCCTACGTCACCGCCTGCGGCCAGTACTGGCCGGCCATCAGCGCGGCGGTGGACGCCATCTCCGGCATGCCCTATCCCGACCATTACAGCGCCCAGGGGGACTACAAGCCCTGGGAACACCCCTACGACACGGTACACATGTTCGGCGCGGCCGCGGCGGCGCGGCAGGCGGAGACAGCCTCTCCGGCGGCGGTGCGCACATGGATACAGGCCTACAACGCCATCCGCGAGCCGTACAACACCTACGGCGCGGCGGAGGTGGCGGCGGAGGTCCGAGCTCTGCGGGACACCGGCTGCAGCGGCGGCTTTATGACGTGGAACGGCGGCTCGGACATCAACAAGTACCAGAGCATCATCAGCGCACTGAGCTGAAAAAAGAGGGAGAACGCGGAGCGTTCTCCCTCTTTTTTCATGATGTGTTACGCCTGCGGCGGCAGGCGGATGCTCCCGTGCTCCTGTTCGTAGGCGGCCACGTATTGCTCCAGCGCGAACTCTATCTCCTTGTTGGCGGAGCGCTTGTGCGCGGCCGCGAGCTGCTTCACCTTGTCCAGCAGCTCCTCGGAGACCCGCAGCGAAAACGGCGTATAGTAGTTTGCCATGACATCACCCACTTCAATTTGATGGCTTGATGATATCATTCCGATGCTGTATAATAAGAATTCAAAATGATATCAAAAAAATATCAAATAAGAAAGGGAGGACGAAAATGGCGGACTACAAGGCGATGTATCTGGCGGCCATGGATGCCATGGAGCGGGCCATCGAGACACTGACAGCGGCCCAGCAGAGGTGCGAGGACCTGTACGTGGCCAGCAGCGGGGAAGGAGCACCGCTCTGGCCGCAGGCGGCGCGGCCTGCGGAGGAGACGGACGATGCGTAAATAAAAAAGAGGGAGAACGCGGAGCGTTCTCCCTCTTTTTTCGTGACACGCTACGCCTGACGCAGACGGGTTAGCCCAGCTGTGCGGCGGCTTTGTCCGCGTAGCTGTTGTCTACCAGCTGGGTGAAGTCCACCCAGTCCTCCTTCTGCAGCTCACCGGCCTCGGTCATCACCGTCTCCAGACGCTCCAGCGCGGACTGCTCCATGCGGGGTACCTCGTTCCAGGCGTCGATCTGCCGGTGACGGGCCGTGACGGCCTCCAGCACGTCAAGGCTGGTGTCGGGGAACTGATCGCAGATGGCCTCCGCCACCTCGCGGTCCGTGTGCTCCGCGATCCAGCGCTGGGCCCGGGCAATGGCGTTGGTGAAGCCCTGCACCACGTCGGGATGCGCGGCCATATAGCTCTGACTGGCGAAATAGGCAGTGTAGGGGATCTCGCCGGAGGCTTCGCCGATGGAACACAGGACGTAGCCGTGACCGGCCCGCTCCACCTCGGTGGCGGTGGGCTCAAACAGCGTCACATAGTCCCCCTGACCACCGGTGAAGGCACCGGCCATCATGTTGAACTGCACGGAGGTGTCCACCACCGCGTCCACCTGCGGCACCACGCCGTTCTGCTTCATGACGTACTCCAGCGTCATCTCCGGCACACCGCCCTTGCGGCCGCCGATGACCGTGGTGCCCCGCAGGTCCTCCCAGGAGAAGCTGCCGCCGGTGCGGCCCACCAGGAACGAGCCGTCCCGCTTGGTGAGTTGGGCAAAGATCACGGGGTGGTCGTCCTTGCCCTGATTGTAGATATAGATGCAGCTCTCCGGCCCCGCCAGACCGATGTCGGCGCTGCCGGACACCACGGCGGTCATGACCTTATCCGCCCCGCCGCCGTTGGTCAGCTCCACGTTCAGCCCCTCGTCGGCGAAGAAGCCCAGGCTCATGGCCACGTACTGCGGCGCGTAGAACACGGAGTGTGTCACCTCGTTGAGCCGCACCGTGGTGGCACCGCCGCTGCCGCAGCCGGTGAGCAGCACCGGAAGCAGCAGGGCGGCGACGCAGAAAAATGTCAACAGTTTCTTCATGATCGTACCCCCCAATAGTGATTCAGGATATTTTCCGCACGCAGCACCAGCAGGTACATCAGCACCGCCGCAGCCGCCAGGATCAGCACGCTGGTCATCACCAGATCCATGTTGAATACCTGAGAGCCGTAGACGATGAGATAGCCCAGACCGGCCCGCGAGACCAGAAACTCACCCATGATGACGCCCACCCACGACAGGCCCACGTTGACCTTCAGCGTGGAAAACAGGGTGGGGCAGTTGGCGGGAAACACCAGCATCCACAGGATCTGATGCCGTGTGGCTCCCAGCGTGCGCATCAGGCGCACCTTTTCCGGATCGGTGGCCCGAAAGCCGGTATACATGTTCAGAATCGTCACGATCAGCGAGATGGCCAGCGTCATGGTGACGATGGCCCCCGCCCCGGCGCCCATCCAGACGATGAAGATGGGGCCCAGTGCCGTCTTGGGCAGGGCGTTCAGCACTACCAGATACGGGTCTAAAATGCGGGCCGCCGTGTCCGACCACCACATGAGGATGGCTGCCGCCGTGCCCAGCAGGGTGCCGGCGGTGAAGCCCAGCACCGTCTCCAGACACGATACGCCGATGTGGTGCAGCAGCTGGCCGGAGCGGCACAGCGACCAGAATGTGGCGGCCATGCGGCTGGGGCAGCTGACCAGAAAGCCATCGGACAGGCCGGTGCGGCAGCTCAGCTCCCAAAAGCCGAACAGGCCGATGAGCAGCGCGAGCTGCCAGATGCGGACCCGCCGCTTCTGCCGCCGTACACCGGCCAGATAGGCCAGACGGCGGGGCGACAGGGAAGCGTCAGCCATGAACGTCCAGCTCCTTCCATATCAAGTCGAAATAGCGGTGGAACTCCGCTGTGCTTCGCCGCTCCAGCGGCGGCAGGCCACGCAGCGCGCCCATGTCCAGAACGGTTTTCACCACGGCGGGGCGGGCGGACAGCACCACCACGCGGTCGGACATGCTCACCGCCTCCGCGATGTCGTGAGTCACCAGCAGAGCCGTCTTGCCCTCCTGGCGGATGATACGCCAGATGTCCGCCGATACCGCAAGGCGCGTCTGATAGTCCAGCGCGGAAAACGGCTCATCCAGCAGCAGGATCTCCGGATCTGAGGCCAGTGTCCGGATCAGCGCACAGCGCTGCCGCATGCCGCCGGACAGCTGGCAGGGCCGCTTTCCCGCAAAGCCCGACAGCTCGTAGCGGTCCAGCAGCTCCCGCACGTGGTCATAGGCGGCGCTCCCTCTCTCGCGCTGCACCGCCAGACCCAGCGTTACGTTGTCCCAGATGCTCTTCCACTCAAACAGCTGATCCCGCTGGGGCATGAACCCCACGCGGCGGGAGGGGCCCGTCACCGGCTGACCCGCCACGTTGACGGTACCGCCGGTCAGCGGCTCCAGCCCGGCGATGGCGCTCAGCAGCGTGGACTTGCCGCAGCCGGAGGGCCCCACCAGACTGACGAACTCCCCCTGCGCCACGTCAAAGGATACGTCGCGTACCGCCTCCACCTCCCCGTCGGGGGCCTGATAGCAGGCGGCAGCATGACGGAGATGTATGCTCATAAAACCTGTGACCTCCTGTCACAAAAAATACGGAGAGAGCCTCTCCGTTCTCATTCTATGCCCTGCGCCGCGGCGGGTGAAAAGATTTTCCGCGAAATACAAATTCCCTGTTGACAAATACCGGCATGCGTGGTATAACGTAACCAACCTACCGGATAGGTAGTAATTGCGAAACAAAAGGGAGGGCGGGCCATGAGACGCCGGAAAGGGCATACGTATCTCCGATGTTGCGGCGGCAGCTGTTTTCCGCGCCGGAGCGCACCGCAGGCCATCTGAAATAAACAACATATATGTGATATAGAAAAGGAGAATCGTTATGTCTAACATTTACACTTCCGCTGACCAGCTGATCGGTAAGACCCCCCTGCTGGAGCTGACCCATATTGAGAAGAAGTTCGGCCTGAAGGCCAAGGTGCTGGCCAAGCTGGAGTACTTTAACCCCGCCGGCAGCGTCAAGGACCGTATCGCCAAGGCCATGATCGACGACGCCGAGGCCAAGGGTCTGCTGAAGGAGGGCAGCGTCATTATTGAGCCTACCTCCGGCAACACCGGCATCGGTCTGGCCTCCGTGGCCGCCGCCCGGGGCTACCGGATCATCATCGTGATGCCGGAGACCATGAGCGTGGAGCGCCGCCAGCTGATGAAGGCCTACGGCGCGGAGCTGGTGCTGACCGAGGGCGCCAAGGGCATGAAGGGCGCCATTGCCAAGGCCGACGAGCTGGCCAAGGAGATCCCCGACAGCTTCGTGCCCGGCCAGTTCGTGAACCCCGCCAACCCCAAGGCCCATTTTGAGACCACCGGCCCCGAGATCTGGGCCGATACCGACGGCAAGGTGGACTACTTCGTGGCCGGCGTCGGCACCGGCGGCACCGTCACCGGCGTGGGCCAGTACCTGAAGTCCCGGAACCCCGCCGTAAAGGTGGTGGCGGTGGAGCCCAAGTCCTCCGCCGTGCTGTCCACCGGCGTGGCCGGTTCCCACAAGATCCAGGGCATCGGCGCCGGCTTCGTGCCCGACGTGCTGGATACCAAGGTGTATGACGAGATCATCCCTGTGGACAACGACGATGCCTTTAAGCTGGGTAAGGAGGTAGGTCACAGCGAGGGCGTGCTGGTGGGTATCTCCTCCGGCGCGGCGCTGTGGGCGGCCATCGAGCTGGCCAAGCGCCCCGAGAACGAGGGTAAGACCATCGTGGCCCTGCTGCCGGATACCGGCGACCGCTACCTGTCCACGCCGCTGTTCGCGGACTGATAACGCAGCGATATAGAAAGGCGGAGTGCTTCGGCACTCTGCCTTTTGCGGCGCAAAAAACCTCCCACGGCCCCGCCGTGGGAGGTTTTTTCAGATGACGTAGTTGTCGCCCTGAGGTGTGTTCATCAGGTCCGCCAGCGTGATGTCGGAGAAGTACTGCCTCGTCATGTCGTAGTATCCCCGCCACACCGGCAGGGTGCGGCACTCCGCCGCCTGCCGGCAGGGTGCGGCGTTCCGCTGGAGACAGGACACCGGCGCCAGGTCGCCCTCCGCCAGCGTCAGAATTTCCCAGAGGCTGTACTCCTCCGGCGGGCGGGTCAGGCGGTAGCCGCCGCCTGCGCCGTGGACGCTGTCGATGAGCCCTGCCGATTTCAGGGCGGGCATCAGGCGCTCAATGTATTTCAGGGAGATGTCCTGCCGCGCGGCCACCTCCTTCATGGGAATATAGCCGCCGTTGTGGTGCTCCGCCAGATCCAGCAGGATGCGGACGGAGTAGCGGCCCTTGGTGGAGATCATGGGAACGCCCCCTTGTCATAAGATATCCCTATTATATACCGATATGGTAGGAAATGCAAGAGCGGTTGACAGCGGCGGAACGGCGGGCTATGATGCAGGGAGAACGAGACGGGAGGGACCGAGATGGAGCAGTATTTTTCCGCACCCGGACGGGTGGAGCTGGGCGGCAACCACACCGACCACCAGCACGGCTGCGTGCTGGCCGCCGCCGTGGATCTGGAGATGCGGGCGGCGGTGACGCCCAACCATGATGGCGTGATCCGCGTCTTTTCCCAGGGCTTTGCACCGGTGGAGGTGGCGCTGGGGGACTGGACGCCCCGGCCGGAGGAGCGGAACACCACGGCGGCGCTGGTGCGGGGCATGGCGGCCCAGTTCATCCGGCGGGGCGCGGCCCTGACGGGGCTGGACATGCGCGTCACGTCTCAGGTACCGGTGGGATCGGGGCTCTCCAGCTCCGCCGCCTTCGAGGTGCTGCTGGGCAGGGTGTTCAGCGGCCTGTGCTGCGGCGGGAGCGTATCACCGGAGGACATCGCCCGCATGGGCCAGACGGCGGAGAGAGACTATTTCGGCAAGCCCTGCGGCCTGATGGACCAGATGGCCTCCAGCGTGGGCGGGCTGGTGTATATGGACTTTGCGGACCCTGTCCATCCGGCGATGGAGCGTATCGACTGCGATCTCGGCGCCAGCGGATACGGCCTGTTCATCGTGGACAGCGGCGCAGACCATGCGGACCTGACGGCGGACTACGCCGCCATTCCCGCGGAGCTGGAGCAGGTGTGCCGCGTCTTTGGCGCGGAGGTGCTGCGGCAGGTAGACGAGACGGAATTTTACCGCCGCCTGCCGGCGGTGCGGGCCGCCGCGGGAGACCGGGCAGCGCTGCGTGCCATCCACGTATTTGACGAGAACCGCCGCGCCGCCGCAGAGGCGGAGGCACTGCGAAAAGGGGATTTTCCGGCGTTTCTGGCGCTGGTCAACGCCTCCGGCGCGTCGTCATGGCAGTATCTCCAGAACGTGACATCGGGGGACCCGCGGCAGCAGGCGCTGGCGGTGACGCTGGCCGTGTGCCGCCGTGCCCTGGGCGGACAGGGTGCCGTCCGTGTACACGGCGGCGGCTTCGCCGGTACGGCGCTGGCCTTCGTGCCGGATGACCGCCGTGAGATGTTCCGCCGGACGGTGGAGCAGACGCTGGGGGTGGACAAATGTCGCCTTTTGTCCGTCAGGAATCCTCTTGCCCACAGCGGCAGATACTGTTAAAATAGGCAGCAGAAAAAGAGAATGGGAACGATCACATGACCAAACGCTTTCCCGCGTTGGAAAGGAGCACATAAAACATGAGAAAGACCAAGATCGTATGTACGCTGGGTCCGGCCACGGACAGGGAGGGCGTGCTGCGGGAGATGATGCTGGCCGGTATGAACGTGGCCCGCTTCAACTTCTCCCACGGCACCCACCCCGAGCACAAGGTGCGGCTGGACGCCGTCAAGGCCCTGCGGGAGGAGCTGGACCTGCCGGTGGCGGCCATGCTGGACACCAAGGGGCCGGAGGTGCGGCTGCGCAACTTCAAAAACGGCTCCGTGGAGCTGACGGCGGGGCAGGAGTTCACCCTGACCACCGATGAGGACGTGGAGGGCGACGAGACCCGCTGCGCCATCAGCTACGCCGCGCTGCCCCAGGATGTCACCGTAGGCGACACCATCCTGCTGGACGATGGACTGGTGCGGCTGACGGTGCTGGAGACCACCAGTAAGACCATCCGCTGCCGCGTGGAGAACGACGGCACCATGAAGAACCACAAGGGCGTCAACGTGCCCGGTGTGTCGCTGTCCATGCCCTACATGAGCCAGCAGGACAGGGACGACATCCTGTTCGGCGTGGAGCAGGGCTTCGACTTCATCGCCGCCAGCTTCGTCCGCTGCGCCGCGGACATCCGCGAGATCCGGCGGGTGCTGGACAGCGTACACTCTCACATCCGCATCATCGCCAAGATCGAGAATCAGGAGGGCGTCAGCAACCTGCGGGAGATCCTGGCGGAGGCGGATGGCGTCATGGTGGCCCGCGGCGACATGGGCGTGGAGATCGACTTTACGGAGATCCCCGCCATCCAGAAGGATATGATCGCCCAGTGCGTGGCCTGCGGCAAGCCGGTCATCACCGCCACCCAGATGCTGGACTCCATGATCGAAAATCCCCGTCCCACCCGTGCCGAGATCACCGACGTGGCCAACGCCATCTATGACGGCACCAGCGCTATCATGCTCTCCGGCGAGACGGCGGCGGGCAGGTATCCGGTGGAGGCCGTCAAGACCATGGACGCCATCGCCCGCAAGACCGAGAGCAGCATCGACTGTTCCCGCGTGGCGGTGCTGCCCGCCCATACCCACCTGTCTGTGACGGCGGCCACGGCCCATGCCGCCTGTACCACGGCGGAGGACATCGGCGCCGACGCCATCCTCACCGTCAGCCAGGGGGGCATCACGGCCCAGATGGTCAGCCGCTTCCGGCCGGAGGCCACGGTGGTGGCCCTGCTGCTGGACCCCCAGATCCGGCGTCAGATGGCGTTGTACTGGGGCCTGGTGCCCATCATGATGAAGCGGGCCGAGAACAGCGATGAGCTGGTACACTCCGCCGTGGAGACGGCGCAGCGGGCCGGTCTTGTGAAGCACGGCGATCTGGTGGTCATCACCGCCGGTGTGCCGGTGGGCGTGTCCGGCACCACCAATATGATCCGTATCGAGCAGGTGGGCGGCGCGCTGGTCAACGGCACCGGCATCGGCGACGGTACGGTGTCCGGCCCCCTGTGCGTCTGCCGCACACCGGAGGAGGTGCCCCACAAGTTCCGCGCCGGTGACGTGCTGGTGGTGCCCTATACCAACAACGACCTGCTGCCCTATATGAAGGAGGCGGCGGCCGTCATCAGCGAGGAGATCAGCCCCGAGGGCCACACGGCCACGGTGGGCCTGCTGCTGCACAAACCGGTGATCATCGGCGCGGTACACGCTACCCGCCGTCTCAGCGATGGCGTGCAGGTGTCCGTGGACTGCGCACGGGGCATCGTGCAGGTCATGCCGCACTAAGGAGGGAACGCATATGGTCATCGGATTTATCGGTCTTGGCAACATGGCGTCCGCCATGGTGCGGGGCATCGCGGCGGCGCAGCTGGAGGGCGTGGCCCTCTGCGGCCACAACCCCCATCCCGAAAAGGCAAAGGCGCTGGCGGAGAGCTGCGGCCTGCGGCTGTGCGCGTCCAACCGGGAGGTGCTGGAGCGCAGCGACGTGGTGGTGCTGGCGGTGAAGCCTCAGATATTGGAGGGGGTGCTGGAGGAGATCGCGCCGCTGGCGGCGGGGAAGCTGTTCCTGTCCGTGGCGGCGGGGAAGGAGCTGGCATGGCTGTCGGCCCGGCTGGGCCATGGGTGCATCGTCCGCGCCATGCCCAACATCAACGCCGTGGTAGGCGCATCCGTCACCGGCTGGTGCGCCGGCGAACAGGTGACGGAGGAGCAGAAGGCTCTGGCGGCGCGGCTGCTGGGCACCTTCGGCACGGCGGTGGAGGTGCCGGAGAAGTTTATGGGCATCGTGGGCGCCATCGGCGGCGCCGCGCCGGCCTATACATACCTCTATATCAACGCACTGGCGGAGGCGGCGGTGCGGGCCGGTATGCCCAAGGGCATGGCGGTGGAGATCGCCGCGGCCATGGCGGAGGGCAGCGGCCGCATGGTGCGTCTGTCCGGCCAGCAGCCCTGGGTGCTGATCGATCAGGTCACGTCCCCGGGCGGCACCACGGTAGAGGGTCTGCTGGCGCTCCAGCAGGGCGGCTTTGAGTCCGCCGTTCACGGGGCGGTGCAGGCTGTGCTGGACAAGGACAAGCGCATGTGAAAAAATGCCCCGCGGCGCGTTTTTCCCTCGCCGCAGGGCATACTGTGAAAAAAGCAAAGGAGGCGGCGCCATGTGTACGGCGGCGACATATCAGACAAAGGATTTTTACTTCGGGCGGAACCTGGACTATGAGCGCTCCTACGGCGAGAGCGTGGTCATCATGCCCCGGAACCGGCCCCTGCCCCTGCGGCACGGCGCGGCGCTGGGGACCCACTACGCCATGATCGGCATGGCCCACATGCAGGATGGCTTCCCTCTGTACTACGATGCGGTGAACGAGAAGGGTCTGTGCATCGCGGGACTGAACTTCGTGGGCAACGCGGTGTACCATCCGCCCATGGCGGAGCGGGAGAATGTGGCCCAGTTCGAGCTGATCCCGTGGCTGCTGGGGCGCTGCGCCACGCTGGCGGAGGCGCGGCAGCTGCTGGAGCGGGTGAACATCACCGACACGCCCTTCTGCGCCGGACTGCCTGCCGCCCAGCTCCACTGGATGGTGGCGGACCGGACCGGCTGCCTCGTGGTGGAGTCGGTGGCCGACGGCGTCCGTGTCTACGACGATCCGGCGGGGGTGCTGACCAACAACCCGCCGTTTCCCATGCAGCTGTTCGCTCTGAACAACTACGCACAGCTGTCGCCGGAGCCGCCGGTGAACCGCTTCGCGCCGGCCCTGCCGCTGGAGACATACAGCCGCGGCATGGGGGCCATGGGCCTGCCCGGAGATCTGTCCTCCCAGTCCCGGTTCGTGCGGGCTGCCTTTGTGCGGGCCAATTCCGTGTCCGGCGACGGTGAGGCGGAGAGCCTGAGCCAGCTATTCCACATCCTTGGCTCGGTGGAGCAGCAGCGGGGCTGCTGCCGCCTGAACGACGGGGCCTGCGAGCTGACGCTGTACACCGGCTGCTGCAACGCCGACCGCGGCGTGTACTACTACACCACCTACGACAACGGGCAGATCACCGCCGTGGACATGCACCGCGCCGATCTGGACGGCGACGCACCGGTGAGCTATCCGCTGGTGACGGAGATGCAGGTGCGCTGGGAAAACTGAAAAGAGCGAAAAACAGGACCTCCGGCAGTGCCGGAGGTCCTGTTTTACGTGCGTGTCAGCTGGGCGCACAGCAGGCGGCTGACAGCGTCGGCCAGCCATCCGGCGGTGGGAATGCGCTCCACCGCTGCACCGTAGATCCGGCGGGCACTGTCCAGCTCCTGATCGGAGCCGGTGAAGATGCAGACAGGGCGGATACCCTGCCGCCGCAGCACCGCCGCCTCGCCGGCGGTGTCCTCCACACCCCGCTTGCCGCTGTAACTGTGCCCACCCAGCGGCAGGGCGCCCATGGGGATGCGCTGGTCATCGTTGGGGCTGGCATCGGACAGCAGCAGAAGCAGCCGGTTTTCCACGGTGCTGCGCCGCATGAGCCATCCCATGGCCCGCAGGGCCAGTCCGTCGCGGTTCCATCCGGCGGCGGTGTAGTCGAAGCAGGCGTCGTTCTCCTCGGGATGCCCGAAGTCCCGCAGGATGCGCAGCACGGTGCAGCCGCTGACGGAGCAGAAAAAGCTGACCCGCACGGGGATATGGCATCGCGTCAGGCTCTCCGCGATGAGGTATGCCTGGGTGGCCAGCTTTTCCTGCTGGAGATTCTGGGACGCGGAGGCGTCCAGCAGGATGTCCACTGACAGCTCGTCCGGCTGGTCCGGCTGGCGGCGCAGGAACACCTGCTCATCGTCCAGCGCCGCGGCCCGCCACGTCAGCTCCGGCCGCAGGCGGCCGCTGCGGGCTGCTGCGCCATCCTCGTCCTGCCGCAGCAGCAGGACGTTCTGGAGCTTCTGAGTCAGCTGGTGCAGCGTCATCTGATTCTGAGCCAGATGGGCCTGGTAGTAGGCGCGGTTTTTGGCCCGCTGCTGCCGGAAGTGCTCCGCGTCCCACGCGGCGGCGGGGCTGGGGGGACGGTCCGGCGGCGTGCCCCGGGTGAAGTGCAGGCGGCAGTTCCGGTGGGGGCCGGTACACAATAGGCGCTCCGCCTCCGCCAGCTCCGATGGCGTCAGCATGGACACGCCGAAGCAGTCCTCCACGTAGCGCCGCAGGATAGGCTCCGGCGTGCGGCCCTGCAGAAACGACAGGATGCGGGGCGTCTGGACGCCGCCTGTGCCGCCGCCCTCGGTATGGGACAGGGCCCGCAGGGCGTTGGGCTTCACGAACCGGATGCCGCCGCCCTTGGTCAGGGAGCGGCCTGCAAATGCCGCCCACTGGCGGTCGGTGACGCTGCGCCGCGCCCGATGGAAGTATTGGTACAGCAGCTCCTCCGTCCGGCGGGTCACGGCCTGCTCGTCCCAGTCGGGGGAGAAGGCCAGTCCGTCCAGCAGGGCGCGAAGCGACACGTCTCCGTCCTGGGGCAGACCCAGCACCCGCTGGGCCCAGCCGCGGCGCACCGCCTCCGGCGATAGGGGAGGCCCGCCCTCGCCGCCCTCCGCCAGCAGGGCGCGGGCGTACTCCTGCCGCAGGGCCGTCAGCACGGGACGTCGGGGCGCTTCCTTTTCATACAGCGCGTTTTCCAGCCCCATCCAGAACACATCGGCGTACACGCCGCCCTGCGGCTGCTGTTCAAAGGTGTGGAGCATGGGCTGGAAACGGGTGAAGTCGTAGTCACGGCTGGCAAGGCCGATGATGGTGTTCATATACAGGCGGGGGTCGCCGTCGGCGTCGAAGGCGGCCTGCTCCGGCGGCACGTCGTAGCGGCCCGCACCGTTCCAGATCTGGTTGGCGGCGCGGCGGCTCTGCAATTCCTGCCGGTCCATATCAGACTCCGAACAGCTGGCCGCGTCCGGCGTCCTGGGGGATGCGGGCCCACACCGTATCCGCCGCCAGCTGCCGCTCAAAGGGCTCGAAGGCTTTGTTGATGATACCCAGCTTCAGGGCCTGCCCCGTGGGGATACCCTCCCGTATCAGCCGCAGCGCCGCCAGCAGGCCCCGCAGGTCCAGCGTCTTGGTGGAGATCTCGCCGCTGTCGCACTTCTGCCGCAGGTCGTGAAACAGCAGGGCGAACTGCTCGGCCCACCTGGGCGTCAGGTCGGGGAACGTGCGGCGCAGCAGCTTCTGCAGATCCGCATCGGAGATCACCGGCATGTCCAGCACCACGAAGCGGGACACCAGCGCCTCGTTGAGCTCGCGGGTCCCCGCGTAGCCGTAATTCATGGTGCCGATAAAGCGGGCGGCATCGTCCAGCGTGATGCGTTCATATCCGGGCACATCGATGACGCGGCGGTGGTCCAGCGTGGCGTGGAGCACGGCCAGTGCCTCGTTCTTGGCCATATTCACCTCGTCCAGCACACCGAAGCCGCCCAGCCGCGCACAGCGGCAGATGGGACCCTCGCGGAACACCACCTCACCCTTTTGCAGGGTATCCGCGCCGATGAGGGCGGCGGCGTCCACGTTGACGTACATGGACACATCCCACACGGGGCGGCCGAACACGGCGGCCAGGTTCTCCGCCAGCACGTTCTTGCCGGTGGCCTTTGGCCCCGCCAGCAGCAGGTGCTGTCCGCACAGCAGGGCCGCCGCCGCGCTCTCCCAGACCTCCTTGCCGTAGTAGAGGCACTGGGGTACGGGAATGCGCGGCTGCGCCTCCGGCGGCACAGGGTGGGCCTCACGGAAGTGCCGTATCTCCTCCAGCAGCGCCGCGTCGATACCCTCGTCCTGCAATTCCTTCCAAATATCCATGTGTTCGCCCCATTTCACCGTTTTGATGCCCTGATTATATGCCAGACGGGCGCTAAAAGAGCGTTAAGGATGTGGAAAAGCGCGGAAAAGCAGGGGACCGTCTGATGGACGGTCCCCTGCTTCAGGAGAGACGGCTCGCGCCGGATCAAAGCTCTTCGTTGGGCTTGGAAAAGACCTTCTCCGCTTTGCGGGCATGGCTCCGCAGCAGGGAGGCGGCCAGACCGAACACGGCGGCGGGGATCAGCCAGCTCAGGCCCAGATCGTACAGGGGCAGGCTCTCCACCAGGGGAATGGCCACGCCGTTGGCGGTGAGGGTACACAGTACGCTGGTCAGCAGGGCGCCGATGGCGGCGCCGCGGCTGATGCGGTCCGGCAGATGGGGCGCCAGCAGGGAGATGAAGATCAGCACCAGCGTGGGAGGATAGATGACATCCAGCACCGGCGCGGCCACGGCCACGATGCGGTCCAGACCCAGATTGGACACCACGGCGCTGAACACGCAGATGGCGATGACGAACACCTTGTAGCTCACCTTGCCGCGGCACAGCTCGGTGAAATAGGCGGCGGCGGAGCTGGTCAGGGCCACGGCGGTGGTGACGCAGGCCAGACCCACCACCACGCCGAACAGCACCATGCCCACCTTGCCCATCAGGGCCTCAATGATGACCATGATCAGCTGGGCGCGGCCGATATCGTTGGTATACTGGGCGGACACGGTGGCGCCCAGATAGGCCAGCCCCATGTACACGACCAGCAGCAGGATACCCGCCAGCACGGCGGAGCCGCCCACCACGCGGAACTGCTTCCTGCCGCTGTCATAGCCCTTGGCGGTGACGCTCTGCAGCACGATGATGCCGAAGGGCAGGGCGGCCAGCGCATCCATGGTCTGATAGCCGGCCTTGATGCCGGTGACGGCCACGTTGGCGATCTGGGGCAGGGCGGAGGGCTCACCCAGCGGAGTGATGACGCCCTTGATGATGATGGCAAACAGGCCCAGCAGCAGCAGCGGCGTCAGGATCTTGCCCACGATGTCTACCACGGCGGATTCCTTGATGCACAGCGCCAGGATCAGCGCGAAGAACAGGATGGAAAACACCACGGGGCTCACGCCGGACAGGTTGGGGACAATGGCCATCTCATAGGTAGTGGCGGAGGTGCGGGGGATGGCCACCATGGGACCCACGCACAGGATAATGGCGGACATCAGTACCGCTGCGGGTATCTGGCCCACGCGGCTGACCACAGCCTCACTGCTGCCGACCCGCAGCAGGGCGAACATGGCCAGCATGGCCAGGCCGATGTCGGCAATGAAATAGGTAGCGAAGCCCGACACCCACTGGGAACCGGACTCCAGGCCCAGATAGGGCGGGAAAATCACGTTGCCCGCGCCGAAAAACATGGAAAACAGCGCGAAGCCAACCACGATGATGTCTCGGACGAGACTGGTTTTTTTCTGCATAATTCCTTTTCTCCTCTTTTGTTCCCGAATTTTGCAAGTCATGCAAAACTTAAATATAGGGTATCATTTTTTTCATGACTCCGGAAATGACCCTTATTGATGACCCCATTAAAAAAAGTGATGGTAGAAAGAGGATTGACAGAAAATATCATAGAATTGACGGGGAATTCACAAAAATCCCATTGAAAAGCAACGCACTTTGTGATATATTGAAAAATAAATTTGAAATAATTGTGCAAAACGTCGAAAGCGAGGTTCCTATGGATGATAGCAAGCTGCGGGCGCTGCTGACCGCGGTGCAGTGCGGCAGCTTTGGCAAAGCTGCCGTTCAGCTGGGGTATACCCAGTCGGCCATGACCCATCTGGTCAGCAAGCTGGAGGCAGAGCTGGGCTGTACGCTGCTGCTGCGCAGCAGCAAGGGCGTCTGCCTGTCGGAGGAGGGGGAGCACCTGCTGCCCTATATCCACGGCGTCATCAATGCCTGCGACGCCCTGCGGCAGGAGGCAGAGGAACAGGGAGAGGTCTATGGCCGCGCCCTGCGCATCGGGTGCTTTGCCAGCATCGCAAGGGCCAGCCTGCCGGAGCTGCTGCGGAAGTTCCGGAAGCTCCACCCCGAGATCAAGGTGGACGTGCTGGTGCAGGGCAGCGAGCTGGCCGCCGCCCTGGAGGAGGACCGTATCCAGCTGGCCATCGTGGACGAGAACTGCGCCCGCGGTTTCCAGTGGACCCCGCTGACAGACGCGCCTCTGGTGGCGGTGACGCCCAAGGACTTCCCGTGGACGGAGAGCACCATCTCTCTGGCCCGCTTGCTGCAAGAGCCGTTCCTCTCCTGTCCTGAGCAGTATGTGGAACAGTATCTCCCGGCGGACACGCCGCGTCTGGAGGTAGCGGCCTCCGACGATGGCGCCATTTTGTCCATGGTAGCCGGCGGACTGGGCGTGTCGGTGCTGTCCGCCTTCTCTCTGGCGGGATACGAGAACCGGGTGCGGGTCATCCCGCTGGACCGGCCCCTGTCCCGCCGTTTGGGCGTGGCGGTGAAGTCCATGCCTGCGGCCAACTCGCCGGCACGGCTGTTCCTGGCCTTCCTGAAGCGTCAGTACCAGACCGCAGCTCAGGAGAAATAAGCAAAAAAGAGCCGTATCCGAACGGTTCATGTTTATAGGTACACAATGTGACCTATGGGGCAGACCGGACGGTACGGGGCAAACAAAAAAGCAGACCGAGAGAGAATTCTCTCGGTCTGCTTTTACTTTGTATTGACGGTTTTTTTGCAAAAGCAGCAATTTCCGTGCTACTGCCCGGTCAGGCATTAGAGGCTTCATCGGTTGTTTTCTTCTGGGGCTTCATGCCCCAGAAGAAAACATTCATCACCACCACGATCAGCGCGACCACCGCCATGGACACCCAAAAGCCCATGTTCAGCCCGAACAAGTCCGCTGTTCCGAACAGTGTCATCCAAATATCCTTCCAGTTCATTGTGGATACCTCCTTTTTACAGCAGCTCGCCGTAGTGACGAACATAGGCTTTTTTCAGACTGGTCGCCAGCACCATGTAGAGCAGGATGCAGGGGAGCAGATAAGCAAAATAGGCGGCGGGCAGCGCAACAAATCCCAGCGCCGTACCAAAAGGCGTGAAGGGGATCACCGTCAGTACCGCAATACCGGTCATGGTCAGCAGCGTCACGGGAGCAGAGGCGTGGCTCTGAATAAAGGGGATCTTCGGGGTACGGATCATGTGAATGACCAGTGTCTGACTCCACATGGATTCCACGAACCAGCCCGCTTGGAACATTCCGATGTACTGTGCCTGCACAGCCGCCAGCTCTGCGCCGCTGTAATGGGCAGATAGATCGTTAAACAGGACGCCGCCGGATACGAACAGGGGGCAGAACACAAAGTACATGAAAATATAGGTGGTAAAGTCGAAGATGGAGCTGGTAGGTCCAATCCAGAGCATGAAGTTGCCCACGCTGGAAGCATCCCATTTCCGGGGCTTTGCGATGAACTCCTCGTCCACATTGTCCCAAGGAATTGCCGTGCAGCTCAAATCGTAGATCAGATTCAGGAAGATGAGATGCACGCTCATCATGGGCAGGAAGGGCAGCAGCGCCGAGGCCGCCAGCACCGAGAACATATTGCCGAAGTTGGAGGATGCCGTCATCTTGATGTACTTGATCATGTTGGCGTAGGTCTTGCGTCCCTCAATGATGCCCTGCTCCAAAACCATCAGGTCTTTTTCAAGGAGAATGATGTCCGCCGATTCCTTGGCTACATCCACGGCGGTATCCACGGAAATGCCGATGTCAGCGGCTTTCATAGCGGCAGCATCGTTGATGCCATCACCCATGAAGCCCACCGTATGACCGTTCTCCCGGAGGACGGACACCACACGGGCTTTCTGATTGGGGGTCAGCTTGGCGAATACATCCGTGGATTCTGCGGCTTTTGCCAGCTCCGCGTCGGTCATGTTTTCGAGGTCAGCGCCCAGCAGCATATTGCGAACCTTCAAGCCCACCTGCTTGCAGATGGTGCGGGTCACCTTGTCGTTGTCGCCAGTGAGGATCTTGGTGGTAACGCCGTGGGCTTTCAGCGCCTTGATCGCGTCGGCAGTGGACTCCTTGGGGGGATCGAGGAAGGCAAGATAGCCCAGCAGCACCATGTCGCACTCGTCCTTCACGCCGAAGGCTCCCACCGGGGAAGGGTTGCTTTTCTGCGCAATGGCAAGCACCCGGAAGCCCTTGTCGTTGAGGGCATCCACGGTTTCGAGAATACGGCTGCGGACAGCATCGGTCAGCGGCTGCACAGCGCCGTCGCACTCGGCATAGGTGCAGATGGAGAGCATTTCCTCCACGGCACCCTTGGTCACCATCTGGGTCTTGCCGGTCTTGTCCTGCACCACCGTGGTCAATCTGCGGCGGGTGAAGTCGAAGGGGATCTCATCCACCTTCACATAGTTTTCCGACAGGTCGAGAAGCCGAGAGTCTGCCGCCTCTTCATCCTCCGTCTTGCGGATGATGGCAATATCCATCAGGTTTTTGTAACCGGTCTGGAAGTAGCTGTTGAGGTAGGCATGGCGCAGCACCCGTGTATCGTCCTCGCCATTGACATTCAGGTGGTATTCCAGCACCACCTTGTCCTGTGTCAGCGTGCCGGTTTTGTCAGTGCAGAGAATGTCGATAGCGCCGAAGTTCTGAATGGAGTTAAGATTTTTGACGATGGTCTGCTTTTTGCTCATGGAAACAGCGCCCTTAGCAAGGCAGGTGGTCACGATCATGGGCAGCATCTCCGGAGTCAAGCCCACGGCGATAGAGATGCCGAAGAGGAACGCATCCAGCCAGTCGCCCTTGGTGATGCCGTTGATGAAGAACACCAGCGGAACCATGACCAGCATAAAGCGGATCAGCACCCAGGAAACAGCGTTGACGCCCTTGGTGAAACTGGTTTCTACCGCTTCCCCTGCAATGGCGGATGCCATCGAGCCGAACAGCGTCCGGTCTCCGGTGCAGACCACCACAGCGGTGGCACTGCCGGACACCACATTGCTGCCCATAAAGGCGATGTTGGTGTAATCGGTGACACTTTCCCGCTCCGCACTTACATTGGGTGTCTTTTCAATCGGCTCACTCTCACCGGTGAGGCTCGCCTGACTGACGAACAGGTCCTTTGCGTCCAGAATGCGGACATCGGCGGGGATCATATCCCCTGCGGAGAGATGCACAATATCGCCCACCACCAGATCGTCCATAGGGATCTCAGCCTTTTCCTGCTCTCTGCGGGTAACGGTGCAGGTGGTGGTGATCATTGCCAGCAGCTTTTCCGCCGCATTGCCGCTGCGGGACTCCTGAACGAAGCGGAGCGTGCCGGAGATCAGCACCATGGTCAGGATAATGACCACCGTCAGCGGGTCAAAATCCTCCGGGACGCTGCCCAAAAGGGAGAAGTGGGGGAACACCATATCCGTCATGGCGGAAACCAGCGCCAAGCAGAACAGAATGGCGGTAAAGGGGTTGATAAAGGCACCGGCAAGCCTCTTGGCAAGGGACTTCTTCTTTTCGTGGGTCACCTTGTTGCTGCCGAATTTGGTGCGGCTGACAGATACGCTATCTTCGTCAAGACCCCACAGGGTGGTGTGCAGGTTCTTCAAAACCTCGTTGATGGGATTGGTGGCCGCAAACTGGATGCGGCGGTTCTGCTCGTCACGGATCACGCTCTTTTGAACCTCCTGACGAAGAGTCATGCGATTTTCTTTCTTGTTCATGGGTCTTACCTCCTTGATTTTGGATAGAGGCAAGGGCAATCGCCGGAAGGACACAGACTCTTTGTGTTCTCCTGCGTTGCTCGATGCCTTTGCGGACTGCTGTCAGAGTCCATGTCATTCACCTCGCTCGTTTGCAAAATATCTATGTGAAATCGCCATGCGGCGGGTCAGTTCTGATACCGCTTGCTTTTGCCGATGTACCACACATCAAAACCGGCAAGGCACAGCCATGCGATCATAGCACCCACGAACCGGTGGTCACTGAACCCAGACCAGAAGCCCTTGAGCAGAAAAATGATGCCGTTCAGGGCGATGACCTCTCCGATGTTTCGGCAAAGGGGGCTGATTTTTATTTTGTCTTTTTCAGACTGGGGCATATTCTTCCATGCTGAAAGGTGTATGTGTCCTTTTCCGCAGGCAAATACAAAGCCCGCCACGGTGAACAGAACGCCAAAAAAGATGCAGGTGAAGTCCATAGGGGATCACTCCTTTCGGTGATTGATTTTCGTAATCTTGTTTTCATATTGGCTTTTCTCTTTCGTTCAAAGCACCTCCCAACCGGCGTTGACCACTTGGGGGATGGCTAATACCTGTCCAACGATGCCCTCTAACACATTGCTTTTAGGCTTCCCGAAGGAGCAGTATTCAGCAACAATCTCAACCTTGTCGCCAACAACATCGCCGCTCTTCAAATTGTTCAGATATAGCGTCTTGCAGGAGTTACTATTGATCAGCAGCAAGCGAATTTCCTGTTCCGCATTCTCCTGACAGGTAACAGAAATGCGATATTGCTTTTCAGACTCATCTCCCACAGTAAGGGGATTCAGCTTTCTTGCAAGAGGGCGCAGAAGCAGATTGGAACCGATCAGTACAGCGGTGGCGGTAATGGCGATTGCATACATTCCAGTGCTGGCAAGAATCCCGATGGCAGCGGTACACCAAAGGGTCGCCGCCGTGTTCATTCCCCGCACGGTGCCGCTGTCCTTGAAGATCACGCCGCTGCACAGGAAACCGACACCGGATATAATGCTGCTACCTACACGGAACACCTGATCTGAGCCGTAGAGCATGGGGAATAGCGTAAAGAAACTGGTTCCCATGCAGATCAGAACATTGATGCGGATACCAGCCGGGTGTCCGGTAAGCTGCCGTTCCAAGCCAATCAGAAAACCGAGCAGCATGGAGAGAGAAATTCTAATAACAAAATCCGTGTAAATCATAGCAATCGCCTCCCTTCGGCCTTGTACAGCATACAAAAATCGCAAGGGAAATCCCATGGCGAAAACCTTGCGATTCCCTTGCGATTTGGCAAGAATTTAGGCGGACGCCCCAGCGCCCGCCTTTCTTTACAGTTGGTCATTCATTTTGTAGCCGATCCCCCAGATGGTCAGGATGTACTTGGGTGCGTCCGGGTCAGGCTCAATCTTTTTCCGCAGCTTGCGGATGAACGCCATGATGTTGCTGTCATCCAGCAGATAGTCCTCCGACCATACCGCCCGGTAGATCTGCTCCTTGGTGAATACCTCCCCACGGTTTTGGGCGAGGAAATAGAGAATGTCAAACTCCTTGGGTGTCAGACTGACCTCCTTACCCGCCGAGATGACCCGCCTGCTTTTCGGATTGATCTCTAACTCACCGATACGCATCCCCTCCGGCGGGGTCAGGGACGGCAGCTCCGATTCTCCCGCCGCACTTAACAGCAGAGAGTTGACCTCCCCACTGAGCATATCCTGAATGCCCGAGCGCAATTCTTCGGCGCGGTCGCTTACCAGCGGCTCCTTCGTCAGCTTTTCCAGCAGCCATGCGGCAAGGGAGGAATCCATGGGGACAAATCCAATGTTCTTTTTCATGTGGGACTCCTCCTTTCAGATCAGCTCCCGGTACTTCTTCTGATAGAACGCCTTGACCACCGTGGTCAGCAGCATATATAGTAGCGCCACGATCAGAAGAAATCCGAAGTACCAGTGGGGCAGCTCCGTCAAGCCGAACAGCGATGCCGCTTTGGTAAAAGTAATACCGGTAAACAGGGCGATTCCTGTAAGGGTGGTACACATCACAGGGAAAGATGGTCTGCTCTGCAAGAAGGGGATCTTGCGGGTACGCAGGAAATGCAAGATCAGCACCTGCGTCCACATGGATTCCAAAAACCACCCGGTCTGGAACAGCGCCACATACTGAAGCTGCAAGGCAGGATCGGTGAGGTGCAGATAGGTCATTCCGCCGCACAGCATGGGGCAGAGAACATAGTAGAGGAACAGGAAGGTCGCTATGTCGAACAACGAGCTGATAGGACCGAAGGACAGCATGAACCGACCCAGCGTTTTTCCAGACCAGTCTCTCGGTGAGAGGGTTTCTTCCTCGTCCACATTGTCCCACGGCAGGATGATGCACAGCACATCATACAGCAGATTTAACAGCAAAAGCTGCAAGGCGGTCATGGGCAGGAAGGGCAAAAACGCACTGGCGCAGACAATGGAGAGGATATTGCCGAAGTTGGAGCTGGCGGTGATCTTGATATACTTGAGCATATTGGTGAAGGTCTTTCGTCCCTCTAAGATACCCTGCTCCAGCACCCCAAGGTCTTTTTGCAGCAGCACCACATCCGCCGCATCCTTGGCAGCATCCACCGCCGTATCCACCGAGATACCCACATTGGCTTCACAGAGGGCGGGAATATCATTGATGCCGTCTCCCAAAAAGCCCACGGTATGCCCGTTCTGTTCCAAGGCAGATACCAGACGCACCTTCTGTCCCGGCGTCAGCTCCGAAAATACATGGACGCTTTCTACCGCTGCGCTCAGTTCGCTGTCGGTCATTTTGTCCAACTCCCCGCCGGTCAGCACGGTTTCAGAGGGAATGCCCACCCTGCGGCAGATAGAAACCGCCACATCCGTCTGATCGCCCGTCAGGATCTTCGGCGTGACCTTCAAGCGTTTCAGCGCCTCGATGGACACCTTTGCGGTTTTCTTGGGAGCGTCGAAGAACGCCAAATACCCCACTAAGATCATATCCGCTTCATCGGCGGGGTTGATCTGGTTTTGCTGCCCCACATTTTTCTGCGCCACGGCGATGACCTTCATGCCGTCTTGCAGCATCTCGTCCACCACGGAAGAAACGCTCTCCTTGGCGTCCTCCATGGGCAGCACCTTGCCACGGTACGCAACATAGCCGCAGCGGGAAACAACGTGGGCAATATCGCCCTTCATAATCAGTTGATTCTCCCCATTTGGGGCGGTCACAAGGGTGCTGACGATCTTGCGGGCATAGTCAAAGGGGATCTCGTCCGCCTTTTGATGCCCAGCAAGGAGCTGCGCAAAATGCACCTCCCGTCCCGGCATGGTCTGACAGGCACGGATGGCGTTGTCAATGGGGTTGCGCACTCCGGAGTGGTAGATGCTGTTAAGGAATGCGAGATCCAGCACCTCGCCGCTTTCATTGCCCAGCACGTCCATGTAGTATTCCAGCAGAATGCTCTCGTTGGTCAGCGTGCCGGTCTTGTCCATGCAAAGTACATCCATGCTGCCAAAGCCCTGCATAGCGTTGATGTCCTTGATGATGGTCTGCTTGCGGCTCATAGATAGACTGCCCCGCGCAAGACAGGCGGTGATGACCATGGGCAGCATCTCCGGCATCAGACCCACCGCCACCGACAGGGCAAAGGCGAAGGATTGCAGCCAATTTCCCCCGGTGATGCCGAGAAGAATGAACACAAAGGGGATCAGCACCGCCATAAAGCGGAGCATGACCCACGCAATAGAGTTGGCACCTTGTTGGAAGGAGGTTTTCTCCTCTGCGTCCGGCTTGGTGAAGCTGCCGTAGAGGGTGTCCTTTCCCACTGCCAGCACGATGCCCTCCCCCTTGCCGCTGATGACCGTGGTCGCCATAAACGCAAGGTTTTCAAGCTGCGTCAATGTTTCGGGACTGCCGTAGCCAAGGGTGCGGCTGCTCTTTTCCAGTATGGCGCTTTCCCCAGTGATGGCGGCTTGGGACACAAAGAGGTCGGTGACCTTGGTCAGCCGAATGTCTGCCGGAACACGCTCCCCCGCAGAGAGTAGGACAATGTCCCCCACCACCAGCTTTTCCGCAGGAATCTCCACGAGCTCCTCGTTGCGCCTGACTGTAATGCTCTCGTGAATCAGCCGGTCAAGCTGCTGGGCTGCGTTCTTTGCCCGCAGCTCCTGAATGAGCCGGATGGTGCCGCTGATGAGGATCATGGAAAAGATGATGATGGCGGTGGATGCGTTTTTGCTGAAATCCGAAGCCAGAAAAACATCCGTCACCAGCGAGATGATACCGAGGATAAAAAGGATGACATTAAAAGGGTTGATAAACGCCCGACGCAACCGGTGAAGCATGGTGTCATTCTTTCGTCCCGTAAAGCTGTTTGCGCCGTACTTCTCCCGCATAGCTTCCACCTGCTCGGTGGATAAGCCGTCAGGGGACGCACCGATGTCCTTGTAAATCTGCGCCGCCTCACGGTAGGCGTATTTCCTGATGCGGCTGTCGAACAGCGTTGTCTTGGACACGGGACAGTCCCTCCTTTGGTCAAACGATACTGTTATTTTACCATCATCCCATATCAAAACGCCACCCGGAAATTCTTGTTTTTTCCTTGCAATTTGGGAAAAGAAGTTTTCTGATCGTCACAGCTTATTCAATTTTTGCGTGACCTCATCCACAATGCGCTGACGTTCCTCTTCGCTCTTCGCTCTGCCATATTCCATCAGCGCATCGTCCCGCAGCGTCTCCATTTTCCGGGACCACACTTCAAACACGCCCTTGCTCATCGTCCCCTTTCGGGTACGGGCAAAATATTTTTTGTAGGCCCGCTGATGAGCCTTCCAAACATCGTTGTTCTGCACCTTGCTGCGGAAGCTGCTGGTGGCTCCGATCTCCCGGCAGGTCTTGCCATCCTGCCCCGGCGCCGGTTCGCCGCAATAGGCGTAGGTCATACCCGGCATCTGCAAGAACCAGCGTCCGCAGTTGGCACAGCGCTTCGGTACAAAGCCCTTCTGCAGTCCCTTCATAAGCTCCACATAGACGAAATCCAGCAGCCGGTCAAAATACATCTTCTCAACTACCTCGGCGTTTTCTCTTTCGCCCCGGATGCGGTACTGCGCTCTTACCAGCGGCGCGTCTACCTCCGGGTCCTTCCCCAAGCTGACACCGCTGACAAAAGCCTCATAACCGCTGGAATAGATCAACTGCGCCAGAGATTCTTTTCTCTGGCCTTTTTTCTTTTCAAACACAGCGTTTGCAAAAACCCGGTCCAGAAACCACGCGTACCGCTCCTGAATGAGCTGAATGTCCTTGATTTGCTGCTGCATGAAGGATGGTATTTCGCGCTCCTCATTGATCACATATTTCGCAAATGCCTCCCGCACTTCCTCACCCACAAATTCCTCGATCTTCATATCTCCGAAATAACGGAAGTCCATCAGATACAATCGGTAGAGCGGCAGAGATCCAAAACCCTTCTGCATGTCCATATAGGCACGCGGAGCGTCATCATAATTCTTTTCGTGGACAGCGGTGTTCAACCTGTCCAACAGCTTCTGAAAAGGTGTGACATCCAGATTTAGGATCTCCGTCAGCACAGTTCCGTAGGGCTGCATCTCCGGGATCATCTCCACCCAGTAGCCGGATGCGCCAAATTCCACTTTTGTGTTCGTATGCGAACGCTGAAAATCAAACAGGTCTTTTCCTAAAACAGACATAAGCCCTCTCCCAGTAGATAATGTATTCGCCTCAATATAGTGTATGTAGTAAAATGATACATTACCTATTTTCAAAAGTCAATCCCCATGTTACGATACAAGCACAGGCCTGAAAGAAATAAACACTCCAACTCAGAAAGGAGAATTTTTTATGAACCGACTGCAAACCATTGACGCGGACACGCTGCAAAGCACCGCTTACGAACCGGTCTCCTTCGTGGTCGACGATCTGCTCCCCCAGGGACTGCACCTGCTGGCAGGCGCGCCGAAGATCGGCAAATCGTGGCTGGCGCTGTGGCTGTGCCTCTGCGCCGCGCAGGGCAAGCCGCTCTGGACGTTCGCCACACGGCCATGCGAGG
>OLPW01000866.1_pt1 | contig 34217 bp, 37 predicted proteins | sample 1672161 | NCBI WGS metagenome assembly OLPW01 (sample SAMEA3136654, study PRJEB25190) | human gut metagenome
AGTGCGTGGGATAGCCGCTTGCAGGTCACCAGCCGAGGCTATATGCTGGGCTACACCGATTTGAAAGACCCATCCGTCAGCGGCTTTTTCCGTTTTCTCGCCAGGGTCGGTGACGGAATGATGAAGATGCAGATTGTAAAGATCAGATTTGGAGGCAAGCAATGAAAATTCTGGTATATGGTGCAGGTGTTTTAGGGTGCAATCTGGCAAGGAATCTGTTTCACGCCGGAAAGTATGTGACCCTGCTTGCCCGGGAAAATTGGGCAGAGGAAATCAGGAAGAACGGACTGCGGATCAAGGATCAATTCTCCCTCCGCACATCGGTCAGCAATATTCCTGTGGTGTGAAGACAAGACAATAGAGATGTTTTTGCGTTTTCGCTGTCTTGATTTGAACACTCGAAGGGGGGTCGAAGATATCAATTATCTGGTGGCATACCCTCCATGATTTATTCCCTCTTAATCTTAACTTAAGAAATCATTCTGAATTGTCCATCGCTATTCTCCGGTTACTCAATTTCATTTTGAATTTCCGTTCTTGAGTTGATAAAAGCCCTCACCACTTCGAATCTGAACTCTGCATCATTCCACATCTCAAAATCGCCAAGCTTTTTAGACTTATTTGTCTCTTTCGGCAAATGACTCTAATTTTGATAGAAACCGTGTAAGGGGGTGCAGTTTGATACGCAACATAAAAGAGTTCCAAATTAGCCTATTTAGCGCATCAAATGCAGCAATCTTTCCATTTTACCATCCCACTCTCTGCTGGAATCGGCGCATTCTTTCAGTTCGGTCACCACATCGATTTCCTCAAGCAGGCTCTCGATTTCTGTATCAATGCCTGTACAGTCTGTCAGGGCGGCTTGCATCAATCGGCAATCCTCAAGGATGTTGTCTTTGCTTTCGATGATAGCGTTAAGGGCGGTCACGAACCGCGCTTTAATGGTTTCCTCGTCCAGATGCGGCATTTCGCATTTGTGCTCACCCTTGAATTTGCCGTTGCATTGCCAGATGACCCTGCGGTATTTTGAGGTCGAGTTCCAGACTTTCGAGCCGAAGTAGGAACCGCAGTCCCCACAGACAATGCGCGAGAAAAAAATACTCTTTCCGCTGTACTGGCGACTGATCTGCTTGCGCGCGCAAGCTCCGTCTGAACTTTGTCGAACTCTTCCGGCGTAATGATCGGCTCATGGCTGTGTTCCACATAATACTGCGGCACCTCGCCCTCATTGACCTTCCTCTTTTTTTGTGAGGAAATCGACCGTGAAGCATTTCTGGCGGAGACGGTGGGATTCGAACCCACGACCCTCAGGGGGCATCATGATTTCGAGTCTTTTATGCAACTGTGACGGGGTGCCCGTTTTGGGGTCGTTACTGTAAGCCCCGTACCCGCCGAAAGCCGCTTGAAATCAGGCTTTTTCGCTCAGAAAGCCTTGCGGGACGGGCTTTTTTGAAAGTGGGTTCAAATCGGCATTTTTCCCGATTTTGGAGAGAAATGCGGGAAGATAGGAGAGAAAAATCGGGAGACGGCCATACACCGCAGGATAGAGCTTCCAACCGACGAAAATCTATTTTTGAGGTGTTACAAATGGATGTATTCCCCGTTAACTGGGACAGCGTTCCCGAGGTAGTGAACAAGGAGCAATTCTTCCGCATCTGCCACATCAGCAAGTCCACGGCGCTGCACCTGCTCAAAAGCGGCAAGGTACCCTGTGAGTAGTCGGGTAAGAAAACCCGGTGCTATAAAATCCGAAAAGAGGATGTGAAAGCATACTTGGGGGAGCGGGAAATTTTTCCAGAACTCTATTCTGCGCCGAAGGGATGGTACAGCACCCACTATGTGGCGAGGCCTCCAAGGAGCTGCCGGAGGACACGCTGCGGCAGATGCACGTCTACTATGAAAAGCTGCTGCGCAAATACCCGGATGCGGTCACGGTAAAGGATGTGGTAACCCTGACCGGCTACACCCTGACCACCGTCCACAGCTGGTGCAGCCGCGGGTCGCTGAAAGCCTTTCAAAAGTGACTGAAGTTCTGTATCCCGAAAATCTTTCTTGTGGATTTCTTCTGCTCCCTGATCTTCCGCTCCATCACCCGCAAAAGCCTGTGGCATATCCAAACGCTGAACGATTTTCAAAGGAAGATGAAGCAGAGAAAATAAAACTTAATATATTTCTGCATCTCCTTTGTGTGATAACTACAAAGGAGATGACTTTTAATATAATACTTGCATTCTTTTCGTGAATGAGATACAATGATTTTGCTTGAAGGCATAATACATTAAATTTGAAACATTGTATCTTAGTGTTTATTCCTGTTTATGAAAGTGAACCCGAGTAAACAAACGGAAACAAAGAATTATATTTAATGATGTATGTCTGGCATTGTATTTCCTATTCTCACGGGGAAAGTGTTTTTGTCAGGCTATTATTATGCCTTTTGGTAAAATACATTACCGAAAGGATTTTTTATTATGGAAAAAGAATTAGTATGGAAAATGGTGCAAGGACAAATCGGATATGATTTTAAAAATCTTGATTTGTTGCAGCAAGCTTTCACTCGTCGCTCATATACCGTAGAGAACGGCGGTGAAAACAATGAGGTGCTCGAGTTCATTGGAGACAAAGCACTTGATTTTATGGTTGTTAAACTGCTTATTCAGAAGTACGGGTATTTAGCAAATGGGGATCCGATTGACGGAACAAAGATTTCTGTTTGGAAACAAGAATTCAAACGTAATCAAGAGGGTTACGAAGCGCCGGTAGTAAATAGTTTCGGCTGTGACTATGACGAAGATGACCTATCTAAAATCAAAAGTCGAATGGTGAATAAAAAAGCATTGGCTCGCCGAATGGATGAGCTTGGTTTTTCCGAATATCTTATTATGGGTAAGGGCGATATACAGAATAATATCAACCAAGAAGATTCTGTAAAAGAAGATTTGTTTGAAGCTATTATCGGAGCTGTTGCAATCGATTCGGGATGGAATCTGAAGGACTTGCAAAAAGTAGTTGAAGCAATGCTTATTCCCGAAGACTTTCTAATTAATGATATTGACACCAATTATGTGAGACTTATTCAGGAATGGGAAATGAACGAGAATGGGTGCATTCCTTCGTACAAATACAAAGAAGCTTCTTACTCATCGACATGGTATTTAAAAGAGGATAACACTATATATCAAAGCTTTCCGTTAGATTACAACTATTCTAAGCTTAAATATCATTGTTACCTCAAACTGCTTGATTCTTTACCGGTGTTTTGCGGTTTTGGTGTGTCTATCCGTGAGGCAAGGATGGCTGCTTGCAAATTAGCGTATGAGTATTTAGAGAGAAATGATATGCTTCCATCTATCCGTGACGAAATTGAAAATCCTAACCGTGATGATGCAATTAACCAACTTGAAACATTGGCTCGAAGAGGTTATTTTTCCATTCCTACTTATGAGTTCAAGGAAACATATGATGACAATGGTAACCCCATTTGGAATTGTGAATGTCACATAGCGGAAGAAGATTATTACTTTGATGGGACATCCATATCAAAAAAAGAGGCAAAGAAAGATTCTGCTTTTAGAATGCTTTTTTATGTACTCGGAATGGAGGATGAATAAGAATGGCCAAGTGGTGTTTTAATTATGAGTCCGGCAAATATGAATACATCGAAAAGGATGGCTTCAGTATTGACCGAGGTGAATATGTTTACAATTGGGATGATAGCGAATATCGTCACGATGACGAAGAGGAAGAATGCCGCAATTCTTTATTTGATGATGAAGATGACGACTGACCCCAGTTGCTAAAACAATACAAATGTGCGATTTAAAATTCGCATACTCGCACCTGTTTTTCGATTTTGCTAAACTGTAATCGAAATGCAGGTGCATTTGGTATAAGAAAAAGCCCATAATCGGCTTGATTACAGGCTTTTCGGTGGCGGAGACGGTGGGATTCGAACCCACGACCCTCATGGGGCATCATGATTTCGAGTCATGTCCGTTATGACCACTTCGATACGTCTCCGAATATTGGTGATTTACCTAGTTTATTGTACTTGTTTTTTGTGTGATTGTCAAGCAAAATTACACAAATTTGTAAATTTTAAATTTAATCCGTAAAAGCATAAATAAGTGTCTGCGATTATTATATGAATACTTATGCTTGATTTTGCGGACAGTTTTTCTTGAAAATTATGTATAAATGTATTATCGAAACAACCATACTCAAATTATTAATCGGCACATCTGCACCTGCGAGATCGTCTTGCAAGACTTTGAACAGCAGAGTTATGAACAGCCCTGTTGCAGCACAAGAAAGGCAGATATAGGCTAATTTATCTTTTGGATTTTTTTACAGCAGACGGTTTTCCTTTTGCAAAAATAAGCAACCTAGCAATTATAAGCAACGCTTATGCGGATTGATGTTCCGAAATTTGATTAAGTTCCTTCTATGCTTTTAGGGTGTATTTTCCGTTTTTGATTATAACAAAATCCTTTGCCATAAGTTTGTGAAGAAGTTGCTTCGATTTTTTATGACTTATTCCGAGAAGTTCGGAAATTTCTTTTGAAGTTACCGTGATGTTGTCAGTAATGTATGAAATTACGGCATCCTGCCTGTCTGTTTCAATATCGGGACGATTTTGTAAAATTTGAGTTTTAGTTGATTTGCTTTCAGGAACAAACGAAAGCTTTAGGGTGATGCTTTCGGGGTTGAAACTTTCTTCAATGACCGGCAGAACAAGTTCGTGACTTTTCCAAACGGAGAAAATATTAGAAATACCGAATCCGTCGTTACTGCCGATTCCTATCAAATTAAACATACGCATAATTGCCGTGTTTCTGGGGTCGGATATACCACCCGCTCTTGCGGCGTCGAGTTCAACTCTAAATCCGCCTGGATTGGATATTGTAATGCTTTCATCATCTTTCATAATAACAACACCGTTTGAACCATAATAGTCGGCATTTATAAGGCAGTTTGCAAGAGCTTCCTGTAAGGCAGTTGTAATCGGTGTAATGTCTGATTTTATGTTTGCTGTCAGTTTTATATCGGATGAAATTTTTTCAAAGACCTTTATAAAGAAATCATAAAGGTTTTCACAGTCAGAATTTAAATCTGATGAAATAATTGTGTGTTTATCATCTTGTGTTGTTTCCTTATATTCAAGACAATAGTACGGGTATTCTTTTTTGATGAACTCTGACTTACCGAACATAAGAAGTCCTGCGGCTGTAGGGTGAAACAAAAGGTCTTCCCCTACTCCGATTGCTCCTATTGCCTGCAAGAAATCTTTATCCGACAAATTTTGAAGCCGATTGTTTGGCTTAACAGTTGACATTTTCATTCGGTAGCTATGGAGTGAATCGGTATTAAATACGGATGCAGTCATGCTTTCGATGATATTCATATCCTGTGTTTTAATCTCGGAATCACGCACCATAGCGTTAATTTGGTCGAGTGTGCAACGGTAGTCACCCTCGCCGTTTCTTCTGTATGAATTATGAATACTGCCGTCAAGATACACAGGACGGTCAAATCTTTTTGCTTTTGGCACTGTAATAACGATAATATGCTTTTCTTCAATTTTTTGCACATAAACATCATCATATGAAAGAATGTTTGTGCTTACTTTTTGAATATCGTTTGCTATCTCCCAAAATTCCTCAATAAGTTCATCCGGATCGGGAAGATTTACGGGATGAAGTGATTTGTCCCTGTATTCTTCTACACCTAAAAGTATAATTCCTCCTAGTGTATTTGCAAAGGATGAATATGTTTCCCACAAGCTTTTAGGTAATCCGCCTGTTGCCTTTTTGGCCTCTATTCGATTGTTTTCTCTGTATTTTTCAATGTTGTTGAGGTCAATCACATTCATCCCTCCGTTATCCTATAAAATAATATTACAGTATTGTTTTTAATATGTCAACGCAGAAAAGGAACAAACGTTATAGTTGTTCCTTTTGCGTTTAGTGGTTATATTTAATTGAGTTTCCAATTACTGCTTTCGGACTGTAAGTTCATCATATGAACAAATATTCCGTTCAATTTTTTAAGGCTTTCTGCTGTACCTTCTTCTGCAACAACACCGTCTGACAAAACTACAATTTTGTCTGCACCTGCAACTGTTCTCATTCTGTGAGCAATTACAATTACGGTCTTATTTTTGATAAGTTTTGAAAGAGCTGTTTGAATAAGAGTTTCGTTTTCTACATCAAGTGATGCTGTAGCTTCATCAAGGAGGATAATCGGAGCGTCTTTAAGAAATGCTCGTGCAATTGAAACACGCTGTCTTTCACCGCCTGAGAGCTGACAGCCGTTTTCACCAATGTCGGTATTATAACCGTTGGGAAGTTTAGAAACAAATTCATCGCAGTTTGCAAGTTTTGCGGCAAGGAGAACTTCCTCATCTGTAGCGTCCTTTTTGCCGAGTCTGATGTTTTCCATAATCGTATTGTTGAAGAGGGTTACATCTTGGAAAACGATTGAATAAAGTGATAACAAAGTTTCGGGTTCAATCTTGGAAATATCCATACCGCCCACGGTGATTTTGCCCTTGTTAATATCCCAGAATCTTGCGGCAAGTCTTGATACGGTAGTTTTACCGCCGCCTGATGGGCCGATAAGTGCGGTAACTTCGCCTTGCTTAGCTGTGAACGAAACATCCTTGAGAACATTATCTTTGTTGTTGTATGAGAATTCTACATTTTTAAATTTAACATCATAGCCTTTATTTGTAAGCCTTGTGTTGCCTGTCTGAACATCATGATCAAGAATTTCGTTCATTCTCGCAACATTCGTGTTTGTGCTGATGATTGCGGCAAGGTTCTGTAAAGCAGACTGCATTGGATCATAGAGTCTTGATACAACAAGCAAAAACATAAAGAATGTAAGTACATCAAGCTGTCCGTTTACGAGCAAAATTGAGCCGACAAGTGCTGTTGTGGCAATGCCGAGTTTGAGGACAAGTCCTGCGGATACAACAAATGTTGATGTGCCGAATTCGTTGATTATTGAGCGTTTTTCTACATTGTCTATCTTTGTGTCAAGGCCTGCCATATATGACTGTTCGGCGTTATTTGCCTTTAAGTCCTGAATTGTTTCGATACATTCCTGAATTCCGTCTGCACAAACCATTTTAGCATCCATTGACTTGCGGTTTAAACTCTTCTGAACTTTTGATGACAAGCCGATTATCGCAAATGCAACCGGAAGAACCCAAAGAGAAGCAATTGCCATTCTCCAATCAAAAAAGAAAAGGCTGATTGCGATTACTACGGTTGAAATCATAGCTCCGATAAACGGCGGGATGAAATGAGAAAATGCTGTTTCAAGGTATGTACAGTCTGCCATAATTGTGCTTGTGAGGTCGGCAAGGTCTTTTTTGCCAAAGAATGACAGAGGGATTTTCCTTAACTTTTCAGCAAGCGTAATTCTTCTTGTGCCTGTTTCTACATATGTTGCAAGAAAGGTTGAATTGTACTGCCAATATGTTACTGCAAAAATCAGAGCAAGTGCTATGATACATCCCACAATGTAGAACCATATTTTTTCGGGTTTTATGCCGCCGTTTAGCAAATCATTTACGAAAAAGTAAAGTAAACCTACAGGAAACATAAATGAAATGTTCTGTACAGCACAGGCGATTATACCTTGAATAAGGTCTTTTGCGCCTCTTTCCGAAAGAGCAAATTTATGCTGAAGTTTTTTAATCATCATTTACCCTCCTTTGAAATTTTCCAGTTTACTGATAAAACATAGTTTTTCATCATTTTTGCATATATGCCGCCTTTTGCAACGAGTTCGTCATTTGTACCTGATTCGGCAATCTTGCCGTTTTCAAGAAGATAGATTTTATCGGCATTTGCAATGGTGGAAAGTCTGTGTGCAATCATAATAACTGTTTTATCCTTTGCAAGTTCATTGATTGCCTGCTGAACTTTAGCTTCGTTATCGGGGTCTGCAAAAGCGGTAGCTTCATCAAGAATAAGAATAGGAGCATTTTTGAGAATAGCTCTTGCAATGCTGATTCTCTGTTGTTCACCGCCTGAAAGGTATGTGCCGTGTGTTCCGATTACTGTGTTGATACCTTCGGGGAATTTCTTAATTATGTCATCACATTGTGCTTTGTGAATAGCTTGAAGTACTTCTTCATTTGCAGCGTCAGGTCTTGCCATTTTGACATTATCAAGAATTGTGCCTTTTATTAATCGGCTGTTCTGGAAAACAAATGATACTGTATTCATCAAAACGGTTTTGTCAATGTTCTGGACATTTACACCGCCGATAAACACCTCTCCCTCATCTGCATCAAAAAATCTGCTTATGAGGTTTGCAAGCGTGGTTTTACCGCCGCCGGACTGTCCGACAAATGCAACTGTTTCATTTGGCTTAATTGAAAGCGATATATTGTCAATTGCTTTTTTTGTTTTATTTTCCTTATCGTAGCTGTAAGAAACCGATTTTAGAACAACGGAATTATCTTTAGGTGTTTTTACATCTGTGCTTTTAAGCGGCTTTAGATTAAGAATTGAGTCAATTCTCTTGAGAGAGTCTGTAACAAGCATTGTGTTCTCGCTCTGGAACATTATTTTTGTCATTGTAACGGTTAATACAGGAGTTATGATAATATAGAACAAGATGCTGAGAATTAAATCGGTTGTTACTCCGCCTGAAGTAAACCACATACCTGCGATGAGAATAAATGCAAAAATTCCGTTAATAAGCATTGTAAGAATACACATTGGTTTTCTCATACTCTCGGTATAAGAAATTGCCCATGTGCTGTAGTTGTCAATAGACTTTTTGAAACGGTGAAATGAAAAAACAGACTGACCGAATGTCTTTACGACAGGAATACCTCTTACATACTCAACAGCTTCATTTGACATATCTTCAAGAGCATTCTGATATTCTTCCATTTTAGTTTTAAGTGTAGGTCCTGTCATCTGTGTGAACATAATAACAAAACTCAGCAAAATAGGAATTAAGCAGAAAAGACCGAATCTCCAATCAAAGAAAAACAGCATAAACAGAAGTCCGATAGGTGTTATGTATGCGGTTACCATATCGGGCAGCTGATGAGCAAGGTATGTTTCAGTTGATTCTGAACATTCGTTGACCGTTTTTCGTACTTTACCGCTTCCGAGAGCTTCAAGAGTTCCGAGGGGTAACTTAATGATGTGGTGCATCATATCTTTTCGCAGATTTGTCTGAACCCGAAAAGCTGCTTTGTGCGAACATAAAAGTCCTGCAACATAGATTAAAAATGCGGCAGCGGCAAATATTACTGCCATCCATCCGTTGTGTACAAGACTTGTTGCCTTTGAAAAGTCAGGCATTACTTCAAGTACTTCTTTGATAATCTTCCAAAGATAATAGAAAGGAACAAGTGCAAACACAGCACTGATTCCTGAGAGAATCCAGGAAGCATAAGTAAAGTATTTGTGATTTCCTGCGTAGGACATAAGTCTTGATAAATTCGATTGCTTTTTCAAGAATAGATCTCCTCCAAGTGTATAATTTGTATATCTGATACGAAAACGCTGCAGTCGTTTTCGATTATCATTCAAATTCAGGTTAGCTATTGCTAACCGTTAATCAAAAATAATAGAGCTTAACCCTGCCCCATTATTTTCATCCAACCTGCCGTATAGAATTCACGCATTTCTTTGAGATAAAGTTTTGCGTCTTCAATCGGCATTTCGTGGATTATAAGTTCAAAATAGGTATTGAACATACCCGTAATAATCATATGCTCAAGTTTAGTATCAATTTTTGGTGACGGTTTTCCGAGCCTTTTAAGCACATTCAAATATTTATGAGTAGCCTCAGCCTCGATTTCAACCATTTCATCTATCATATGAGAAAACTTTGTGCCCTCTGATTTTAATAAAATCAGCTTAAAAACATCAAGATTATCATAACAATACAAAAGTCCGTCATACATACAATTACCTGATATGCTCGCCATATTGTCAGGTTGTGATTCTTCAGGAAGACTTGCAAATTCATCTTGTGCGGCTTTGTACATCTCGATAATTTTATCGTAGTGCTTCCCTACAATTGCCTCAAAAAGTCCCTCTTTGTCGCCAAATCTGGTATAGATTGAACCTGTTGTTGTGTGTGCTTCAGTAGCAATTGTTCGCAGTGAGGCATCGGCATAGCCTTTGTTCAGAAATTCTTTTGTGGCACAGGCTATTATGTTTTCGTAAACGCCCTCAATTTGCTTTGCCAAATGAAACACTCCTTAGTTTATCTTAACATTTTGAACATTCCCGGACCATCCCAGTCGCACGGTCTTTGTTCAAATCCAAATTTTTCATAAAAAGCAACAGCTTCTTTAGAACTGATAAGTTCAAGGCTTACTGCCCAATTTTTAGGCATAGAATTGCGTATGTAATCTTCAAGAAATTGCATTAACGCTTTTCCTACACCCTTACTCTGATATTCGGGAATAACGGCATAGTCTTTTATATAGAATGACATACCGCCATCGCCGATAATTCTAACCATTCCGACAGGTTTGTCACCGTCATATGCAACAAATTTTGCATATGAATTATTTAAGGCGGTTTCGATTTGGTCAATGCAAGGCGACTCCCAACCTACCGACCTGTACAAACTTTCAAAAAGTTTTGGCGTAAGAGTTTCGAATGAAATTGTGTAAGCTGCCTTGTTTTCAGTCACAGTAGTCACCTCTAATTCATAACATTGTTATGTAACGCTGTTATGATTATATAATTAAAATACTCGCTTGTCAACATTTATCAGCAAAAAATAAAAGCACCGCAGAAAAAATCTACGGTGCAATTTAAAGATTCGGTTAAAAAATCAGTTTTCTCTTCCGAGAAGGTAGTCAACAGACACTTCAAGAATATCGGCAAGCGCAACAAGCTCAACATCTGTCACGAAACGAATCTGACCTTCAAGCTTTGAAAGTCCTGATGCGTTCATATCGACACCGTTAACCTGTAATTGGGCAAGAAGCTCCTTTTGCTTCATACCTTTCTGCTTTCTTACAGCCTCAACCCTGCTTCCTACGAGGTTTCTGTCTCCAAGTTCCTGTTTTCTTAATCTCATTTTTACTCTCTCCCAAATCGTTTTAATTCTTTTTTAAAATTCTTTAAAAACATTGTGATGTTATTATAATACTAAAAAGGAAAAAAAACAAGGGTTTTTTGTAAATAAATTTAAAAAATTGAAATTTTTTCGTAAATTTGGTTACAAATTGAAACATAGTAGTTATAATGCACTTATAAATAGGTACACTTTTAATAATATTATACAATTAGCACAATGCATAATTCCGACTGAGAAAGAATAATTTTCCTTAATTTCCTGAATAGAATTAATATTTATGAAATGGTTCTATATCAGAAATAACAATTACAAAATATTACAAACAAGAAATCTAAGTTTCAAAAAGAAAAACGCCCTTAATAAAAAGAGCGTTTTAATCTTATTTTTAATTTGTTTATGCTTTAAAAGTACCGTTTTCAATGTCTGTAATCATTGACACACGGTTTTCGTGTCTGCCGCCTTCATAAGGTGTGTTAAGGAAGATGTCAGCAAATTTAACAGCATCTTCTTCGCTTGTAACTCTGCCGCCCATACAAAGGATATTTGCGTTATTGTGTCTGCGAGTCATTTCAGCACAAAATTCGTTTGAAACAACTGCGGCTCTGATTCCCTTTACCTTGTTTGCGGCAATTGAGATACCGATGCCTGTACCGCAACAGAGAATGCCTGTTGAGCATTCGCCCGAGGTGATTGCAGTTGCTACCTTGTAGGCATAAACGGGATAATCAACGCTTTCTTCGCTGAAAGTGCCGTACTCTTTGTATTCAAGTCCTTTTTCATCCAGATATTTTTTGATTGCGCAGATAAGGTTATATCCGCCGTGGTCGCATCCGAGTGCTATCATTTTGTTCTACCTCCAAGTTTTTTATTAAGCTCACGCTGTGCCTGAGGCAAGCGGAGATATACCGGCATAAGCTCTTGTGCAGAAACGGTTTTTCCGTTATTAATCATTTTAAATGCTACAAGTGCAGTTGAAGACGCTCTCTGATATTTAAGATTTACGGGAGCAGACTCTGCATTTTTAATTTCATTACCGATGTATTTACTGGTAATATCGGTACCGTCACCTGCTATGATGATTCTTCCGTCAACAGACAGAAGTTCGTTTTTTAAGTCATCAAGCGATAATGCTCTGTCATCACAAAGTCGGGTAACAACTCCGTTTTTAATTTCAAACAGTGCATTGTATACCTGTGAACAGCGTGCGTCCATTACGGCACATACAATACAGTCGGTTGAAAGGAAATTATAAGCCATGCTCTCAAGCGTTGAAACCGAAACACACGGTATATTATTTGCAAAAGCAAGACCTTTTACTGCCGCAACACCGATTCTTACTCCCGTGAATGAACCCGGACCTGCGTTTACAGCAATTGCGTCAATATCGGATATTTCCGTTTTTGTATTGTTCAAAAGCTGTTCAACCATAGGGATGAGCGTCTGGCTGTGGGTAAGACTTGTGTTTATGAAAGTTTCACCGATCAGCTTGCCCTCTTCTGAAAGTGCAACAGATGCGGCTGTTGCAGATGTGTCAACAGACAGAATTTTCAAATTTCAACACCTTCAATTTCAAAGATTCTTTCGTCATCGCTCTCCCCTTTTTCAATCGTTATTCTGATTGCATTTTCGGGAAGTGCGCCTTCTATATTTTCACTCCACTCAATTACGAGAATGCCGTTGTCAATGTAGTCAAAAAATCCCGTTGAGTACAAATCATCCCATGAATTAACCCTGTACATATCAAAATGATAGATATTGTACTTTCCGCTGTATTCGTTTACAAGGGCGAAAGTAGGGCTTGACACACCGTCATCAACACCGAGGGCTCTTGCCAGTCCTCTTGTAAAGGCGGTTTTGCCCATACCGAGTCCGCCGAAAAGGGCTATTACCTCTGTGCCGTGGAGCTTTTTTGCAATTTTTTCGCCGATTTGCTCGGTTTCATCGGCGCTGTGAGAAATCAATTTAACCATATCAGAAAAGTCCGCTGATTTTGCCGTTTCCGTCAATATTAATTTTTTCTGCGGCAGGAACTTTCGGGAGTCCCGGCATTGTCATAATATTGCCTGTATAAATTACTGCAAAACCTGCACCGTTTGAAATTGTTACATCTCTTACTGTGATTTCAAAATCCTTTGGAGCACCGAGCTTTGTAGGATCATCTGAAAGCGAATACTGTGTTTTTGCCACACATATGGGAAGTTTGTCTCCGCCGAGTGCCACAACTTCCTTGATTGCTTTTTCTGCGGCTGTTGTGTAGTTTACCTTTGACGCACCGTAGATTTCCCTTGCAATCTTTTCAACTTTTTCCTTGAGTGTGAGGTCGAGTGAATAGAGCGGTTTAAATGCAGACGGCTTTTCACAAGCCTCTACTACCTTATTTGCAAGCTCTACGCCGCCTTCTCCGCCTTTTCCGAATACATTTGAAAGGGCAAAGTCTGCACCCTTTGAAATACAATATTCTTCAATGTATTTTAGTTCTTCATCTGTATCTGTACCGAACTGATTAATTGCTACAACTACGGGAACATTGTACTTTCTCATATTGTCAATGTGAACACCGAGGTTTACAATGCCTTTTTTGAGTGCCTCAATGTTTTCATTTGAAACCTCTGACTTTGGAACGCCGCCGTTGTATTTTAATGCACGGCATGTTGCCACGATTACAATTGCCGACGGAGCAATGCCGGCATATCTGCACTTGATGTCAAGAAACTTCTCAGCACCGAGATCCGAGCCGAAACCTGCCTCTGTAATACAGTAATCAGCAAGCTTTAATGCAAGCTTTGTTGCTCTTATGCTGTTACAGCCGTGAGCGATATTTGCAAAAGGTCCGCCGTGCATAATCGCAGGAGTACCCTCGAGCGTCTGAACAAGGTTAGGTTTGATTGCATCCTTGAGAAGTGCAGTCATTGCTCCCTCTGCTTTCAAATCTTTGGCATAAACGGGTTCACCGCTGTATGTGTATGCAACAAGAATGTTGCCGAGTCTTTCTTTAAGGTCGGAGATATCATTTGCAAGACAGAGAATTGCCATAACTTCCGATGCAACTGTAATGATGAAGTGATCTTCCCTCGGAACACCGTTCACCTTACCGCCAAGACCGATTGTGATATTTCTTAATGCACGGTCATTCATATCAAGACAACGCTTGAAGAGAATTCTTCTCGGATCAATGCCGAGTGTGTTGCCCTGCTGAATGTGGTTGTCAAGCATTGCGCAACAAAGGTTGTTGGCTGCTGTAATTGCGTGCATATCACCTGTGAAATGAAGGTTGATGTCCTCCATCGGAAGAACCTGTGCGTAACCGCCGCCTGCGGCACCGCCTTTAATTCCGAATACAGGACCAAGCGACGGTTCACGGAGTGCGATGATTGCCTTTTTACCGATTTTAGCCATTGCCTGACCAAGGCCTGCAGAAGTGGTGGTTTTGCCCTCGCCTGCCGGTGTTGGGTTGATTGCTGTTACGAGGATGAGCTTTCCGTCAGGATTGTCCTTTACACGGTCTGCAAGTTCATCAGAAAGTTTTGCTTTGTACTTTCCGTAAAACTCAAGCTCATCAGCAGAAATCCCAAGCTGATTTGCAATTTCTGCAATAGGCTTTAATTCTGCACTCTGAGCAATTTCGATATCAGATAACATAATATACCTCCGAATCAAATTCATGTTTTTATTATTATAACAAAATGCGAAACTTGTATTATTCTGTATTGAAATTATACTTGATATTGAGAGCGTAATTTAATATAATTATAGGGTAAAATTAATTTCAAAGGTTGTTTTGGGTGAAAAAAGTTATTACAAATATTTATGAATATTTCAGACAGTGTGACGCAGTGTTGTGGCTATTGACCTTGATCGCTGTTGCGTACAGTTTTCTTTTGATTGCGAGTATGCAACGGTCGGGCGAATACAGTTATCTAAGAACTCAGATTATCGCTGTGTCAGTCGGTCTTGCGGCATCGGTGTTTATATCAATTGCCGATTACAGATTTCTTATACGAAAATGGTACATTGCCGCAATAGTGGGAATTGTTCTTGCCGGACTTGTGTTTGTGTTCGGAGTTCAGGTTAGCGGAACAGATGATACGGCATGGATTAATCTTCCGGGCGGATTTTCAATTCAGCCGTCTGAGTTTATAAAAATCTGTTTTATCATAACTTTTTCAAAGCATTTGTCGTGGCTGAGAGAAAAGAAAATGATTGAAAAGTTTTCGGGAGTACTTTTCCTTGCACTTCATGCAATGATACCAATGGCAATTATTCATATTCAGGGTGATGACGGTACAGTTCTTATATTTGCACTTATGTTTTTGGTTATGACATTTGCGGCAGGTGTTCAACTGAGATATTTTGTCATTTTCGGAGGATTGCTTGTGTGTGCAATTCCGATTATATGGAATGTGTTTATGAATGAAGAACATCGCAACAGGGTTCTTGCTTTGTTTGACCTTGACGGGAATGCACTGACAAATTACGGTTGGCAACAGTATCAGGGTAAGGTTTCAATTGCAAGCGGTGAAGCTTTCGGAAGCGGACTTTTTAACGGACAGCGTGTTGAACATTCAATCGTCCCCGAACAGGAAAACGATTTTATCTTTACCGTTGTAGGAGAGGAACTCGGATTTGTCGGATGCATGGCGCTTTTGCTGATTTTGTTTTTTATTATATTAAAAGTGATTTTGAATGCAAAAAATTCAAGTGAATTTGAAGGCAAGTATATCTGCTACGGTGTGTTTTCAATGATAGCGTCGCAAACAATTGTAAATATAGGAATGGTGCTTGGATTTCTTCCCGTAGTCGGAATAACCCTTCCCTTGTTCAGTTCGGGAGGTACTTCGGCTTTGAGTACGCTCATTAGTCTTGGTCTTGTACAGAGCGTGAGATATCACAATACTGACGATATGAACAAAGCTTTTGTAAGGCGAGGCAGTTCAAATCGAATCAGAATGTAATTTAATACAAATAAACTAAACCGCAGACATCAAAATGCCTGCGGTTTTTATGGGTTATTTTTCGCTGATTGTGATATTTGCCTTGTAGCTTCCGCTTACCCAACAGGTGTCAGTACCGCTGAGTTTGAAAGTAACAGGCATCTGAACCGAGCCTACTGTTCCGCTCTGATCCGAGGTGTCAATTACACCTTCAATATCTGAGCTTTTAAGGCTTTTAAGTTCCTTTTCGCTGCCGATTACGGTAACATTCATACTTGTCTGTGTTACATCGGCTTTGTATTTTGAAGAAAGACCGCTTACTTTAAATGAATCAACGGTAAAGGTTTTCTTGGACAAACCGCTGAGGTCAAGTACAAGCTTTGCGGAGGTTGAGTTACTGATATTTTTGCAGTCACTCGGGATGTTTATTCCCTGCGTATCGTACTTATAACGCTTGTTTGAAAGTGTTGCAAAATCGATTGACTCAAGCTTTACGCTGTCTGTATTGTCAAGCACTTCTTTTGGACCTGCAAGCAGAATCTTTGAAGGCTCAACCGTAAGCATATCATTGTTTAAATCAAGACCTTTGGGTTTGTTAATAAACTCAGGAATTACATTTACCGTCTTTTCGGGGAGAACGGAAATTGTAGCCTCAACATCCGTAAACTCCATTGTAAGAAGCTCGGTGGAGATTTTATTTCCTGTTTTATCATAAAGCACAATATTTGCGGTCGTTGAGGTCGGCTCATTTAGTATACTGTCAAGTTCGGCTGATGCCGAAACCTTTGCGATTTTGGCAATCTCTGTTTGAGGTCCTGAGATTGTGATATTCTTTGATGCAAGGGAAGTCGACGCATAGTATCCGTCGGCAACCTTGTAAACAACATTTTCCTGAATCGGGAAACTTGTTTCACGCTGATAATCAACAATTACATTGACATTTGAAGGCGTAACGGTTGAGATAATCTGAAAATTGGCGCTCGGGTTGGCTTTTACGGCTGAAAGCGAAAGCTGATAAGTTCCTGCCGAGTCAATTCCGTTTGTAGCACCCGTAACAGTAATATCCTTTGTTCCGATAGAACCGAGAACGGCTCTGCTGCCTGTTACGGTTACCGTGGCAGTCTGCTCCGCATCACGGAATACCTGCAACCCGTTGTTATCAAGCTGGTCAGGCAATTCAATCTGAATGGGAATATTGCTTATTGTTACGGTTGTATCATTTGTTGTACCCATACTCATATAAACCCATGTTATTGTTGAGATCACAAGGGCGAGTATAATCAGAAATTTGTTATTTTGAAACAGTTTGTTGAGAGAGCGTTTTTTCTTTTTCATTTTTCAGCCTTCTCTCTTTTTGAACTTTTCGGGTTCTTCTGAAAAAACTTTTTGGGCGGTTCATCATCGTCATAGCCACGATCATAGATGAGAAACTGTTCAAGCTTTTTGATTAGTTCTTCTCTTGTAAACTCACGGAGCAAAATACCGTTTACCGCAAGAGAAATTACACCTGTTTCTTCACTTACTATAAGAACAACAGCGTCGCTTTGTTCACTGATACCGAGTCCTGCTCTGTGTCGTGTACCGAGATTGATATCTACATTAGGATTTGATGTGAGCGGTAAAATACATCCTGCTGCAAAAAGTTTTCCGTCACGGATAATGCTAGCACCGTCATGCAATGGTGCTTTGTTAAAAAATATATTGCCGAACAGAGCTACTGATGTTTCGGCATCAATAATTGTGCCTGTAGCGGCTATATCGGAAAGCATGGTTTCTCTTTCAAACACAAGCAAAGCACCTGTTTTTGAACGAGAGAAAAGAACTGCTGTGTCAGCCGCATCTACGATTGACTTTTCTACAGCCTTTTTCCATTCATCACCTTTGTGGTGCTTAGTAAATATTTTTATATATTTTTTATAGGTGTTGTTGCGTCCCATCTGTTCAAGAGCCTTTCTGATTTCCGGCTGAAAGATGATAGCAATAACAACAACTGCTGCCTCGAAAAATGTTCGCAACAGGGATGAAAGCATAACAAGACCAAACAGAGACGAAAGAAAATACACTATCAGAAGCATAATTACACCTTTGAGAAGCTGAACTGCTCTTGTTTCCTGAATAAGCTTGAACAGTCCGAAAATCAACAGTGCAATTGCAAGAATATCGACAATATCTCTTAGCTGTATAGTCTTGATAATGGAAAGAATGCTGTTAAATATTTCCAATCTGCTTTCTCCTTCCTTTATTTTTAAATTCCTCGTTATTATTCTAACATACTTTTGTTATTAATTGCAACCTTTTTAAATTGTTTTTTTCTGTTTGTTGTTCTTAGAAATACGATTTACGGCATTTGCAAAATATACAACATCATTTTTTGTTGTAAATGCCGATACAACAGCTCTTACGGTTCCTGTATCCTGAGTGCCGAAGCTTTTGTGTGCAAGGGGCGCACAATGGAGTCCTGCTCTTACGGCAATGTTGTAGCTGTCATTAAGAATTTTTGCAACTGTTTCACTTTCGGTATTTTTAATATTAAAGGAAATTACAGGAACGCTGTGACTTTTCTCAGGCATTTTGGTGTATAATATTACATTTTCCGCTTTTTCAAGCCTTTTGTAGAGCATTCGTGCAAGACTTAACTCGGAATTATATATTCTGTCTGTTTTTTTGTTCAGGACAAACTTTATTCCTGCATTAAGCCCTGCTATTCCCGGAAGATTCGGCGTTCCGCTTTCGTACTTATCGGGGAGAATTTCAGGCTGATTGAGGTTTGCGGAATCACTTCCCGTTCCTCCCTGAATAAGACTGTCCGGAGTTGTTTCGCTGTTTATAATAAGCAAGCCTGTTCCCATCGGTCCATAGAGTCCTTTGTGACCTGCGGTGCAGAGAAAATCAATGCAACTGTCAGAAAGGTTGATATCTGCTGTTCCTGCACTTTGTGCGGCATCTACACAAAAAAGGATGCCGTTTAATCTGCAAAGAGCGCCTATTCTTTCTATCGGAAGTTTGATGCCGAATACATTTGAAGCATGGGTACAGATTACAAGTTTTGTGTTAGATTTGAATTGTTTCCTGAAATTCTCGATTGTTTGTTCATTATCATAAGGGTCACATTCGGCAACAGAGTATTCAATCTTATTTTTCTTGAGTGTTTCAAGTGGTCTGACGACAGCATTATGCTCAAGTGATGAGATTACGGCATGGTCACCCTGTTTTAATATGCCTTTAATAACTGTGTTCAAAGCCATTGTGCAGTTAAGCGTGAAGATTATATTTTCGGGATTTTCCGAGCCAAAAAGTTTTGCGGCATTATCTCGGCAGGAATACATTATTTCAGATGATTTCACCGACATTTTGTGACCGCTTCTTCCAGGATTTGCTCCGTAGTCGGACATAGCTTCGTTAATCGCTTTTCTTACGGATAAGGGTTTCGGAAAGGTGGTTGCACCGTTGTCAAAATATATCATAAGGTATCAACAGCGGCTGTTCCTTTGACAGCAATACCGTTACTCCTGATAATTTCCAATGCCCTTTCAAAATTTCCCGGGACATAAAGGCTGTATCCGCATGATTTTCGATTGAGGTGTATAGGAGTTCTTACAAGCCCTGATTTAATATTGTTTTTTAAAAGTAGGTTACGGCTCTTCATGGCAAGAGTTACCGAGCCGAATATTATTAAATTATTTTCCATAACTTCCACCCTTTGTTAAATCTTTGTGACATCTCAAAACAATATATCACACTACATATTATGAAAGTAGGCAAAGTTTGGACATAAAAGAAAGCACGGCTTTTATGCCGTGCTTAAAGGTGTTATTTTTCAGTTCATTTTTTCAGAAAGAAGGTTGCCCATGTTGTACATACCTGCTTTCTGATCTTTAAGAAATACTGCCGCATTAACAGCACCGACAGCGAAAACTTCTTTTGACTGAGCCTGATGAGAGATTGTTACAACCTCATCGTGACCTGCAAAGATAACTTCGTGTTCGCCTACAATTGTGCCGCCTCTTACGGAATGAATACCGATTTCGTTCTTTGAACGCTTTCTGCGGTAGCTGTGTCTATCATAGACATACTGCGGATCTTCGTCAAGCTGTTCCGAAATTCCGTCTGCAATCATGAGAGCTGTTCCGCTCGGAGCGTCAAGCTTAAGATTATGATGTTTTTCAACGATTTCAATATCGAACTGGTTTCCGAGAATTTTTGCAGCCTCTTTTGAAAGCTCAATAAGAAGATTGATGCCGAGTGACATATTACCTGAATAGAAAACAGGAATTGTCTTTGCCGCATCTTCGATTTTTGCAATCTGATCTTTAGAAAAGCCTGTTGTGCAGATAACACAAGGTACTTTGTTATTAACTGCATACGCAATCATACCGTCAAGAGCTGCAGGATTTGAAAAATCAATGATTACATCAGGTGTTTCGGTTGCCTCGTCAAAAGTCTTGAAAACATCAAAATCATAATTACTTTCACCGAATGCGTCAACACCGAACAAAACATTGCAATCCTCACGGCTCTGAACAGCCTGTGCCACAAAGCAACCCATTTTACCGTTACAACCGACTATTGCTATATTTACCATTTTTATTCCCCTTTAAACTTCTTGAATTTTAAACGAATCAAAGGTTGATTATTTAACCTTCTTGCTTAAAAGGTCATACTTCTCCATGCAATCCTTGAGGTCATGATAACCCTGAACGCTCATGGGTACGAGCGGAAGTCTGCATTCGCCTGCTTCATAGCCGAAGAGGTTCATGGCAGTCTTTACGGGGATCGGGTTAACATCGCTGAAGAGTATATGCATAAGCTCAAGATAGTGGAAGTTAAGCTTCTGTGCCTCTGCAAAGTCATTGTCAAGACAAAGCTGACAGATGTCATGCATTTCTTTTGGGCAGATGTTTGCAAATACAGAGATAACACCGAGAGCGCCGAGTGACATGAAAGGAACAGTCTGGTCATCGTTACCTGAGTAGATGTCAAGATTGTCACCGCAAAGTGAACGGATGAGAGCAACCTGAGAGATGTCGCCGCTTGCCTCTTTTGCGGCAACGATGTTAGGATGCTTGCAAAGCTCCTGATAAGTCTTTGGCTTGATGTTACAGCCGGTTCTTGAAGGAACATTGTAAAGAATAATCGGAATATCAACCGAATCTGCAACAACGTTGAAGTGTCTTACAAGACCCTGCTGAGATGTTTTATTGTAGTAAGGAGTTACGCAGAGAAGTGCGTCAACGCCTGTGCTTGCGGCAGATTTTGAGAGCATAACGGCTGTTGAAGTATCGTTACTGCCTGTACCAGCAATAACAGGAATTCTGCCGTTTGTCTTTTCTGCAACGAAAGAAATTGTTTCGCAATGCTCTTTTTCCGAAAGAGTTGCAGCCTCACCTGTTGTACCGCATACAATAATTGCATCGGTACCGTTTTGAACATGAAATTCTACGAGATCGCCGAGAACATCGTAGTTTACGCTTCCGTCAGACTTCATAGGAGTGATAAGTGCAACACCTGAGCCTGTAAAAATGTGGTTAGACATAATTTACCTCCGTAAGTAATCAGTCCATGTAGCCCTCAGCACAAAGGAGCTCTGCAAGAAGAACTGCACCGCCTGCTGCGCCTCTTAATGTGTTGTGTGACATACAAACGAACTTATAATCATATTGAGTATCAGGTCTTAATCTGCCAACCGATACTGCCATACCGTTTTCAAGATTTCTTTCAGATTTAATCTGCGGACGGTCGGGTTCTGTGAAGTAGTGGAGAAAATGCTTTGGCGCACTCGGAAGATTAAGCTCCTGTGCTCTGCCGCTGTAGTTTGACCAAATGTCAATAATTTCTTCGACAGTAGGTTTCTTTACGCCGTCCTTAAATGACATAAATACAGCTGCTGTGTGACCGTCAGATACGGGAACACGGATGCACTGTGATGTGATTGAAATATCATCGGTTTTAACAATCTTGTCGCCTTCAATCTTACCCCAGATTTTAAGCGGCTCCTGCTCTGACTTCTCTTCCTCACCGCCGATGTAAGGAATAACATTATCTACCATTTCAGGCCATGTCTTGAATGTTTTGCCTGCGCCTGAAATTGCCTGATATGTGCAGGCAAGAACTTTGTCAACGCCGAGTGCCTTTAAAGGATGAATTGCAGGAACATAGCTTTGAAGTGAGCAATTGGACTTAACTGCAACAAAGCCTCTTTTTGTGCCGAGACGCTTTCTCTGAGCGTCAATAATCTTAATGTGATCGGCGTTAATTTCAGGAATAACCATAGGAACATCATCTGTAAAACGATGAGCACTGTTGTTTGATACGATAGGACATTCAGCCTTTGCATATCTGTCTTCGAGATCACGGATTTCATCCTTCTTCATATTAACTGCGCAGAAACAGAAATCAACCTGTGATGCAACCTCTTCAACATTTTCAGCGTCAACGATAACCATATCCTTGTACTTCTCCGGAAGAGGAGTAGTCATATGCCATCTGCCTTCAACTGTTTCACCGTATGTTTTGCCTGCACTTCTCTTACTTGCGGCAAGAACAGTAACCTCAAACCACGGGTGATTCTCAAGAAGAAGTGTAAAACGCTGACCTACCATACCGGTAGCGCCGATAATACCGACTTTATACTTTTTCATAATAATTCCTCCGAATTAAACAAATTTTAAAAAAGCGGTTGCCTTATTCAAACAAATATTATATTATATGAAGAGATGTCTGAAAACACGACTGTTTGTCGATTATGCAAACTGCTCATAATAAGATAATATATCATTTTAAAAAGGTAATGTCAATTATTTTGAGAATTTTACAGGACAAATACTTGTGTTTTACAAAGATTTTTGACAGAACAGCTTTTAAAAAGCAATTTTAGTTCTTGAAAGGAAATAAAATGAAGACTAGTGATTTTTATTACGATTTGCCTAAAGAGCTTATCGCACAGACTCCGCTTGAACCGAGGGACAGTTCAAGATTGCTTGTGCTTGACAGAGAAAAACAAACTCTGGAGCATAAACATTTTTATGACATTATTGATTATCTTAACGAGGGTGACCTTCTTGTTGCCAACGATTCAAGAGTTTTGCCTGCAAGAATTTACGGTATCAAAGACAAAACAGGTGCAAAAGTTGAATTTCTGCTTTTGAAGCAGGTTGCGAACAACCGTTGGGAAACACTTTGCAAGCCGGGTAAAAAAGCAAAAGTCGGCACAAAATTTTCATTCGGCAACGGCATTTTGCGTGCAACAGTTGTTGATGTTAAGGATGACGGCAACAGAATAGTTGATTTTGACTGTGAAGAGAATTTTTTTACTACTCTTGACAAAATCGGTCAGATGCCTCTTCCTCCTTATATTACAGCCGAGCTTAAGGATAAGGAACGCTATCAGACGGTTTACAGCCATGAACTCGGTTCTGCGGCAGCTCCGACGGCAGGACTTCACTTTACAACCGAGCTTATGGACAGAATCAAGGCTAAGGGTGTAAAGATTGCGTATGTTACACTTCATGTGGGACTCGGTACATTCAGACCGGTTAAGGTTGACGATGTTACAAAGCATAAAATGCACAGCGAGCATTATGAAGTCCCCGAAGAAACTGCAAAGCTCATAAATGAAACTAAGAAAAACGGCGGACGGGTTATTGCAGTCGGCACAACATCCTGCAGAACGCTTGAAAGTGTTGCGGCAATGTACGGAGAAATCAAACCCTGCGAGGGATTTACGGATATTTTTATTTATCCCGGATTTGAATTTAAGGTGCTGGACGGACTTATTACTAACTTTCATCTTCCCGAAAGTACACTCATTATGCTTGTATCCGCTTTTGCGGGATATGATTTTATTATGAATGCATACAAAGAAGCTGTAAAGGAAAAGTACAGATTCTTCTCTTTCGGTGACGCTATGTTCATATCATAGGAGGATTTTACGGATTTATGTTTAAGGTAATTAAAAAGGAAGGCAGCGCAAGACGTGGCGAATTCGTCACGGTTCACGGTACGGTTCAGACTCCCGCCTTTATGAATGTTGCAACATGCGGTGCAATCAAGGGTGCTGTTTCTGCGCTTGATTTAAAGAATATAAAATGTCAGGTTCAGCTTTGCAACACCTATCATCTGCATCTTCGTCCGGGTGATGAAAAGGTTAAGCAAATGGGCGGACTTCACAAATTTACAAGGTGGAACGGTCCTATCCTTACCGACAGCGGCGGATTTCAGGTGTTCTCTCTTGCAAAGTTGAGAAATATTAAAGAAGAAGGTGTTTACTTCAATTCTCACATTGACGGCCGCAAAATTTTTATGGGACCTGAGGAGAGTATGAGAATCCAGTCAAATCTTGCATCTACAATTGCGATGGCATTTGACGAATGCGTTGAAAACCCTTCTCCATATGAATATACAAAAAACAGCGTTGAAAGAACCACAAGATGGCTTAAAAGATGCGTTACAGAGATGAAAAGGCTCAACAGTCTTGATGATACCATAAATAAAAACCAGATGCTGTTCGGCATAAATCAGGGCGGTATCTATGACGATTTGCGCGTCAATCATATGAAAGAAATTGCAGAGCTTAATCTTGACGGCTATGCAATCGGAGGTCTTGCCGTGGGTGAGCCTGCAGAAACGATGTACCATATCATTGAAGAGGTTGAGCCGTTTGCTCCGAAAGATAAAATCAGATATCTTATGGGAGTCGGAACTCCAGTGAATATTCTTGAAAGCGTTGCAAGAGGCGTTGATCTTTTTGACTGTGTTATGCCGAGCAGAAACGCAAGACACGGTCAGCTCTTCACTTGGGACGGAGTGCGTAACATCAATAATGCAAAATATGAAACAGATGTATCTCCGATTGACGAGCATTGTGACTGCCCTGTTTGCCGAAACTTTTCAAGGGCATACATAAGACATCTTCTCAAGAGCGGTGAGATGCTCGGAATGCGACTTGCTGTTTTGCACAACCTCTATTTTTACAATAATCTTATGGAAGTTATCAGAACTCAGCTTGATAACGGCACATATATGGAATTTTACGAGAAATATCGCAACATTTTAGGCGTGCGTATCTAATATTTTTTCAAAACAGAAAAAATACTTGCAAGATGTGATTAAAACTGATATAATCAATACATTGTATGAAAGGAATGACGAAAATGACAAACTTTTTACCTGTAGTTGCAGAAGCAAGTGCAAGCGGCGGAAATCAGTCATCAAGTATGATTTTTATGATTCTCTTCTACGTTGCTATTTTTGCAGCTCTCTATTTCTTCCTCATCAGACCTAACTCAAAGAAGAAAAAAGAAGAAGCTCAGCTTCGTAACTCTCTTGAGATCGGTGATGAAATTACAACAATCGGCGGAATTATGGGCAGAGTAGTTGCCATTAAGGACGACGAGGACGCTATCATCATTGAAACAGGCTCCGACAGAGTTAAGATGAAGTTTAAAAAGTGGTGTATTTCTACTGTTGACACAGTTAAGGAACAGTCACAGCAGGCAGGTCAGCCTGAAAAGAAAGGCTTCTTCGGTTTTGGCAAGAAGAAAGATTCTGACGAAACTAAAGCTACAAAAGAATAACTTTTTGAATGAATGTTCTTTCCCCCGAATATATTTGTAACAGAATATATTCGGGGGTTGTTTTATGTCTGATAAAAAACTACTTGCAAAGGCTGTTTTGTTTTCATCAGTATGCGGAATACTTATACTGGTAATTTTGATGTGTTTGCTTGCAGCCGTGATGATGTCATCGGGAGTAATTTCAGCAGATATACTTGATTACTGCACGGTCGGCATGGTCGGTGTTGCAACGCTGATGTCGGGAATAATATCATCAAGAATTACAGGAAGTGCAGGTCTTGCGGTGGGTTCGCTGACAGGATTTTTTATTTTTCTTGTCATAACCTCTATTTCATTGATTTTTAACGGTGAGCCTATAACGATACTAACCCTGCTAAAGCTGATGTCATCTGTTCTGGGAGGAGGAATAGGCGGAATTATCGGAGTCAACAAAAAGGAAAAAATAAAAATCAGATAAGATCGAGTAAGATCTTTCACTGAAATTATGTTTTCGGCAGTTCGTTTAGGCGGACTGCTGTTTTTATGTCGGATTTAATTACAAATTAGAATTATTTTTTAAAAAATTGAAATATCTATGGTAAAACAGCTCGTAATATGGTACAATAATCCGGAGAATGAGATAGTGAGGGTTAATGACCTTGATTTAGATATAATATGAAAAATAAGGAAATATTTAAGGAGTGTTAGTATGGCAAAAACAATTAAATTGCCGGCAGATTTAAGGGATTGGAAGGTTACTTCATTTGTTGGGGAAGACAACGGCTGTGAAGTTTACAAGGTATCAAGAAAGATTGATAAAAATACTGCTCAAAATGCGATTCTCAGACACGCATTTGTCGGCAAAAGCAATTATACCGATGAACGTGCCGAGTATTTTACCGAAGAGGCTGATTTTATTGAATCGGTTAAGGAGCTTGACGGTGTTTCAAACTATCTGGATGTTTATGTTCAGGATAATCAGAACAAAAAAACCTGTGATTTGTACATATTTACAGAAGAACTCACAAGTCTTGAAGAACTTATGAAAACCAAAACTTTCGCTGAGGATGAAGTTGTTGATTTTGGTATTCAGATGAGTGAAATGCTTGAAACTTTGGAAGCAAAGAATATTTTTCACGGTAATATTTCGCCAAAGAATATTTTTGTAACCGCTGACGGAAGGTATAAAATCGGCGGATTTACAGATTTTGAAGGCAAGATTGCGGATACCTCATTTGTTGCGCCTGAGGTTTATAAGCAGGAAAATGTTGACTATACAACCGACATTTATTCTGTCGGAATAATTATGTATGCAATGTGCAACGGCGGTAAAATTCCGTTTGAAAGTGATTCATGCGACAGAAAGAATGCCTGTGAAGAAAGATTTTCGGGCAAGGCTGTTACCGCACCGTCTGAGGGTGATGAAAAACTCAAGAGTGTTATTGTAATTGCATGTCAGCCGAATAATACAAACCGATGGAAAAATGCAGGCAACATTAAAAATGCTCTTACATCTATCAAGGCTGAAATAGGTACATCCTCCCCTGTTCCGAATCCCGATGTTGTTGTTCCCGAAAACACGGATTTTGACGGAAATGTATTTGAAGAATATGATTATGATGAATTTGAGGATACAGAGCCGACTGAACCGCAGGATAATTTTGACGATAAAGATGAGGTTCAGACAGTTGAGGACGCTGTTCTTGATAATGAATTTAAAGGCGGCGAACAGCTTGGCATTGCCGAAGTTTTAGCCGGTGAAGAATCCTTGCCTGTTGACGGTAATGCTCCTGTAGATTCAGATGAAGTCAGTGAGTCTGATGCTGATGAAAACGGCGGATTTGAGGTTGTTGATGTTACAGATGCAGTTGATGAGCCTGAAAATTCCGAGGTTAAAACTGACGAAGTATCAGAAGAAAAACAGCCTGAATTTGAAGATATCAGTTCCGTATCAAGTGAAGATGACAAGAAAGAACAAACTGTTACAGATAAAAAAGCTGAAGAATTTGAAGATGTTTCAAGCAACAGCGAAGTAGCTCCGGAAGTTCTTCCTCCTGTTACAAGCGTTGAAGTGTTTGACGATTACTCCGGTGCAGACCATAAAAATGTTCTTACAAGCAATGAATCAAGCAAGGACTACGGTGATTTCTTTGAGGACGAGCCGTCTGTTAAGCGTACTGACAATAAAGCTGACGATACTAAAAAAATTGAAGAAAAAAACGACTTTGACGATAACAGCTTTGAAGATGATGACAATGAATTCGGATATGCAGATGAAGAAGATAATAAAGAAAATGTAAAGAAAAAGAAGAATAAATTTATCATTATTCTTTGTGCCGTTGTAATTGCCGCTGCACTCGGATTTATCGGTTTCTGCGTTTATAACGGCTTGTCAAATTCATCTACTGACAATAAAGCTACTACAGCCGAAACTGCAACATCTGCCGAAGTAACCACACAGGCGCCGAGTACGGCGATGCCTACTACAGTTCCTGCTACAACGGAACAGGTTACAACATCTTCTTCATATAACAATGTTGTTCCTGTTGTCGGTTACGGTTACAGTTACGGCAAGAAGCTTCTTGAACAGGCTGGCTTTACCGTTGAAATTTCTGACTATGAATACAGTTATGATTATCCGGAAGGATATATTATCTCCCAGACTCCGGAAGGTGACACAAGCGCAAGTACGGGTACAGTTGTTAAACTTGTTATCTCAAGCGGACAGATTCAGAGAGAAACAGAAGCTCCTGCAACACAGGCTCAGCAGTCATCAAATAGTCAGAACAGCTCATCGGGCAATTCAAATTCACAGTCATCAAGCAATACAAACACTAATAATAACGGCGGATTTATCTTCCCTAACAGCGATTCTTCATATCTCAGCAACGCACAGGTAAGCGCTTTGAGTGATGACGACTTACAGCTTGCAATTAATGAGATTTATGCAAGACGAGGCAGAATTTTTAAGGACGCAAGCCTTAATGCATACTTTAACTCGCAGTCATGGTATGAGGGCAAATATACACCCGAAGAATTTGAGAAGAATGTTAAATTTAATACTTACGAACAGAAGAATCTTCAGCTCTTGATTAACGAAAGAAGATCAAGAAAGTGATTTTTAAACAAGAAAGATGATGCAGAGGAGTTATTATGAAAGATAAAATATTAAACGCACTAAAAAGCAAGACCTTCTTTGCTTTGGCAATTAATATTGTTATTATGGCTTTGATTATAGGTGTTACTGCATTTTCCTATGACAGTGCTGACGATTTTTACAATTCTTTATATATCTGTCAGTATCATAACTATTACAATAATGATATTAACTACATTTTTGCGACAATTACCGGTTCATTGCAGTACATTCTTTTGAATTTCAACTGTTTTGTACTTTTTCAAATTCTTCTCTCCTGTGCCGCTTTTTCTTCTGTTACATTTGTTTTTGCCGATAAATTCGGAAAGCACAAGGCTTTCATATTCACTCTTGTGCTGAATATTTTGTTTTCATTTGACCATTATTCAAACATTTTAAGCAGTAAAACTGCCGCTTTGCTGCTTACGGCAGGGTTTCTGATGGTACTTAATGCAATCAGAAATAAAAGGTACTCTCTCCCGTTTTGGATTGGTGTACTTGAAGTTATATTCGGAACATTTTTATGTTTCAAATATTTCTTTGTAGGACTTGAATTTTTCATTGCATTCTTCATCGGTGATATGATTGCAAAAAGAAAGTACAAGTTGCCGTTCAGAAAATTCTTCTGGTATTTCAGACCTTTTGTGCTTGTATTTGTCTTTATTGTTCTTGTCGGCTGCGGTCTTGAATATTATTCATATTCGGTCAATAATGCAAATGCAGAAACTTCGGGGCTGTACAGATACAGCGTCTTTGCCGATAAGACTGATGATAATGCTTTTCCAAACTATTCCGATTACTGTGAGGAGCTTAATTCGGTCGGAATAAATTCGGCAAATGAGTATGAACTTTTTGTTGACGGATATTATGATGAAAACAACGGACTGAATACTGCTGCCCTTGAAAAGGTTGCGGATATCCAAAAACGGGAAAATCCGTATAATTTTTTTGATAATGCGGGTGCATTGTTTTCAGATGCATGGGGACATATTATAAATTTTGATTCATATCTTATTGCTTTTGCGGTAATACTTGCCGTTATGGTTGTTTTTGTTATCGTTCAGAAAAAAAGATTTGCCTTCTTCCCTGCTCTGTATTTTGCGGTGGGATTTGCGGCTTGTATGTATGTTCGTTATGCAATGGATTCTTCGGCATACACAATGTACGGAATTTTGCTGATGATTCTTTCGTTTACAATGTATTCGTTTGATTTCGGTCATCTCAGAAAAGACGAATACAGTAATATTACGGATAAAAGCAGAAAAACTGTTCTTATTTCGGTTATTGTATTTGTGATATTAGGTGTGGCAAGCTGTGTATCATATTTCTTCCATATCACTCCTGTTTCATATGACAAAAAGCCGAGTGATCTTTATACTGAGGTTGACAGACATCCCGAAAATTATTATGTTCTCGATCCTGTAACAGCTAAAGAATACATTTCATATACCGATAACTATATTCATCCGCTGTGGGGATTTTCTTCCGATTTTCTCCATAATGTTGACGGCTTCGGATATCTTCATCGGACAAATCAGCTTGTGAACCGCAACCTCTCAACAAATATTTATGAGGCGGTCGTTGACGGAAGAAATGTATATGTTATCGATAAAAAAATTACTTTTATCAAAGAAAATTATCTTAACCAATATTACGGCAAAAAGGATTCCGTCATTGTTTACAAGGATGAAAAGGAATTCAACGGATTTACAATTTACAGCGTAGACAGAGTTAAATAACATTAAAAAAGGTATATCACGATTTTTTTGGAGACGGCGAAGTCGTTTTTCTTAGGCATTTCGTTCATTCCTTTTCTGTCATTACTTTCATTATGTATAAAATAAAAAAGTGTGTAAGCTATTTTTCTAACTTACACACTTTATTTTAATATAGTTCGGTTTCCCTTAATTATGCCGTTATTTTAAGGGAAAGTCGTAAGTGTTAAGGGAAAACTAATTCAGCCTGAAATAGCAGGTATTCTTGCCGCAACCTTCTTTCTTAAGTTCGCCGGCTGCGACCGGTTTCCTCAAAGCTCCTTCAATGGAACTGTCGCTGATTGTTGGGCAAAGCTCGCGGATATCCTGTTTATTGAACCGCTAAAAAAGATATATTCAGCAAGAAACTTTTCCTTTACAAGCAATTACCGTTGACAATAAACAGCCTATGCGATTATATTACAACTCTGTTGTAAAAGAATTTTGGCTTGAAGTTCCCCTACGCTTCATACAAAAAGGCGAAATTTCAAAAATAAACATAAATTTCTCATCTTTAAAATGTTATAACTAATTCAGGCAACACGAGGCATAACGAGCGGTATGCCTCGTGTTTTGATAACTTTGTGCTTTTTACAAAACTTCACGGATTATACGAGTTAATTTTTTACATAACAAAGTATCCTATGGTAGGTTTTATTCTATCATAGGATGTCTTTTTATTGTTCACTTTTTACGTTGCACATTTCATATCAAATCCGTTATCTGCATCTGTCATCAGGTAGATGCGTAACAACTCGATTACAGAAACAAAATATCTTAACATAGAGAGATACCAATACTGAGCAATTGATATAAGGTCAATAATTTCGCCAATCATACTCATCCGTCAAAACATTAAGTTCGATATTATTTATGACAATAACATCTTGAGATTTCCAATACCAAGAAACATCTTCTTGATGATAATTCCAGTTCGTTTTTAAATCAACTACTTCACACCTTATTGAAAAGTCTGTCGTTGCATTCCCCGAACAAAGGTAAGCGTTTACTACATATTCATTATTAGGAGATACTGTAGTATCAATTAACTCGCCATGGGGCAAGTATTCCAAACTACACGCTGTAAAAAAATACTAATTAAAATCATAACCACAAAAAAGCAATTAAGCGTAAAAAACTTCTTTACCATTGAAACACCTTCCGATTATAAAGTAATCTCCAATACTTTCTGCCCAACAATATGCAACGAGTATCTCTGTGATCGTCAAAAAAACTATACCAATAACTCCAAGATGATGTTCCACTTAATGAGTATCGGGGGGTTGTAGGTCTGAAAAAAAGTACAGGATCAGATTGAGCAAGCTCTCTTGCCATTGCGTTATCCATCGTTACATAGGTTCTGTCCGAAGATGACAAGTGTTTCAGCATTGTTGTTTTGCCGACTTGTCTTGCACCCGTCACAAGGATGACTTTAAAGAAATCATTGAGCTTGAGAAACTTACGCTCCAGCTCTCGTGTAATATATCTCATAACGCACCTCTAATTTGTAAATTTATGAAAATCTGTAATTAATCATATATTATCATAACATTTCCATTTCGTCAAGAAGTTATACACATTGTTCTTTGTCAAAAAGCCATTTTAATATGTTCTTCCTTTCGCATACGACAGTTCACAAAACGCACCTACCCTGAACATCTTTTACAAGCTCGCTTCTTGAGTTGGCTGTATCCCTGCTTTTCGGATTTAGCTTCTTGTTTAAGAGATTTCATAGTATCCTTGTCGGTGTCATTCGAGATATCGACAAGGATTTCTTTTTCTTTGGCTTTATGCCTGCGAGCTTCATCCAGACGAACAACACCGAGAACATCTCTGCCAAATTGCGACTGCATATGAAACCGATCATATACAATCTGTGCTTTGGGCAAATGCTTTGTTACAAGCTTGTTGTAAGATGCGTTCATGTCCATAGCTACCGCCGCAATAAGGACACCGGACTGACTGCGTAGACCTTTCGCTCTCCAGAAACAGTACGCTTTTATCTTTATTAGGACTGATTCCTATATGTGTTCCTTTAAATCCTTGACTTTCAAATTCAACTTTGATATCATCTAAATAGAGCATAGGTTTCTCTCCTCCATTGTTTGTCTCTTCAACTACAATTTTGGAGTTTCCTATGCTCTTTTTCAATATTTACTTTTGATTATCCCACATTTTTCCGTGATGAGGGAAAAAAGAGAACTATCTAATGATAACTCCCCTATTACTTACTGACTATCAGTAATATTCAACTTTATCGCAACCCGAGCATTTCCTGCCGATTACCTTGTTTTCATAATGACTTTTCTCCGGAACAGTTACCAGTCTGCATCTTTACATCATCTACTCGGTAAGAACCTTTGCCGCCGTTAAGAGCGTGGTTACAAATATGTTCTGTTAACTCTTCCTCTCCTAAATCCGTAATATCAGCACCACAGTCATTGCATATTGCTCTGCCTTTTGTTTCGTACACCGGCTCCTCATAGCTGTACGCTTCCTTATCAACAACTTTTACTTTTTCGGTAATGTTTGTCCAACTGTGTACCTTAGCAAAATACCCCCAGTACTTTAGGATACTGAGGGCAAAACTTTTTGCTATGCAATTGTATAATCATTTTTCGGCATCGTTTAATATGTTGTACGCATTGTTATGCACTTCAAATATTATGCTTGTTATGGCTCATCCTGTTTTTTGATATGTAGGTCTAACCCAAATATCTGATTTCTCGTTAATTTCCCTTACCGCTATATCTATAACCTTGCGTTTGAAATCGGCAAAAAGTTTGTATTTCTTCTCACAATCAAAGCAAACTCTCAATTCTGTAACTGAAAACTCTAATTCTGACTTTGTATTTTTGCTTTCACCATCTCTACATTTCAGAAGTTCGTATAATCGAATAGCGTAATAACTTGAGAATTCTATAATATATTTTTTAACTTTGTTATGATTTGGTGTAATCACCATAAGAAAGAAAACACGGTAAATGTGAAAATTGCTATTGATAAAATATATATCTTGGTATATACTAATAGTGAAAGGAGTGATTTTATGCTTAAAGCTAAAATATTTGAGAATGGCAGAAGTCAGGCAGTAAGACTTCCAAAAGAATGCAGATTCAATAGTGATACTAATGAAGTGTCAGTCAATAAAATCGGTGATATAGTTATGCTTATCCCTATGACCAATCAATGGAGTTCTTTCATTCAAGCAGTAAATATGTTTTCTGATGATTTTTTTGAAAACGGCAGAGAAGATTCAGAACCACAGGAGCGTGAAAAACTATGAGATACATGCTTGATACTAATATTTGCATTTATTCTATTAAGCATAAACCAAAACAGGTTTTTCTTAAATTACAGGAACATGATCCTGAAGATATATGTATCTCATCGGTAACATATGCTAAGTTAGTACACGGAGTTGAAAAAAGCCAAGCTATTGAAAAAAACCAATTAGCTTTAGCTATATTGCTGGCGAATATTGAAGTTCTTGATTTTGATTCAGCCGCTGCGGAATCTTACGGGAAAATACGAGCCTATTTAGAAAAGCAAGGTACACCCATCGGTTCACTTGACACAATGATTGCAGGACATGCAAAATCATTAGATTATGTGTTGGTTACTAATAACACAAAAGGATTTTCGAGAGTACAAGATTTAAAACTTGAAAACTGGGCTGAATGATTTAACAATAATAGTCATATTTTTTTAGAAGGTGATAAAATTATGAGTACCAATAAGATTACTTGTTCATTTACCGTTGACCGTG
>OLPW01000867.1_pt1 | contig 34217 bp, 29 predicted proteins | sample 1672161 | NCBI WGS metagenome assembly OLPW01 (sample SAMEA3136654, study PRJEB25190) | human gut metagenome
CAGGGTTTGGGGAAGGCACTCCCCAACAAGATTCCCGCAGGGGCAAAATGAGCGAAAAGCGAATTTTGGTACTGCGGTAGAATCTTGCTCTAAAAAAGTGATGCTTTCGGCTGCGTCTGCCAATACTACAATTCCGGCGGGGCGTTTTGGCTTCTCCGGCTTCCAATAACAAAGCGATTAAAGCGGCGGTTTCTGCCCGCTTTTCACTAACAAGACAAATCAAAATGGCTTTTCTGCCCGCTATTTCCCTCCACGGAGAAGAAAAATTTTTGCCAACTCTATGGACGGCATTTTGTGAAATATCTTCCCTCACTACCTTCAACACGGGGCAAGGCAAAATGGACGGAGATTTTCAGATGTTTTTTGATTTCCTTTCCCTTTTCGCTGGGTAATACAGGGTTTTCCGAAAACGCCGAATGAAACAGGAATTTTTCTCTGGTTTGCTTCGCATAGGTAATGCAGAAAAGGCGATTCCGGCAACCGCAAGGCGCAAAAAAAGCAGGAAACCTTTAGCTGATTTCCTGCTCGGTGTGCCGCTGCATGGCGGCGGTTATTCAGTTGTGGGGTTATCGGTCAAGCCGGAATTTAGATAGGCTTTCTATCAGTTTCGTCTTGATGTAGTCCTCCATATCCACGTTGTAATGCCCGTAAATGTGGGAGTAATAGCGGATATATCCGGCATAATGGGCAAGGACGGCGTTGACCGCTTCCGGCTCTCCGTTGGTAGCCTGTATGATTGTTTCATAGGGGAGAAGTCTGCTCATGGGCTAACACCTCCATTTCCTCCCGCAGTCGGCACAAGTCAAGGTAAATGTGCCGTCCGGCTGTGCTGCGTGTCCGTCCGTACCGCTTGCCGATTTCCGCATGGGTTAGATGTTCAAAGAAGTACAGGAAGATGATTTCCTGCTCTGTTTCCGGCAGAGAGGACAGGGCGGCGGCAAGATCTGTATTGCTCAACATGACAGTCTGACCGCAGACTGTGAACGGGTATTCCTCGCTTGACGGCGGCTGTGCAAAGTATTCATCGGTGGCAGCAAACGGCATGAACTTTTCTTCGGACAAATATTCAAGGGAGATTTCCCGCTTCCACTTTGAATACAGCTTGCGAGCTGCGTCAATGGACGCATGGCGAATAACAATCCTGCAAAAAGCATTATGTGTGTATTGGGTATGCTCTTGGTATTCTTCAAATTCGGTCATGGAAAATCCCCCTTTCTGAATAATGTGAGGGGCGGCAGCATTCCTTGCTGTCGCCCCTTGATTGCCTACCAGCAAAGGCGGGCGGGGCTGTCAACGGCGGCGCAGTATGCGCCGTTCATCTTGACCGTTGACTGGCTCGGCTGGCTTTGCTACTTGATAGTTACTTGTTTTTAAATGGTGCGATTAATAAGACTATCGCAGCTACAAGATAAACAGCGTACAGAGAATAAGTTACGGTGTTACTCCATGGGAAACTCATTTCGGGATGTCCAAGTGCTACGGCAACAAAGACAACAGCGACTGCCAACATGATTCCTCCGACGATTCTTGATACTTTCTTGCTCATAGTTCAATCTCCTTTCAAATCTGTGGTATGTTCCAATTTGCGTTTGGAATGCCAAGTGTAGATAAGCCATGCAAGCGATAATGCCGTTGCAATTACATACAGTCCAGTCCAGTCCATAAAGAACCTGAGTCCATAAAAGGGAATTGAGGAAAAAACACTGAGTATTCCAGTGATAAATCCCCCGATATGCAGCGCCCGTGCAATCAGTCCGGCAGCGGCAGAAACAAAGGTAATACAGCTAATCGCAAATGAAACCTTGATAAGTGGTACATATCCCCTTGACCGAACGGAGAAAACACTCCAGAAGATTACATAGAGGATGGTAACAATCAGGTTTGATATGTCTGCTCTTCCACCCATCCAAGCGCCGCCTGCGTTAATCACGAAACAACTTATGACAGCAGCCAAAGCAAGGATGATAGCAAGAACGCTTTTCTTTGCATGACGAAATATTTTCCGGCTGTCAAACTCCGGAGTTTGCAATGCAGAACAAATATCTGAACTCATTTCCTCATATAGCTTTTTGCAGCTTTCGCAAGACTGCAAGTGACCTTCAATGTCCTCAGTAGTCTGTTTGCTGCAAGCATGGTCTATATAGAGAGGCAACAAGTCCTGAACGATGTAGCACTCAATCTTTTTCATTTTTCTCCCTCCTCTAACTTGGCAGTAATCATAACTTTGGCTCGATAGTAAGTAACTCGCGCCCAGCTATCGCTTTTTCCGAAAAGCTGGCTGATGCGTTTCAGTGGTATATCTCCCAATGCATGAAGTGTGAAAACTTCTTTATATGGTTCTTCAAGTTCATGCAGATGTTGCAGGATTCTGTCGGCAATGTCTTTGTCTGCTAACTCAGCCGCAATATCTCTGCCGCTATCGTAAAGGTCTATGCTTTCATCAATGGGGACTATTCGTTTGTTCTTTTTCATCCATTCAAGATACAAATTCTTTGCAATCTGGCAGAGCCAAACGGAGATTTTGCTATCGCCACGGAAAGAGCTGATATTCATAATTGCTCGAAACATTGTTTCCTGCGTCAATTCCTCTGATAATGTTTCATCTCGTGATAATGAAAGCAGAAAGCAATATACGGTCTTTCCGTATTCTTGATATATAGCGTCAAAATCACTCACCATCTCACCCCCTTTATAAATAAGATTGCGGAAACAAGCAATCGTTACAAACTTTTTTAGTATTTTAAGTATAGCATAAAGTCGTGAACTCTTCTAATACTGTGTCCCTTTGTTCGGAATAGCAAGGGCGGCTGCCTGTCATATTGTGGTGTTACTTTATCGCACATGAGCATTCTTGGCTGTGTTGAACTTGTCATTGATGTTCCGTCCGGCGCTGCCGCTGCCGTAATCGTACAGGTTCAGTTCAATGAAATCCCGGGTGCTGGCAGCCGGAACAATGTGAAGCTGATTTGTATTGTCCTTGGCATTTTTCTGGGCTGCCGCTGCGTTGAAGGTTACGGTGCCATAGACTGTGCCATTGTAATCATGCTTCGTTTTCCAGAAATCACCGCTAACGGTCACCGTGTCGCCTACACTGACGTTGACCTCTGTTCCCAATGTTCCTGTGTGAAACAGTAATATAAATCCAGTTCCAGAAGCCCACACGTCTCTCTTACTGGAGCCATTATTGGTTTCAACCTGCTTTACAACAAACCGATTGTTTTCGTATTCGACCCGAACAGCATACCAATAGGAGAAGTTGAGCTCCCCCATGCCACTATCTCTTACTGCAAGACCGTTATCGCCATGGACAATTAATGCCCCGCCATAGCCGCCCCAACTAAAGCTATTAACCGCCGTTACCTCGACCGTATTGGTGACCGCCATGGGCATGGCCGACCACAGCCACTCCAGCTCCAGCAGCTTCTCCCGGTTGGTGACAAGCTCCTGCTGTTCTGGGGCCAACGCCTGGTAATTTACATAAATAGACATGACCCCATGGTACAGCTCTTCAAAATAAGCTTCATAGCCGTCCTCGTCCCCGGCCTCTTCGTAAGCATTCAGCGCTGCTTCAATCTCTTCCTGAGTGGGCAGACCATCAATGGCTGCAATCAGCTCATCGATCCGTGCCTGTTCTCCCTCTGTAAATGCATCTGTTTCCGCAGGCGCAACAGGCTGGAAGCAGTCCGAAGCGTGAACGTGCTCCAAAACCTGTGTCTTTCCGCAGATCCGGTTTCCGTCTTCATCCAAGCAATCGGGTCCATGCTCATGCAGGATAATTTCCGCTTTACCACAAATAAGTTCCGGTTCGGCAGACTCCGTGGATCCCGCCGGTTCTGTGGGCACCTGCTGTGACTCATAACAGGTTTCATTGTGCTGATGCCCCTCTGATTCTTCCTGCTGGCAAATCAGTCGGCCTGGCTCAGCCGTGTGGACGTGTGTCTCGGTGACAGCGGTTTCCTGAGCAGACCCATAGCAGGCGCTGGTATGGGTATGGGCCTGAATCTCCGGCAAGGGGCATATGAGAGCGCCGTCCTGGTCATAGCAGTTGGCATCATGGGTATGTACCACAAAGTCTGCATACCCGCAGGCCGCCTTGCCCTCATCGTCAAAGCAATCGGCCGAATGGGTATGAATCCCCAGGGCTTGCAGAGAGCATGTCAGCTCACCCGTATGTTCCATGGTGATGGCAGGCAGAATCAGCGCATAGGTGGTGCAAAACACCACGATGCAGGCCAGGAGGCCCACCACTCTTTTCCAGATCTGGCGGCGGTGCTTCCGAGTTACGTAGCCGTCCGCCTCCGTCCGCAGCTTTTCCTGCATTCCAGACGCCCCTTCCTAATCCACATCCCCCAGCCGGTTCAACGGCCAGATGCGGAATATGATTTTCCCCACAATTTGCTCCTGGGCCACGCAGCCCACGGCGGTGTTCCGGGAGTCCACCGATGTGGAGCGGTGGTCCCCCATGACAAAGATTTTTCCGTCCGGAACCTGGTAGGGCAGCTCGATGTTGCAGTCGCCCAGAGCCTTTTCCGCCAGGTAAGGCTCCTTCAGCCGGACCTCATTGACGTAGACGGTGCCGTCTTCATCGATGTTGACCCAGTCGCCGGGGCCGCAGATGACCCGTTTGACCAGGATTTTATTGTTATAGTAAAAGGCCACAATGTCGCCGGGTTCCAGATCTGCGGTCTTCACGGAGAAGATGATCTCCCCGTCCTGGAGCGTGGGCGTCATGGAGCTGCCATAAATCTGCAATACCGGCAACCACAATGTGGCAACCAGCACAGCAATCGCCGCCACCGTAATCAGGGTATAAATCGTGCTGCGGAGGACGGAATGGTACCGGCGTTTGTACTTCTCCCGCTTCAGCTCGGCTTCCAGCTGCTCTGCAGAGGGCATTTCCCCCAGGGTTTTCTTCCTCATTGTGTCTGCTCCTCCGCAAGGCGGCGCACATTTTCCAGATATTGCGCCGCCGCCTCTTCCGCCGCCTGGAACACGCCGTTTAACTGCAACGCGGCTTCCGCAATGGAACCGGCACGCTCTATCCGGATGGCCCGGTCAGCCAGCTTCTCATTCATTTCTTGCAGCTGAGCCCGCAGCCGTTCATTCTCCCTGCTCTCTTCCAAAAGCAGCTCCAGCAGCTCGGCGCGGCTCAATTTTCTCAATTCTCGATCTGTCATAGTCCTTCTCATTCCGGCATTTGCTTTTGCCCACCGGCGCTTTTATGCTGAGCAACATGCGCCTTGCGGTGCAAACACCTAACATCCATACTCCATCGCCGCTTAGGTTTTACAGCGCAATCAAGATGCACGGGAAAAATAAAAAATCGAAGTGGCGCTTTATCCGGTCATCCTGTTTTGCTGTCACCCGGCTGACCATCCAAGTACGCCTCAACGGACGGCACCAAGCAAGATACATCAGTTCTGCATGCGATACTATATTGCGAAATGTGAAACTATTATACCGCATCAGCTCCGCAAACGTCAAGTCCTTTGGAGTGCGCTTTCCTGGATTTTCCGTATTATTTACTACACAAAACCCGCTAAAACCACCATACCCCCAGAAAACACCCCAGGGGCGGAGGTGCATTCCGGTTTTCTCCTTCCAGGGCCCATGCGTAGGATCCGCCGTCCATTGCAAGCTCCCGGTCCATGCAAAAACCTCCCTCCATATGCCAACCGCAGAAATATCCCCCATGGGCGAACCCATGGGGGATATTTCACACAGAAAGAAGAGCTATGAGAAGTAAATCAGAACGCTTTGGAAAGGATGGTCAGGAACTTGGCCATCTGGGCTCTTGTCACGGGGTTCCTGGGACCCACGGTGCCATCGCCGTAGCCCTCCAGGAAGCCTTCGGCTGTGGCCCAGGCCATGGCCTCTCTGGCATAATCGGAAATCTTGCCAGCATCCCGGAAGATGGACAGGTCGCCGCCCCTGGCGGGCTCCTGACCCAGGTAGTTCACCACGTACCGGTACAGGAAGGTCACAGCCTGCTCCCGGGTTACGGCGCCTTCAGGAGCAAATTCTGTCTCGGTGATGCCCTCGGCAATCCCCAGGTCCTCGGCCCAGGCAATGGCATCGGTGAAATACCGGCCCTCCGCCACATCGGCAAAGGTTGCAGGCTCGGTCACTTCCGGTTCCCCAGCCAGGCGGTACAGGGTGGTCACCAGTTGACCCCGAGTCAGATTCGCCTCGGGGGCGAACTGGGTGCTGCTCATGCCGTTCATGAGGCCGCGGGCAATGACGTAATCGGTGTACGCATGGTACCAACGGTTGGTATTCAGGTCGGTGAAGGTCTTGCTGAAGCAATCCTCGCCGCCGTCACAGGTCTTGTACTCGATGTTCTCTGGGCCCACGATCACCGCGTCTTCCGTAATCGTGAGGGTGGCGGTGGGATCCACAACCAGCTTGCCCTCGATGGTCAGCTTGCCATCGATGACCACATCGCCGGTCACGGTGACGGTTTTCCCGGCGGGAACACAGGAACCATCGTTGAAGGGGATGTCGGTCTTGCCGTCCCAAACCACGGTGGGAAGCTTCTCCAGGTCGCTGGAGGCAACTACCAGATTCCGCTGGCTGTTCAGCACTGCCACGATCTCGGCATCGGGCCGGAAGGCGTTATAGCCCAGGTTCTTCAGGGCGCCGTTCAGCTCCACATAAGCGAGGCTGTCCATGGCACCGCGGCCGATGTAGGTCAGGCCTTCCGGCAACTGGATGGACTCCAGAGGCACGCCGCTAAGCGCGCCATCGCCAATGTAGGTCACGCCGTCAGGAATGTCCAGGCTGGTCAGGGAAGAGCAGCTCTGGAGAGCGAAGTTGTTGATCCGCTTCAGGGTGGAGGGGAGGGTCACGGAGGTGGCATTCGAGAGTCCAAAGAGACCATAGTTGCCAATGTACTCCACGCCTTCACCAACCACAACGGCTTTATGCATGTTACCGGCAAAGGCACAGTCATCCCAAAATTCCACTGTGCCGGGAACCTCCAGGACCTGGTCCAGATTGAATTCCAGTCCAATGCTCTTTCCGTCCCATCCTAAGTAGCCAAAGGCCTGATAGCCCACCTTCTTCAGGTTCTTGGGGATGTTCATTTCGCAAACATTGAACATCTGGTCAAAGGCCCGCTCGCCGACCTCTTCAATGGTATCGGGAAGAGTCAGCTTGAAGATGTTCTGGTTCTGGAAGAAGGTGCGTCCCTTCACACTGGTGACGGTATAGGTCCGCTCATCGCCCTCGCAGTAGACTTCAGCAGGCATGGTATACTCCCCCGCTGCAGCGCGGCTGTTAAAGCCAACCACCTGTACCTCCGTATCGGAAATGGGCATATAGGAGAAGGTCCCGTCCGTGAAGCTGACGCCGTTGTAGCCGGTGTAGGGCACGCCATTCAAGAGGATCTCCTGTCCGTAGCCGCTGCGCCGCAGAGCAGTGGCCGTCTCCTCTGTCTTGACGTTCATCACAGGGGCTTCGCCCAGATCCAGGTTCCAGGTACGGAAGCCATCCTTGCCAATGGTCTTCACGCCGGAGCCGATGTTGATGGTCTTCACGCCCTGGGCGTAAATGTAAGCGTTGAAGCCGACCGATTCCACGGTATCGGGAATGTCGATGGTCTTCATGTTGGTGATCCAGGCAAAGGCCCAGTCATCAATGACCTTCACGGAGGCGGGAATGGCAATCTTCTCCAGGCCGGAGCCGTAGAAGGCAGCATTGCCGATCTTCTCCAGGCCGCTGGGCAGGCTGATGCGCTTCAGGGCTGTGCAATTCCAGAAGATACCCATCGGCAGCTCTGTCATGTTGTCCGGCAGCTCCACGTAGGACAGATTTTGGCAACCATAGAAAATGTAATCGCCATACTCCGTCACACTTTCCGGCAGGGACAGGGATTCCACCTCTGCGTTGAAGAATGCCTTATTGCCAATGTGGGTCAGGCCCTCTGGCAGATCCAACGTGGCGATTTTGGCCTTCTGGAAGGCGGAGTCGCCAATCCACTGGAGGTTGGCTGGCACCTTGTCAAACTCGGTGGCAATGAATGTATTAAAGGCATAGGTGTCCACTTTTTCCAAGGTATCCGGCAGGGAGACCTTCGCCAGCTCCATGCACATGACGAAGGCGTTGTAGCCCACATCGGTTACCCCCTCGGGAATCACCACAGAGGTGATGCCCCGGTTGCTGTAGAAAGCTTGATACCCGATGGATGTGACACGGAAGGTCTTCCCGCTGTACTCCACCGTGGCGGGAATTACCACATCTCCAGTCAAATCCGCGTAACTTGCCGCGTAAGAGTTCGCCTTGCTCTGATCCTCAAGCAGCTGTACGCTGTCAGGGCCAGTGACCTTCCAGTACAGGCCGTCTTCCGTCTGGAACCGGTCGTTCAGTTCGGGAGCCTCGCCATAGGTGAGGATCACCGGGGTGCCCTTGCCCACCGTAACCCTGGCATAGGCCGTCAACCCGGACATTGCCGTGGCAGAAATCATGGTCTCGCCGTCGGCCACACCGGTGACCACGCCATTGGCGTCCACCTTGGCCACAGACTCATCCTGAGAGGCCCAAGTGAGCTTGGCGTCCGCCAGGCGGGCGGGCTTAATGTTAATGTTCGCCTGCTTGCTCTCGCCAACCTTCAGGTTGAGGCTCTCTATGGTCATGCTCTGGGGACCCAGGTCCACAAAGGTCAGGTTGGAGTTATAGGCCACATCCTCCAGCAGCAGGCCAATGCGGCCGGGGTTCTTGCCATCGGCAGCCAGCTCGCTGGCCAGCTCCGTCACGTCAAAGGTGAAGCGGGTCTTGGCGCCGGTCTCGGTGATGGCATCAAAGGCTTCCGCCTCAGCCAGGTACCAGTTCTCCTGGGTGCTGTCAATGACACGGATCCGCTGGATGTAAAAGTCATCAGATGCTACGCCGGTGAGATAGACGTTGCCGTCCTCTTCATAGAGCTGCACATCCTCCACCGTCGGCTTGGTGTTATCCAGGTAGAACTTGAACTCCTTGGTCTGGGACTCTGTGGAGCCAACCGGGGTAGCCTGGATGGTATAGGTGTACCATTTGCCGGACTCTGCCCAGTCACCGGCGTCATTCACACCGTCCTTCATGGTGCGGCCGGCCCAACCGGGGGTGTAAAGGAGAGCCGTATACTGGATTCCGGTCTGGGTCGCCACGCCATAGGTTTTGCGCACCATGCCCAGGTCGCCTGTGGTATAAATCAGATTCCCGTCCTCATCGGTGACGGTCTCCTCCACGCTGTAGACATTCCGCAGGAGGCTCACCCGGGCCACCAGCTGGCGATTGCCCCGCTGAGGACCATAGGCCATCTTGGATTCGTTATACGCACTGCTGGTGTTGTTAACGCCTACAAAGTAGCCGCTTCCGGCAGTGTCGATATCCGCCAGGGCCGTACCCAGCATGTTCTGCTGCTCGCCCGGGTCGCCGTCAAACACCGTGAGGCTGCCCCAGTCGCCGTAGAAGCCCAAGAAGGGGACGCTGAGGGAGACGCCCTCGTCATCCTCGGCAGTCAGGAAGGTAAAGCCCTCCACATAAGAGCCGTTGGGGAAGTTGTCGTCCAGATACTTTTTACCGGCCTCCGTCAGCTGGATGGTCACGGTGAAGGTAGCATCGCCGTTGGCCGCAACGGTCAGCTTGTTATCCGTGAGGCCCGTGTAGGTGACGTTCACCTCACTGGCGCTGAGCCGCTTCTCGGAATTGGCCACATAGTTGCTGCCATTGAGCTCTGTGATGGTTTCCACCAGAGCTGCGGTATCCAGAGAGTAGGTTTTGGCGCCATCGGTCAGGTTATGTACCGTCGCAGTGTAGGTGTACGTACCGTTTTCGCTGGATCCCACCTCAGCCTTGGGCCGGTTAGAGCCCTCTACGCTGAGGTACGCGCCGGACACGATGGCATAATACACATTGGCCACGCCTGCGCCCTGGCGGCGGACGGAGAAATAAGTGCCGCTACCATTGTCCAGGGAGGGAACGGCGGTGGACATAAGCAGGCTGTTGGCCAGCTCGCCCAGCTCGAAGTCCGACAGATTGGGGTAAGTCTCTTTCAGATACTGGCGGAGCACTGCAGCCTCGCCGGCCATGTGGGGGGTGGCCATGGAGGTGCCGCTCATGGTCTCGTAGCCGCCGCCAATGACGGAGGAGTAAATCTGTCCACCAGGGGCAGCAATTTCCGGCTTGATGGTGAGGTCCGGAGCCGGTCCAATGGAGGAGAAGGAGCTGACCTGATAGCCGTTGTAATTGAGAGCCTTCCCGTAGTAGTCAGCGGAGAAGGTGATCTTCTTTTCCGGCGCATCCAGCATGGCCTGCACGTCCTGCTTGGCAATGGTGATCACCGGGATGGAATGGCTCTGCAGGGAGGCATAGAACAACCCCTCATCGGTGTTGTTATAAATGATAATGGCAACCGCGCCCACTGCGGCAGCGTTGGCAGCCTTCACGTCAAAGTTGATGGAGCCACGAGCCACCAGGGCAACCTTGCCGGTGAGGTCCAGACCCTCAAAGTCCTTTTCCTCGCCCAGGCCGGGAACCGGCACATACTCCAGGGTTTGACCTTCCATGGTATCCAGGATGTTGGTCTCCACCTGACTGTTATAATCTACGCCGCCGTTATACGGGATTTTTGTTTCACCCAGGGCAAAATGATTCCGGAAATAGCCCACATTGTCCACAGACGCCACACTCACAGAGGCCTCCAGAGTAGACGGAGAAGCCACAATGGCGCTGTCCGGGTACTGGGCCAGGGTCAACTGGGTACCGGCGGGGTTGTAGTAAGTAGAAGAAGTCTCGTTACCAGCAGCAACCATGACATTGACGCCGGCTTCCTGGGCCCGGGTGTATACCCCGTAATAGGTGAGGTAGCTGTCGGTCTCTTCTTCATTCTCGTCGCCGTACTCGGTAAAGCCGGCGGGGGAGCCCAGGGACATATTGATGGAGTCAGCGCCCAGCTTCACGGAATCGTCCACACCGGCCAGGATGATGTCATCGCTGGTGGAGCCGGAGTTGTCCGCGAAAATCTTCATAATCATGAGCTGTGCATTGGGAGCCACGCCCTGGAAGTCGTCGCCGTTGTTACCGGCAACCGTACCGGCCACGTGGACGCCGTGGGACTGGCCCACTGCCTCGGCGTTGGGGTCGCCGCCGGCATAGTCATAGCCGAAGGGCGCCTTCTCGTTGATATATACATCGTCTACGTTGGACACGCCGCAGGACAGCTTGCCCTTCAGCAGGTTGGCAATGTCGCTCTTGGTGTACTTGCCATCGGTGGGCATGACAGAGAATGCCTCGTGGTCGGCGTCAAAGCCGGTGTCCAGAATGGCCACGATGGTGCCGGTACCGTCGTAGCCCAGGTCGTTGGCCTCATCGGCGCCCACCATACCGGTAGAGCTGGTCATGGAGATGGTGTACTCGTCTTCGCCGAAGGTGGTGGGCAGGCTGTACTGCTCGGCCACGAAGATCCGCTTCACGCCGTCCAGCTCCCGGGCCCGGGCGATGTCACCGTAGGGCATCTTCATGGAGAAGCCGTTTAGGACGGTGGTGTAGGAATACTCCAGGTCGGAAGCGCCGTTCACAGACTGGGTGGATACCGCGCCGCTCCAAGACCGGATCTCCGCCTTGATGGCGTCCTGGGTGCTCCGCAGCTCCCGCTCCAGGGCCACACCCTGGGGGGAGGCCGCAAAGCTCTTCACATCGGTGGGAGCAGCCTCCGCGAGGGGGGCGTCTTCCAGTTCTACAATGACAGTGACCATGTCGCTGTCCTGATACCGGTTGCTCTCGCCGGTGATTTCCAGGGCGCTATCCTCTGAGAGGTCGCCCTTCTCCGGACGGAGCAAGACTTCCTGGTCCGCAGGGGCCAGGTTTTCTTTGGTTGTCCATTGCGCGGAGATCCCATCTTCCGCCGCCTGCACCGCCGGAACAAAGCCCAAGCCGGTCACAAACAGGGAGAGGATCAAGAGACATGCCAGTAGTCTTTTCTTCATCGTCTGTCTTCCTTTCTGCTGTGTTAAATTTTACGCGAAGCTGCCTTCGCTGTGGGTGTATTCTAACACATCAAATCGAAAAGCGCAAGGGTTTCTTCTATTTTTTTCGAAATTTTTTTAGATTTCTATGGAACGATTGCTGAAGGGGAAACAGCCTATCTCTCCAATCCCCCCTGCCTTCCCCCTATTTTCCCTTAAATTACCGTGGTTTTCGTCTTAAAATCAGCTACTTTCAGATATTCCCGCTATCCCGCTCCCCATTTATCATTCGATAGCTACCGCAAAAATAAGCCTTGACACTTGTAAAAAAACAGACTACAATGTACTTGTTCCATATTGGTCGAAATATCGGGCGCCCACGCACCCGGCGTCTAACAGGAGCGCATCGCCCCCAATGGAGTCGCCCTCTGTTCAGGTGCAGCCTCCCGGGCGCACCAGCAGACGCCGGTCCCAATCTTGAACAGCATTCCGGCAAATCCGTACCCGCCCAATCCCCATCCGCAAGCTTCTCACAGCCCGGGTGGGCTCCAGCGCCGGTGCGTCCAGGAGGCCGCACCCTGCCACCCGGTTCCATCTTCCCACCACAACCCGCCGCCAGAAATCGAAACAGTGAAAGAAAAGGGGTCCCCCATGAATATCCAATTTTTAACGCGTATTTGCCCGGAAGCCGAATGTATTTTTCTCCTGGAGCGGCGTTTCCGTCCAGGTATGGACGCCCAGAACAACATCGAGCAAGTCCGCCACTATTTGTCAGACAAGTACGACATTCCGCCTTTTGAACTGGAGCCGCTGCTACAGCCCCTGGCAGAGGTTGAAAATTATGTAAACTCCAACCTGTCCGTCAGTGAAGAGCGCCTCCGTTTCTTTTTCACCCCCCGGGGCAATGCCCCCAATTCCCTGGCCTGGTCTCTGTACAACGCCATCAAGCAGGACAGCCAGTACGGCAGCTTGTCCGGCTCCCAAAAGCTCCGCACCGTCAATCAAACTCTACAGCATTTTCTAGATGTGCCCGAGAACGCCCTTGACCATGTGACATGCATAAATGACCTGGTCCAATTCCTCATGAAAAATGGATGTACGGAAGATGTGAAATGGGTCTGCACCGCCCTGTATTACTCCATGGACGAGTATCTGGAGGAGCTGGACGTGATTTTACGCAAGGCCACCGGCCTGTTCCTGGAGCATCTGCCGGACGTCACCGACCTGTGCCGCCAAACCGCCGCCTATGCCAAGGAGCAAATCGGGGACGATCCCAGTCGCGTGTTCCTCAACCTGAACGTCGCCACTCAGCCCAGCGCCGTCACCGTCTATCCCTGCCTCATGGGCTTCCACGGCCTCAGCTGGGACTTTGCAGACTCCCGAATTTATTTTGGAGTGTATTATGAGGCCCTCACCAATCTCATTCAAAAGTACTCCGATCAGTCCGCCAGCCTGGTGAGCAGGCTGAAATCCATCGGTGACAAAAGCCGGTTGGAAATTCTCCGGTCCCTGAAGGCCGGGGAGTGCAACGGCCAGGACATCTCCGAAAAGCTGGGCCTGGCCCCCGCCACCATTTCCCACCACATGAATCTCCTGACCAACGAGGGCTTCGTCACCACCACCAAGCGGGGCACCAGCACCTACTACACCCTGAATCCCCCTACCCTGCGCCGCTTCCTCCAGGAGCTGGACCACTGCCTCCTGTAAATTCTTACATGCGCTCCCGCGCCAGTTCATTTTAGACGGCGGCCCTTCAGTTGATGGCATGGACGTCACCTCCCGCCATCAGCATTGGTCCCTGCATAGATGCGCAAAAACAAGATTGGCTCCTGGCAAGAGAACCAATCTTGTTTTTTGGGCAATCCGCCCTGTCACGCAGAAAGAAAAGAAAGGACTGTGAAGGATTTAGGAGGTTTCGAAGAGGAATCCCCGGTCAGGACCCGGCCAAGGCCCGGCCCAGGGCTTTGCAGGCAGCGTCTGCCTCTTCGTCAGGCGCTTCCTGGCAGATGACACTGGCAGCAGCCAAAATGGCGCCGCCCTGGACGCAAGAGCCTTCCCAACTCCGCATCCACTCCCCATCGCCCCAGCCATAGGAGCCAAACAGAGCAATGGGTTTGTCCCGGAGCTGGGGCAGGCAGGCTTCGAACATGGGGGCAAACTCGTCCGCCTCCAGCTCCTCCGCACCCATAGCCGGGCAGCCAAAGGCGATGGCGTCAAAAGAGCCCACCTGGCTGGCGGAAAACCATGCAGCGGCAATTGCCTCTGCCTCAGCCCCCGCCTCCTGGGCCCCGGCAGCCACCTGTCGAGCCATCTGCTCGGTGTTGCCGGTTCCGCTCCAATAAACAACTGCGATTTTCTTCATGATGTGCAACGCCTCCGGTGTGAGAAAAATCCTGGGTTAGCCAGAGCTAACGTTTGGGAGGAATGGCGCTGCCCCGGTGAGACTGGCAACCTGCCGGGGCGGCGACAACCTTGGGAGGAAACAAGATAGGTTAGCTCTGACTAACCATAGGATACCATACCGTCTCTGGTTTGTCAAGAAGTTTTTTCTTTTTTTTGAAAAGACGCCGCCAGGAACCTTACCGGTGCAAATGAACGTTACATTCTTGCCCCAGGTTTATGATTGAAGGAGAAAATCGTATAGTTCGTCCACCTCCTCCTTTGCAAGCTCCTGGGAAATTTCCGTCTCCGTCTCCCCCAATATCAGCACGCCGGATGCTTTGATCTGAATGCTCTGATCACAGTCTGGTTTTCTCTCGGTACAGAAAATCCATACGTCTGTTTGGGTATGCCGGGCCCAGGTAGAAATTCTGGGTGTGCCACTCTCGTCCCGGTACAGATATGCTGCCCCATAGAGATAGGCCGCCGGCAAGTCCGAAACCACGGTACATCCATATCCATCCGCCTGGAATTTTCTTTGCAGCGTCTTTGCCAGGTGTAAAGCGGTCTGGCTGGCCGGTGTGATTGCGATGCTGGCGCAATCTGCGGGAAACTGGTATTCCGGGAAGCTTTTGCAGCAGCCTTCCTCCCAAAGAAGAACCGGTGGCAGGCCGCTTTTGGCAGGAAACGGGCCTGCACACAGAAGCCCTGGGCATTGCTTTTCATACAGCCAATCCAGGACGGCGTCCATCCCCTCCCCAGTGGCAGACGGAAGAAGGACGGTAGGAATCCCAGGATGTTCCCGGAGGGCCTGCCTCCACTGCGCAGCCGTATGCGCCACAGCCCGCACGGTAAAAAACAAATCCTCCTGGCAGACCGGAGCCGCGGATGGATGGTAGACAATCGCTTCTGTAATAAAATCTGGCCGGCTTCGGGAGATATCCACCTGGCGACCGGCCAATTTCTCATACACTTCTGCAACAGTCAGAGAAAGCGGAGGGCTCTTCCGGAGCAGCTCATGGACCGCAGCCGTGACCACCGGCGCAGCATAGCTGTTGGTCACCTGGGTTTCATAGACCCGGCCTGTGGGACTGGTCAGCGCGTGTCTGGACGATGCAGTAATCTGGACCTGCTCTGGCCCCGCCGCATCCTGCACCGCATACTGATAGCCAGACATTTGCGGATCTGCAGAAACACCCAGCACACCCATCAGGCAGGCTGGAACGGTATACGCATCCCGGTTGCTGTGGGCCGCAACCACCATCTGGTTCCCCCGAATCAGCTTTGCAAGGATGGGGCAAAGCAGCTCATAGTCCGAGGATAAGGTCGTGCCAAGACTCAGGTGAATCAAGGGGATCTTCTCCCGCCAGCACCACTCCAGGGCAGCCGCCAGCTGCCCGACCGACGCCCGCAATTTGGGGGAGGAAAAAATTCGCAGAGAGCAGATTTCGGCCTCAGGTGCGTACATGTGCAAGATTTGCGCACTGGTGGTGCCGTGGTCCGTCAGAACCGGCTCATCCTGGCGGCGCTGGCGGATGGTCCCGTCCTCCAGCACACACAGGTCGTTCCGCGCCGGAAGCCTGGGAACCACCTGGGGCACAACGCCGTCGTCAATTAATGCAACTCTCATGACAAGGCCTCTTCTCCTTTTCCTGCCTGGGTCTCAAAATGCTCCTTTTGGTACTGGAACAGCTCTGCAAACCGGCCGCGCTGCTGAAGCAGGGCCTCCCGCGTTCCATCCTCCAGAACCACACCGTGCTCCAATACCACAATCCGGTCCGCCAGGGAAACATTGGACAGGCGGTGGGAGGTAAAGAGCACCGTTTTGCCCGCTGTGAGCTTTCGCAGCTCTTCAAACAGCCGGTGCTCGGCCTCCGGGTCCAGATTGGAGGAGGGCTCGTCCAGGATCAGCGCCGTGTGCCGGCGGAAAAAGGCACGGGCCAAGGCAATTTTCTGGTACTGTCCTCCAGACAGCTCCATACCATTCTCATCAAAAATCCGGGTCAGGTAGGTGTCCAAGCCCTTAGGCGCACGCTGCAGCAGGTCATCACAGCCGCTTGCGGAAAACGCCTGCTTCGCAGCGGCAACGCAGTCCGGGTGGTCCGGGTCTGCAATGGTCAGGTTTTCCAGCAGGGTGAAGCTATAGCTCTGTTCATCCTGAAAATAGGCGCTGAAATGCTTACGCAGCTCCAAAATCGGATATTCCCGGATATCCACGCCATTGACCCGAATCACGCCGCTGTCCAGCTCATAAAAGCGCAGGAGCAGCTTGATCAGCGTGGACTTTCCGGAGCCGTTCAGCCCCACCACCGCCACCTTTTCCCCTGGGCGAATGGCAAAGGAGACATGATCCAGCACCTTCCGGCCGGTCTTGGGGTAGGAAAAGCACACCTCGTCAAATTCAATGGAGCGCACAGCAGAAAGAGGCCGGGTGCCGGTGTCCAAAACGTGATTTTGGAACTGGCGAATGGATTTCAAATTTGTAATCTTCAGCTGATTGTCATAAATCTGCATGACGGCGCTGAGCAAAAGGGAGACGCTGGACCAAAGCTGGGCAGCCAATCCGGTATACAGGGAGTAGTCGCCCACCGTGGCGCTGCCTGCCAAGATTTGCATGGAAATGTCCACCCCCACCCAGGCAGCCACAGCCTCCGGCAGGAATTCCAAAAGACTGGTCAGAATGCTCCTGCGCCGGTTCATGTCCCGCCGCGCTTCAAACATGGTTTTCCAGAGGCGCTGGTACTTCTCCTTCAGGCGGGTGCCTGCGTGGAAGAAGCGAATGCTCTGAGCATAGCTGCGGCTGGTGGCAATGGCCTGCAAATAGCCCTTTTGCCGTTCGCCGTTGATTTGCTCCAAGCTGAGGTGATAGAGCAGCTTCATATACCTGGCCCCAGCTATGGAGGAGGGAATGGCTGCCACAATCATCAAAACGCCATAGAGCAGATTGGCCCGGCAGACTACCACACATGCAAGGAACGCAGAAATCCCGGCGCTCACAGCGGATAAGGTATTCCACAGCAAATTCTCAATGGCATAAGCATCCCGGGTGCAGGCCGTCAGCTTGTCATAGTAATCCGGATCATCAAAGTATTCCAGATCCATACCAATGGCCTTTTCCATCAAATAGGCCGCCAGCTCTCCCTGGATCATATCCTCATGCATGGATTGGGCGTACACTCCGGCCTTTTGCACACCCCCGCGCAGCAGCGCAAGAGCCAACATGGCGGCAGCCAAAAGCAAAACCTCCCGCTGCCCCCCCAGCTGCGCGCCGGAGAGCATGTCCAGCAGACATTTTCCCAGCCACGCGGTCACAATTCCAATGACGGAAGGGAGAAGGTTCGACAGGAGGCGAAGCGCCGTATAAAAGGGAGAAGTTCTCCAGGAGAGGGAGAAGCAGAAGGAAACGGCGGACAAAAAGGTTCTGGCATCTTCTATCCGGCGTGTTTTCATGTTGCTTCTCCCCCATCCGGTTCGTACTGCAGGGGCCGTCGTATGGTCAAAAAGCCCCCCTTTGTTTCTTATAGGATAGCAGAATTTGACTGAATTTGCAAATTATTTATCACGGGTATGGAGTTTTGGCCCCAATCCCAGTCACGCCTCCAGAGCCAAGGCCCCGTCCTTCATACGCCAGACCTCGTCTGCCTGGGCGGCGATGTCCATGTCGTGGGTGACTACGATCACGCAGCGCCCTTCCTCGTGAGCCAGGCGCAGGAGGATCTCCATTACCTGGTTGCCGTTGGCCGTGTCCAGGTTGCCCGTGGGCTCGTCGGCCAGAATGATCCCTGCACCGGAGGACAGGGCGCGGGCAATGGCCACCCGCTGCTGCTCCCCGCCGGAAAGGTTCGCGGGGTACCGCTGATACTGCTCCTCCGAAATGCCCACGGATGTAAGTAGTTCTTTCGCCTTTGCCTTGGCCTCCTTTTGCTTGACCCCATTGGCCTCCATGGGGAAGCACACGTTTTCCAGAACTGTCAGCAGCGGGAACAACTGAAAGGCCTGGAAAATCATGGCAATCTCCTGCCTCCGGCAGCGGTCCAGGTTCAGCGACCGGTAGTCGCTCCCGTTGAGCTGCAGGGAGCCCTCTGTAGGCCGGTCCAGCCCCGCCATCAGGCTCAGGAGCGTGCTCTTGCCGCTGCCAGAGGGGCCGATGACGGCGTACAGCTTCCCGGCGGAAAAGGTCCCGCTGATTCCGTCCAGGGCGTAGCGGCTGCCGCCTGGATAACGATAGCTTACCTGTTGCAAGGTTAATTCAGACATCATGCGTCCTCCTTCTCATTCTTTCACCTGGAGTAGCTCCAGGGGCTTGCGGTTCACGGCACGGACTGTGCCCAGAATGGTACCCAGGAAACACCCGGCCAGGTACAGCCCCAGGCTGATCAGGCAGGAGGTCCCCAGGGCCTGCCTCCCCAAAATCAGGAAAGCCACCAAAACTCCCAATCCCACACCCAGCAGGGCCGCCAGCACCGGCTCCACCCCCAGCATCCACCGGGTCTGGCTGCGGGAAATGCCCAGCACCCGCAAAATGGCCGTATCCTTCGCCCGCTGAGCCAGGAGCAGCATGGCCAGAGCCGCAGAAACGAGGGCAGCCACCGCCTGGGTGATGGGGAACAGCAGGCGCATTAGGGAGAGATTCTTTTCCAGAGGCTGAATAGCCTGGGTTAGTTCGCTGTCTTGGAGGACGAACAGTGTCTCATCCCCCGGTATTCCCTGATTTTCCCGGTTCTTCTGGTCTTCGGCTAGCAGCTTCTCCGCTACTTCCCGGAATTCGTTAATCCGGAAATTTTGTGCCGGGTCAAGGGTAAAGTCACATCTTGTGTATAAATACGTTGGCTCCGCCTCGTGCAATTCGTGTATACTATCCAGCATCTCCTGGGAGATGAGCACGTTCGCTGTCTCTGTGGAATTATTTGTGAAAGATCCGCAGATATAGCAGAGGCCTCCCGCCGTCAAGAAGTCCAAATTCACAAGGTCTCCTGGTTGAACCTCTAACATTTCACATAGAGTTGTGCTCAGTAAAACCGGGCAAGCAACCCAATATATGCTGGCGTTGTCTGTCGACACATTATTCATCTGGCTAAAGTTTTCTGTGCCCCAATTCGGTAGAAAATGGACCATTATGGTGCCGTCCACCACAGGGGCATACCGATCCAGGTCGCTTACACCGCGTATCTGTGTAGCCGCCTCCTTTCCCGTAAGGGTTCCGTTTTTATCTTTGCCATATACAACGCCATTGATTGCGGACTCCAACACCATGTCTGTAATAAAGCCAGTCTCCTGCAGCTGCTCCGGAACATCGTGCGAAAGAAATCCATAATTATATGCGTCGGAGGCAGTATCCTTAGGGAGAATCCGCCCACCAACTTCTATGGTGCAGTAGAGCCGCTCCATTTCCTGCTGGTTGGATAGGATGCTCTCTTGCAGATAACATAAGCCAAACAGCAGCACTGCAGCAACCAGCAGAGCCAGCAAGCCCCTACCCGGGGACCGGTGGATTTGCCGGGCAACATACCGGCACCGAACCGATAGCGCACAATTACGCTTTGCTTTTCTTTCCATGGGTTTTACCTCCTTGCAATAGTGGTAGAATGGAGCAGAAACTGGGAATCGTTAAAAGGATCGCCTCGAAAAGAAGCAGGAAACACCACACTGCAGCCCCTAATCCAATCAATTTGGTCAGCGGAACACGCACCGCCAAGGACTGGGCCGTCTGGAGCGATGCCACAGCCTCTCGGGCCTTTTCTAAGCCATAGTAATAAGCCGCCACAAAACCAGCCATGACACCAACAAAACCCAAAAGGCCCATAGGGAGCAGCGCCTGGCCCAGGGCGGAACCCTTGGGCGTACCCAAGCTCCTGAGAATGGCCACTTCCCGCCGTCTGGCTCTCTGATACAGGAACGCAACAAGCCAAAAGCCTAACACCAGCAGCAGGCCCAGCAGCAGAGCACTATTGCGCGTGGTTTGCAGAACCGCCTGGGAGGAATCATAAAACGCGTCCCATCCGTCATCCACAAATTCTGCCCGGAAGCCCAGCTCCTGCAGCTGTGTCCCAGATTCTTCCAAAAAAGCGGCTTTGTCGGCGGGATTCCGGAGCACAAAACCACAGCTTCCAGCCCATACGGTCTGCCGGAAGTGAGCTGGATAGAAACAATTCGGAATATAGATTTCCGAATACTGCATAGAATCTGTATTTTTTTGCAAGCTATATACCGTCCCCACAATGGTATACGATTCGGTCACCTCAGGGGCCCCCGCAAGGTTCGGCTCCCAATCCGGATAAGTCTGCCCCCAGTTATACATCTCCAAATCTTTTATCGTAATGGTCAAGGTATCCCCAACCTTCAGGTTCCGCCGGTCTGCCAAGCCCTGATGGACCACACAAACTTTGTTCCGCGCTGCGTCATCTTCCAGGGTTAAGAGTCTCCCCTCACTGAGAAAATAGTTCTCAGCAAAATGCGGAATCGTAGCCATATCCTTCACTGGAATTACCGACACACCATGCTCGTTGGCATTGAGATACTCCAGCGCCAGAGCCACATCTGCCAACTCCGGATCGGTAAAGTCTACCACAAACCCCTGGGGGACAGGATAAAAATAGTCCCACAAATCTCCCTCTGCCACTGGAAGGGAGTATTGGTTATCATCACCTGCGTAATAGGCCGCCTGGTCCAATCTGGGACCCTGGACCGTACCCAAAGGAAGCAACGTATTACAAGGCTGGGTAATCTGCGGGTAATAGTATTTTTTCCACTGGGCACAGAACAGGTACGATTCTCCAAGCTGCAGTTCCTCCTGCAAGCGGTTCATAAAATCACGATTTTGGGTGACATCCATGCGAAAACGCATCTCCCCTAAAGAAGCCATTTCCGGGTGACCGGAGAACAGGTTGGTAATGTCAAACGTCAGATAAGCAACCTCTCTGGGTACGTATTTTTGCGCGTACATACAGAGAGGTTTCTCTGTTTCCTTCGTAATTTCCCGAAATGTCCCCTGTAGGTACAGGATATGATTATTCAAATCGCCATTTAGGTCCGTGTTAAATACATCCTGCATAGTCCCATATCTGCTGACATACGTATTGACATAATCTACATATTCGCTTTTCTCCAAAACCGACAGAGAAGGAAACGCGTCCTCCGCCTCTGTATTCTCTGTCCGGAGCGCGCCAACCGCGTGATAATATCCTGCGCTGTCCGCCACTGCATCCTGAATCACCCAATATTGCAGCACCTGCGACAGAAAGGCAAAGGTAAGCCCCGCACAAAAGAGAAGCAGCAACATGGTGCCCCAGGGCTGCCGCCATGTGGCCTTCAGGCAAACGTTTTTTCGCATAATTTTCCTCCCTTTTACATGCACGCGTTTGGAGCGTGACCCCGTTATTCAAACAGTGGCGCTTGAGGAGGCCCCAAGCGCCACCGAAAACACACGAATCTACTACGTCAGGCATGTTTACGTGGGCACTTTAAAATCAATCTAGCTGAATCGACGCACTGGAACTTGTCTCAAAACGAACGTTCGTGTAGTTTTTCTGCGAATTGTTGCCGCCATTGGCGTTACTTGTGCTCGTATAAAGACCGGTACCAGCACAAGTACACAGGTCATAACATCCGCACGCACAAGAAGAGTACTTGCAGAAACAAGAGGCATAGGCCGCAACAGAATGATGCGCTACTGGGTTGTGCTCCTTCCTTAACTTCATTATGATGTTCACCTCCTCCCGTCAGCATTGCGCCAAACACAAATGGTGTCTCTCGCAATCATCAAAACCTACTAAAAATGCCTTGTTTTAAAATGTAACATGTCTTCCGTAAAGCTGGAGCCATATTGTGCTACCATCCGTGTGCTTTATGCATCAGAATACAGGACCGCTCCACTTGGTGGGAAACCACCCCCAGAGCCATATTTGATTTGGATGCTTTATTTTGCCAAGCCTCAATACGGCAGTTGAAAATACAGCAAGCATTCCCGTGCGTTCCACGCAAAAATCAAACCGGATCCCCCACCTGTGATGCTGGTATATCAGCTGGTATCGTTTCCAACGTCTTCAAAACTGTTGAAATAGAATTAAACTGATAATCAGACAGCGCCTCTACCGGAATCGAACATCCCGTTCGCTTCTCCACCTCCAAAAGCAGGTAGAACAAATCCATTCCCGAAAAACCGAAGAACTCCCCGGTAAGAGGAAGATCCCAGTTGCCCTTCGCAAGCATTTCCTCTGGTACGCCAAACTTGCTGCCGAGCAGCTCCAAGAGCCAGGCCCGGGGATCTGGGGCCGCTCCGTCTTGTGGAGGCGGCGCCTCCTCCTGGGCATCCATGAACAGGGTGTGATACAGGCCCTCAAAATCCTCCGTCCACCCGTTGAACAGGCAGTTGCCCTCCGGATACGCCTCCCGCTGCTGCCGGATCCGGCCGTCGATGTCCTCCAGGGTTGTGTGAGTCAAATAGAGCTTCCGCTCCTGTCTGGAGTCCACCCCGTCTATGACGGCGTTGCTGACATGGACAGCATCGATGCCCACCCCCAGACGCAGGGAGAAGTCCCGGCTGATCTCCTCCACAAAGGGCATCTCCCCCAGCTCGCTGGGAATGCAGCAGAGGAAGGCATCCGGTTCCGCCGCCTGAGCCAGCATGTAGGTCCGAATGCCAAAGCCGTTGGTAAGATAGTTGTTATACTTCATCACCGCGTCCGGTGCCTCCAGGAGGATGATGCTGGGCTGCTCCCTTGTTTCCAAGTCCTTCAGGAGCACATTGATGCGCTCAATTTTCTCCGCCTCATCTACAGACAGCGCACAAAGTGCCGGTTCGATGGAGGCAAAGCCCAGGAGCCCGCCAATGGGCTGCTTGGTGACCACCAGGGGGCGCTCTCCATCCTGCACCAGGCGCGCATACAGCTTCACCAGCATAGCAAAGACATCTGCCTCCTCAATGAGGCCGCCCACCAAAACCAGGGGGACCTGGAAGCGGTGCAGCTTCTCTTTGGGGTAGAGGTCCTCCCTCTTGGTCCAGAGTGTAGTGATCCGCACCCGGCCTTCGTACTCTCCAGCCAACTCCCGCAGCCCATCCGGGACAGAATCAGGACTTCTCCCGATGTAATGAACAAGCTTTTCGTGAGAAAGGGCCCATCTGACAAGCTCCAGCCGCTCCTCGCAAATGCCCTCGTTGTCCTCGGCAGTCTCCACTGCCAGGAGAATGTCCCAGGCCTCGGGGCGGCTGTCAATGCGATCATCCACCCGGATGCCTGTGTCAGGAAGGTGGAGCATGTGCCCCGCGTCATGCCCGGCGACGGAAAAGCCGGAGGGCGCCAGGAGGCTGGCCAGCCGGTAATCCGGCTGCAGCTGCTCCCAGTGCATCACCACTGGCAGTATGGTAGGCGTCAGGGGATACAATGCCACGCCACGTCTCATAAACCGCTCACCTCCCGATCCTTCCCCCTGCGAACCTGCCCAGGATAGAATTGATAGATCTCTCGCATCAGCAGGCAATTCTGAATTTCTCGGTATGCAATGCCCTTGGCTTCCTGACAATATTTTAGCTTTTGGGTGGGGGAGAGCTGCGCCTCTCCGGTATCCGCCTTTTTTGCACAAAGCGTGCAATGCCGGAAGCACCAGCACCGCTTGCAGCGCTCACTGGTGATATTGGCAAAGTTCAGTAACCGCTCGGCGTTCTCCAAGTCAAAACCGGTCTCCAGGCTGCCAATGCACATGGCCGGGGAGGTCTCACTGACCCGCTCGCAGGGGAAAAATCGGCCCTCCACATTCACAAACACCCGCATTTTCCCGGGAACGCAGGGGCCACTGGGTACGTCAATCCGCTGTAGCCCGTCCGGCTCCTCCGCTCGGGACACCTTATCCATGGCGTTGGCCAAAGCCTGGTACGTAATGGGTGAGATTCGCTCCTTGGGATATTTCCCCCAGTAGGACAGGTAGGACAGGAACATTTGGTATTGATACTTTTCTATGTACGTAGAAGAGAACCGGGTCTCCTCGTCATCATACTCTTTGTCTACAATGGCAGCGTTCAGGCCGCCCCGATGTACTACATCATAATCCACACAGACAGAGTTGATGCAATCAAAGTCATTGGTGGGATCGATGACCATACTGAAATGCACATGCTGGGCATACTCCGGCTCCAGTTCATGAATTCGCCGGATTCGTCCCATCACTGTGTCAAAGGTCCCCTGTCCATTGGCAAAAACTCGGTTTGCATCGTTGATTTCCCGGGGACCATCAATGCTGATCATCAGACTGACCTCATGCTCCGCCAGGTAACGAATGATATCATCGGTAAGCAACGTGCCGTTGGTGGTCATATTGAAGGTGAGCTTCTTTCCCACGAACCGGGCTTTGCTGTACTGGATGACCCTCTGCACCAGGGGAAACTGCAGCAGCGGCTCCCCGCCATAGAAGCTGATGGACACCATGCGGCTGTCAATGGAATGCTCCCACAGAAAGTCCACGGCCCGCTTTGCCATGTCCCAGGTCATATGTTTTGCGCTGTGGTGGCGTTGCCTGGCGCTGGAGGTCTCGGAGTAGATGCAGTACTTACAACGGAAATTGCAGCTCTGGGTCACCTGCAAAATCAGCTGGCGCAGGTTCCGGTCCAGAAATTGGGGAAGGTACCTGCTGTATGGATGGCAGAGCTCTTCCACCGGACTTTCGCTGGTCAGGTATCCCATTTCCGCCAAATGCACCAGCTCATCCGGCGGCTCTGAGACGACGTCGCCGTCCAGGAGACGCTGCAAAAACAAATAGCTGTCCGGTTGAATCTGACAGAGCTCGCTTTTGGCCACGTCGTAAAAATACCAGCTATTTGGAGTCCGAAAGAGCTTAATAAACGGCCTTTTCATCATATGCAAAACTCCATTCTAAAATAAATACAACCTCAAATCATTTCGCTGTCTCGTCTGATTCCGTTTTTATGGAAACCGGCTGTCCAGGGGCCAGCACAAAGTCACTTTTTCCAAGTATTTTATGAAAGATGTGGGTATTTCTCCACCACCCTGCACCCATTGTTTGGTATAGGATAGCAGAGTTTACTTGTATTTTCAAATAATCCATCACGAAGGCGGATTTTTTTTACGCGAATGCAGGAATGTTTGTTCCACGCCGCTATTTCTACGGTCATGTCCAACCGCTGAGAGAGACAAATGCACTCTGGCAGAAAATTCGCTGTTCCAATTTTCACCATCTTGTGATATACTAAAAAACATAAAAGTTCAAATTTCTGTTTGGTGGTGATGTAGACCGTGGAAGCAATATCTGGCTTTGAAAAAGTGGAGAACCTCCCTGTGAAACCGGCAGTCACCTGGATTCGCATTCTCCTCTGCGATGATGATCCTGTATTTTTGCGGAAAATCAAAGGAATGTTGGAGACATACCTGCAATCTCATCAGATCCCGGCAAAAATTCATGCCTTACAGGGCTGGAATCACTTGGCAGAGCGCATCTTAGACAGCTGCGATATGGCTTTTTTGGACATTCCCCTCCCATCCTCGGACCTCACTGGTCTGGACATTGCCAAAAAACTACGGGCAGCCCGGGAGGACGCGGTCATTATATTTGTCAGCAACCACCTGACATACGCGCCGGCCTGTTTTGAGGTCCAGGCCTTTCGGTATCTGCTGAAAAGTGAATTCGACCAAAAATTTGATTTATATTTGCGGCAGGCCCTGGAGCGGTTGCAATGTTTCCGAAAAACGATTAAAATAAAGTCCCGGGGCGAGATGGCGGAGCTGCCAGTCGGCAACATTGTGTATGCGGAGAGCCGGCAACATCAGGTTTGCATCCATCTGAAGGACGGTGAATCCCATGTATGCTATGGGTCCTTAAGCAGCCTGGAGGTCCCCCTATGTCCCTTGGGTTTCTTGCGGGTTCACAGGAGTTTTCTTGTCAACATGCTGTACATTTTGAAACTGCAGAGCCAGAAAGTTGTACTGAAGGACGGAACTGCTTTAAAGGTCAGTGAGCGGAACTATTCGGAGCTGAAGACGCAGTACCAAACCTGGAAACGCAGGCAGGGGCCATCCATCTCACCGGAATCGCTATAAATGGAGAAAAATCGGGATGAAAATTTTGTTTACCGGTTTCGAGCCTTTCGACGGCGGAACCAGCAACCCCTCCTATGCATGCCTGCGGGAATTGCCGCCCACAATAGGGACGGCGGAGCTTGTGACCATGGAGCTACCCGTATCCTTCCGCCGGGCGCCGGAGCTTCTGCTGAAGGGAATGGACGCGGAAGGTCCGGATGCGGTCATCTGTCTGGGCCTGGCAGCCAACAGGAAGAAAATTTCCCTGGAGAAGGTGGGACTCAATTACGCCTATGCCCGGATTCCGGACAACGACGGTATGCAGCCCCGGGACATTCCTCTAGACCCATCCGGGCCTGCCGCCTGCTTTTCCACCTTGCCGGTTTGGGATCTGGCCGCAGAATTGAACCAGGCAGAAATTCCAGCTGAGGTATCTCTCAGCGCCGGGAGCTATGTGTGCAACTGCCTGCTGTACCATCTGCTGAGAGCCGCAGGAAGGATGCCCGCAGGCTTCATTCACGTGCCCCCCACAGAGGCAATGCCCCTGGAGATGGTGACCCGGGCCATGAAACTCATCGCCACCCGTTTGGGCGGTTAACCAGAGAGGAAAAACCAGATGAAATATTGCTTTGACGAAATCATTGACCGCAGAAATACAGATAGCATCAAGTGGGATCACATTCCAGGTAATCCAGACGCCATCCCCATGTGGGTAGCAGACATGGATTTCCGGTGCCCCCAACCGGTCATAGACCGGGTAATGGAAAAAGCCGCCTTCGGCGTTTACGCCTATACCGCCACACCCCCGGCCTTCCGGGAGGCCACTGCCAGCTGGCAGCGCCGCCGCCACCATTGGGACATGGGAGAGGCTACAGTCATCCCCGTGTCCAGCGTGGTACCTGCCCTTTACACCGCCGTAGCCGCCTTCACAGAGCCGGGCGACCGGGTGATTCTCCAACGGCCGGTGTATGGTCCTTTCACCGACGCAGTAACGCAGCAGGGGCGGGAGATCTCCAACAATGCGCTCTTGCTTCAAAACGGGCATTACGAGGTGGATTTCGAGGACCTGGAACGCCGCGCGGCAGACCCCCGGGCCAAGCTGATGCTGCTGTGCAGCCCGCACAACCCTGTAGGCAAGGTGTTTACCCGGCAGGAGCTGGAAAAAATTGGGGAAATTTGCCGCCGCAACCATGTGCTTCTCTTTGCCGATGAAATCCACGGAGATTTTGTATACCCGGGAAGCTGTCATATTCCAGCGGCCTCCATCCTCCCTGACTGCTTGGTGGCCGTTGCCCCCAGTAAAACCTTCAATTTAGCATCTATGAAGGCAGCCGCCGTCATCTCGCCCAATCCAGATCTGGCAAAGCGATTCCAGCAGGTTCTCTCCCTCAGCCACGGGGACAACATGAATATGCTGGGACTATACGCCTATATCGCCGCCTACGAAAAGGGAGACGAGTATCTGGAGCAGCTCCTTACTTACCTTGCCGGCAATGTGGCGCACTTACAAAAGCGTCTGGCGGAGCAACTGCCCCAAATCCGGCTGATTGCGCCCCAAGGAACTTATTTGATGTGGTTGGACTGCCGGGCCATGGGCATGGCTCAAAATGAGCTGGCAGACTTCTTTACATGGAAAGCCGGCGTCGCCATGAACACCGGCGAGTGGTTTGGTCCCGAAGGCACAGGCTTTATGCGTATGAATCTGGCCTGCCCCAGAAAAACCTTGGACCTCGCTCTGGACCGGATCGCCGGAGCATTTGCAAAATAAAACCCACGCCGTTTTTGGGCGTGGGGACTTGCAAGTTGACAGCAGATTCAGTATACTAGCATCGAAACCAGCGGCTTGCCGCCTGGAAATTTGTTTGACGGAAAGGAACGTAGCCATGCGGGAAATCAAAGGGGAAGCCATTACCCAGGCTGTGGCCCGGCTGTGCATGAGCGCCAACCGGAACTTACCCCAGGACGTGCGGACCTGTATCACCCAAAGTCAGGAGCGGGAGTCTTGGGAACCGGCTCGCGGTATTCTGTCCAAGATTGTAGAAAATTATAAAATTGCCGAGGAGGACCAGCTGCCTATCTGCCAGGACACAGGCGTCGCCTGCGTCTTCCTCGAAGTCGGCCAAGAGGTCCACATCCAGGGAGACCTGGAGCAAGCGGTCAACGCAGGCGTCCACCAAGGCTATCTGGAAGCAGGCCTCCGGTGCTCCGTGGTGGCGGACCCCCTGCGCCGGGTAAACACCAAGGACAACACCCCCGCCGTCCTGTACATCCGTCTGGTGCCCGGCGACCGGCTGAAGATCACCGTGGCCCCTAAAGGCGCCGGTAGCGAGAATATGAGCCGCATTGCCATGCTCCGCCCCTCCGATGGGGCCCAGGGAGTCAAAGACTTTGTGTTTAAGACCGTGGCAGAAGCAGGCCCCAACCCCTGTCCGCCCATTGTGGTGGGCGTGGGCATTGGCGGCGGCTTTGACCGCTCGGCGGAGCTGGCCAAGCGGGCCCTTCTTCGCCCTGCCGGGTCCCCCAACCCCGACCCCTTCTACGCCGAAATGGAGCAAGAGCTGCTGGAGCGGATCAACGCCCTGGGCATCGGCCCCCAGGGCCTGGGCGGCCGGACCACAGCCCTGGCGGTCCACATTGAGGTAGCCGCCGTACACATGGCCAGCCTGCCTGTAGCGGTCAACATCAACTGCCACGTGACAAGACACGAATCGGAGGTGCTGTAAAATGGAGTACAGACTGACTGCCCCCATGACAAGAGAACAGGCCCGGCAGCTGCGGTGCGGCGATACCGTCCTCTTCACCGGCACCATCTACACCGCCCGGGACGCCGCTCACAAGCGGTTGGTGGAACTTCTGGACAAGGGGGAGCCCCTGCCCTTTGACGTAAACGGTGCGGTCATCTACTACGCCGGCCCCACCCCGGCTCAGAAGGGCCATGCCGTAGGGTCCTGCGGCCCCACCACCAGTTACCGCATGGACGCCTATGCCCCCAAAGTCATTGCCGCCGGGTCCACCGGCATGATCGGCAAGGGCAAGCGGGACGAGGGCGTGGTCAACGCCATGAAAGAGCACGGAGCCGTGTACTTTGCCGCCATTGGTGGCGCCGGCGCCCTTCTGGCCCGGTGCGTCAAGAAGGCGGAAGTGGTGGCCTATGAAGACCTAGGGGCAGAGGCCATCCGCCGGATGGAAGTGGTGGACTTCCCAGTCACCGTGGTGATCGACACCTTGGGTCAGAACCTGTATGAAGCGGGGCAAAAAGCTTATTTGGCCTCTTTGACATAAAGCAGCTTACAAATTACAAAAAGGGCCCGTTGCAAAATGTATGATGTGCTCCCCCGAAAGGAGACAGTGAAAAACCGCACTGTCAAGGATAGGGGGAGGATATCATCTTTGCAGCATATTCCGGGACAAACTTTCGTACAAACGCAAAGGATACAAAATAGCGGGTAAGCACAGCATACGGTGTGCAATACCCGCTATTTCTTCATTCTAACTCTATATATTGTGGTTTTGTGCCTTAAAAATGCACACCCCTTAAAGGTTCGGATACCAGCTCAATAAATCCTCCCGGCCCTCTGCTTTCAGCTTTTTTACCACATAGCGCAGAAGCTCCTCCGGTGTAGGCACTTCCCCGGCGCAGGGTATCCGTTCCCATTGCGCCCGCTTTTCCGGGTCTGGATCATGTAAGCCTTTTTCTATCCGGGCTGAAATAATCGCCCTCATTTCCTCCACCGTGATACCTCGTTCACGGGCCAATCGTTCAAACAGCGTTTCTTGTTCTTCCATGGTGTAAGCCTCCTCATTATGAATAGTATCCCCAGCCGCCCGCCATGCTATAACTATCTATGCCCCTTTCGGGAAATATGGTAGCTACTGATTATGACTATTATACCACCAATTTGGGGCTTAGAATAGATACAGATGGGCGGTGATGCAATGGATGCGCAGAAACGCATACGACAACTAATGGATGAGCGCGGCTGGACGGATTACCGGCTGGCAAAAGAAGCGAAACTCTCTCATTCCACAGTCACAAATATGTTTAACAGGAATAATGCGCCGACGCTTCCAACCTTGGAAGCGGTATGTAAGGCGTTCGGTATAACTTTAGCGCAATTCTTCTCGGAGGGGAATGGCCCGGCAGAAATGACCGAGGAGCAACGTGCGCTGTTCGCAAAATGGAGTACCTTAACCGAGGAGCAGAAAGAAGCGCTGTTCCATTTAATGAGTACCATGTAAACGACGAAAAGCCCGCAGGCGTTGAAAACCTGCGGGCCGTTTTATGCTGCTTTCCAAGCACTTTTCTTGATTTCAATTTCATTCCCGTCGCGGAAGGTGAACACCATCCGCATATCTTTATATACCGTTACAGAATCCACCGTGGAATACCAAAGCTCCTCGTCAAACTCTGTCACCAGCTCCGACTGGTTGTTCAATGTATCGAGGAACATGGAGATTTTCGTCCGCTTCGCTCTGCGTTCCAAGCAAAGCTCGTCGATTTCTGCCAACCGCTGCCTTGCAGTCTCATACCGCTCACACAGGGCGGTATATTTCTTTTCATATTCCTGCTGATCCATGGCCTTCTGCGCGTTGTCCTCAATAGCCTTTCGGATCAGCCCCATGATAACCTCATTTTCATTTTGGAGCTGCTCCCGCTCCGTATCGAGGTCGGCGGTATCCGTCAGCGCCTCCATCACCTCGTGGTATGCCTCTATGATTTCCGCCCGGCTCCCAAGCACCTGATTGAAGGCGGCGAGGAACGCGGTCTGAATCTCCACGTCGGTCAGGTGCGGCGTTTTGCAATGCTGGCCCCGGTTTTTCTCGTTGCATTGCCATACCAGCGTCCGGTTCGGCGTATTGGAGTGCCATACCTTACTGCCATAAATACCGCCGCACTCGCCGCAGATAATCTTCCCGGAGAAGGGATAGGCGCTGCTCGTCCATCTGCCGTTTTTCTTGCGCTGTTTGACCTCGTACTGCACAAGGTCAAATACCTCCGGCGGGATAATGGCCGGATGGCTGTTCGCCACATAATACTGCGGCACCTCGCCCTCGTTGATTTTCTGCTTCTTGGTAAGGAAATCCACCGTGAAGCGTTTCTGCAATAGGGCGTCGCCTTTGTACTTTTCGTTAGTAAGAATGTTTTCCACCACCTTGGGCCGCCAGATTTTCTTTCCGCCCGGCGTTGGTATTCCCTCGTCGGTCAGATAGCTGGCAATAGCCGAGGGGGATTTCCCGTAGAGGAACAGCCGGTAAATGAGCCGTACAATGGCGGCCTCCTCCTCAACGATTTCCGGCAGATCATTCTCGCCTTTCTTGTAGCCAAGGAACCGGCCATAAGGAAGGCTCACCTTGCCGTCTGCAAAGCGTTTCCGCTGGCCCCACGTCACGTTCTCGGAAATGGAGCGGCTTTCTTCCTGCGCCAGCGAGGACATGATGGTAATCAGCAGTTCACCCTTGCCGTCAAGGGTACGGATATTCTCTTTCTCGAAAAATACCTCGATCCCTTTCTCTTTGAGCTTACGGACAGTGGTTAAGGTATCCACCGTATTGCGGGCAAACCGGCTGATTGACTTTGTAATAATGAGGTCGATTTTCCCGGCCAGCGCATCCGCCACCATGCGGTTAAAGCCGTCGCGCTTCTTGGTATTCGTTGCGGAAATGCCTTCGTCCGTATAGACCTCCACAAATTCCCATTCTTCCTTTGCCTGTATATAACGGGTGTAATAATCCACCTGCGCCTCATAGCTGGTAAGTTGCTCCTCGTTGTTCGTGGATACACGGGCATAGGCCGCCACCCGGAGCTTGCGTACTTCATTATTTACTATATCCAAGGGCAGGCGGTCTTTCTTGGCTGGAATAACCGTTACATTTGCTGCTGCCTGCATACGCCAGCCCTCCTTTCCTCCGGCCATTCAAAGCTGTGGGATTTTTCCACGGTATGACCGTCTTTGAATACGAAAACCAACCGGCCATTTTCCGGCACATGGATTTCCTTGATTTTCTGCTTGAAAAGCTCTGCGTCAAAATTGCGGCGGCCCATTGCCTCTGCGGCCAGCTTTTCAATCAGCGGCTCCGGAATATTTTCTGTGGCACAGCTTGCGCTGCTGCGTAAATGCGTCCGGCAGCCCCATTTTGCCCGCAATCCATGCTTCTGTGTATCCCATGTGCGCTGTATGAAATGCTTCCCGCATTTCCCACACACCATAATGCTGGAAAAAGGCCGGTGCTTCCGGGTACAATCCCGGTTATTCATTCCACGGGCCTCGACCCGCCGCGCCCGCTCGGCAAAAATCTTCTCCTGCGTTTCCCGGTCGAGAATCGGTTCGTGGCTGCCGGATACAAAATACTGGGGCCATTCCCCGTGGTTGACCTTCTGGACTTTCGTAATCGGGTCAATACAGCGGGTTTTCTGTAAGAGCAAATCCCCGACAACCTTCTCATTACAAAGAAGCGTGATGATGCCGGTTCCTGTAAACTTTTTACCATGCCTGCCAACCACACCGGCCTCATTAAAGATAGTTTCCAACTGCTCCTGCGTGGCACCGTCCAGATATTGCTTTGCGGCTTCCCGGATCAGGGCGGCCTCCTCGGGAATAATTTCCAACCTTCCTTTTACAAAGGCATAACCAAACATATCTATAGAGGTCGGCTTGCCCTGCTGGAATTGTTTCTCAATCCGCCACATCTGGTTTTCCGATACCGAGCGGGCTTCCTCCTCCGCATACGCAGCGAGGAGGGTAAGTACAAACTCGCCCTCCTCGCCTAGTGTATGGATATTCTGTTCTTCAAAGTAAACGTCCACGCCGATCTGCCGCAGCTCCCGCACCGTCTGCAAGGTTGTTACTGTATTGCGGGCAAACCGGGAAATCGACTTGGTTATAATGAGGTCAATCTTTCCGGCCCGGCAATCCGCCAGCAGCTTTTGAAATTCCCCACGGGTATCCTTCGTGCCGGACAGGGCCTCGTCGGCATACACACCAGCGTATTCCCAGCCGGGCGTTTTCTGGATCAACCGGCTATAATAGCTCACCTGCGCCGACAGGGAATGGAGCATTGCCTCCCTGCCGCAGGATACCCGCGCATAGGCCGCCACGCGCTTTTGCTTCGGAGCCTTTTGTATGGCCGTCAGATTGACTTTTTGTATTGTGCGTTCCATAAATGCGCCCTCCTTTCTGGACACTGATGTTATAGGAAGCCACCCTGAAAAGAAAGCCTTTTCAGAATAAAAAGCCGCCTAAAATGGGCCGGAATTTCTCCCGCAGTCTGGCCTCTATGCGCAGGAAATCCGCCTCGTCTATGATCTCTTTTGCCAGCATGTTCCGGGCCACCGCAAGGGCCGCCTGATACTTTTTCTCCCGGTCAAACTGTTCCTTCGTCATGGCTGCCTCCTTCCCCGAAACGCGCTGCGATATAGCAGGCATGGGAACAATATTTCCGCTTTTTGTTTCCATAGCTCTTAAACTCCTTCCCGCAGTGGGCGCAGGTCATAAGGTAAAATGCCTCCCGGTTCACCAGCTCCGGGTGGGCCTTCCACCATGCGCGGCGGCAGGCCGCGCAGCAGAATTTCCGCCCTTTGCGCCCCGGCGACAGGGAAAGGTCTGCGCCGCAATGGCGGCAGGTGGTCGGCGTTTCCTTGGCGGCCACGCCGGTCAGGTTATTCCGGCGGCAGAAGCTCTTGACCGTATTCTCCGAAAGCCCCAGCCGGGCGGCAATCGTACCATAGCCGAGGCCTTCCATGCGCCAAAACCGGATTTTTTCTTTTTCAAAGCGTTCCAGCCATGGAAATGAACGGATATCCACAACATCTACGGAAATATCATCCGAAAGATACCGAAAAAACCAGTATTTCCGTCCCGGTACAACATAGTCC
>OLPW01000876.1_pt1 | contig 34039 bp, 27 predicted proteins | sample 1672161 | NCBI WGS metagenome assembly OLPW01 (sample SAMEA3136654, study PRJEB25190) | human gut metagenome
CCCCACACGATAGCGACCACTTGGGCGCCCGCCTGGTCGGCCAGCGCCCGGGCGCCGCCCAGCATCTCGGCATTTACCTGGCGCAGCGCCTCATCGGCACCGTTGACCCCTACCCATATATCAGCCATGAGAAAACCTTTCTCTTAAAAACCTGCGCGAACGTTGGAAGCGAATGAGCGGCGGGCTAGAGGACCTTCGCCTCCTCGGCCAGAAGGCGCACCGTCTCGGCCACGGCCACAGGCGCCTCGCCCGCGACGATGCGGCCACCGGAGCGACCCGGCTTCAGCTCCCGGGAGACGACGGTCACCGTTGTCGGCTCGGCCGCCGCGGCAAGGTCGGCCACGGGACGCACCTCAGCGCCACGTCGCCGCGCCTGCATGACGTCGCGCACCGAGGGGTAGCGCGGCTCGGCCAGCCCCTGCTGGGCGGCCACGACGGCGGGCAGAGGAAGGCGCGCGGTCTCCACGCCGTCATCCACCTCGCATTCCGCGACGATGGCGTCGCCTTCCACGGAAAGACCCGTGGCCATGTTCGCCAAAGGGAGCCCCATGATGGCCGCCATGCGCCCCATGACCTGGGCCGCCGCCGTGTCGCCGGACTTCCAGCCGCCCATGATGAGGTCGGCGCCCATCGTGGAGGCCGCCTCGGCGAGCAGGGCCGCGGCCTGGGCGGCGTCGCGGGCCGTCCACTGGTCGTCCTCGATGAGCACGGCCGCGTCAGCGCCCATGGCCAGCCCGTGGCGCACGGCGGCCAGGCAGTCCTGAGAGCCAAGCGTCAGCAAGGTAACGGTGCCACCCAGCTCTTCTTTCAGCTGCACGGCGCGCTCCACGGCGAACTCGCTGTAGGGATCGATGACCATGGTCTGGCCCGTTAGCTCCACCTCTCCGGCCCCGTCAAGCGCTATGACGGCCTCGGTGTCCACCACCTGCTTCACGCAAACGACGATGTTCATCTCATCCCTTTCACCCGTATACGGTCTCTTAAGAGTAATTTTACGGAAGGTCCTTTACGCGCAACACCACTACTCCCCCGCTTTTGTCCGCACCATACGGACGTATCTTTCTATCTGTCCCAAAATGCACAAAGCCCCGATCGTCCGCAATGGGACAGATCAGGGCTTTCTGGGAGTTATTGGAAGTTCTTATGCCCTTATAAGGGACGTTCTGTCCCTCAGGGCGCGGCTACAGCCCGCAACCAATGGCCGCCAGAGCGCGGCTCGGCCGAGCGACCGGACCTACTGGGCCGCGTGCAGCTCGGCGTAGCGCTTGACGAGGGCCTCGTTCACACAGGGCGGCACGAACTGGGACACATCCCCGCCGAGCGAGGCGATCTCGCGCACGATGGAAGACGACAGGTACATGTGCTGCGGCGTCGACATGATGAACAGCGTCTCCAGCTCCTTGTCCAGCTGGTAGTTGAGCGCCGTCATCTGGAACTCGTACTCGAAGTCGGTGATGGCGCGCAGCCCCTTCACCACGGCCTGGGCGCCCATGCGGCGGGCGAAGTCGACGAGCAGCTCGTCGAAGGGTTCGACGCGCACGTTGGGCAAATCGCGCGTGACCTCCTTCACAAGGGCCACTCGCTCCTCGAGGGAGAAGAGCGGCTTTTTCTTCGCAGAGACAGCCACGGCAACGATGACCTCGTCGACGAGCTGGGCGGCGCGGCTGATAACGTCGAGGTGCCCAGCGGTGATGGGATCGAAGGTGCCGGGGGTAAGCGCACGTTTCACGGCGGCTCCCTTTCTCTTCACGGCGGCCGCGCAAGGCGGCTCGAACGGCTTGGCTCCGACGCGCGGGGGCATCGGATGGTAGCGGCACCGGCGCACAGGCGCGCCAGATGCTCCTTGGAAGTTTACACGATGCGCCGCGCCCCCTCTCCCAGGATTCGAAAAAGGGCCACAGCGCACCGCTCGAGAGCCTTTGTAGAAAAGACCGCTGCGGCATTATATAGACATATTCATAAATCTGTCCCATTAATTCGTCCGAAATACGATCAATCTTACCAATACTTGTCCAATAGCATCCCAATTCATCGGATTCATTGATAGAATAGTCCCAGAGAAGAGATACCGCTTGAATCATTGGAAGAATAGAGGCGGCCATGCAAGTACACGTCATCCATGAAATCGACTGCTCCGTCGAGCGCATCGACCCTGCCGTCGTCGAGGCCTTCCTCGACGCCGAGCTCTCCGACGATCCCATGCTCGCCGACTCCATCTGCGCTATGGCGGACGCCATGAGCGCCGAGCTGCATCCGCGCGGGGTCTACAAGCTGTTCAACCCCGCCATCTGCACCCTGCCGCCGAAGTACACCGAACCGGCCATCAAGCTCGTGGGCACGCTCGCGGTGCTCTACGGCAGCGCCGCCTACGAGCGCATGAGCGAGGCGGAGCGCACGGCCATGGCGGTCTCCACCATCGGCACCGACGAGGAGATCGCCTGCCTTCGCGAGCGCCTCGTGAAAAGCGACATGGACGCTCTGCTCTTCGACGCCTGCCTGGAAGCCATGGCCTCCTTGGCCGCGGACAAGCTCGCCGAGGCCGTCGCCGACGACGCCCACGAGCGCGGCCTGCACCGCGGCAGCACCTTGGAGACCGGCGTCGAGGACTTCCCCCTCACCATGAACACGACGCTCGCCTTCTTCACCCAGACCGAGAAGCGCCTGGGGCTCACCGCCGCCGAGGACGGCACGCCGTCGGATCGCTGGAGCACCTGGGGCGTCATCGGCCTGTACAACGAGACCCAGAAGAAGCGCCGCGGCTGCGCCTACTGCCACAACGTGCGCACCTGCACCATCCGCAAGATCGGCATGACCTGCCACGGCCGCCGCACTAGAAAGAAGGCAAAGTCCACTTCCGCCCAATAGCAGCGACGGCACCAGCAACCTGAAAGGGCACCACCAGGTGCCCTTTTCTATACCCTAATTCTACCACGCAATAGCGCTCTGGAAGGTGCTGCTCGCCGACCTCTGCGCGCCCTCCGGAGAACGCGGCCGTTAAGAAATAGCTTCCACTTCAGCAGTAACGATGCCGGGACGGTACCGACTGATGTGCGTCATCTTCGCTATTTCTTTTGCCGCGTTCGCAGGAGGAAAAAGCGCGCAGCGGGCGGCGAGCAGCACCTTCCGGAGCGCTTCCCCCAGGTCGATTCCAAGCACAAGAAAAGGGACCCGCTTGCGCAGGCCCCTTCCATCAAAGCTGTATCGCCGACGCGATTTAGATGGTCCAGAGGTAATCCGGATCCTCGGCAGCCTTGGCGTACTCCTTGAGGATGCCGCGGCCGGAGATGTGCACCATGATCTCGACGGTGCCGCCACCGATCTGGAAGCCGCGGCAGTCGAGCATGAGGCGGGAGACGCGGGTCTCATCGGTGAAGCCGAGGCCGCCCATGAGCTGCAGGGCGCGGGAGCAGCAGTCGGTGAGCGCCGGGGCGCCGTAGCGCTTCAGCATGGCGGCGTCGTTGTTCACCGGAATGCCGTTGTCCATCTTCCAGCAGGTGCGGTACAGGAAGTTACGAGTGTTGGTGAGCTCGATCTGCATCTCGACGATGTGCTCCTGCACGAGCTGGAAAGTCTTGATGCCCTTGCCGAACTGCTGGCGCTCGTTGGTCCAGGCGCAGGCGTCGTCCATGGCGGCCTGGGCCTCGCCGAGCAGCTCCGCCAGAAGCACGCAGCGCTCCCACTCGAAGTTCTTCATGAGCTGCAGAAAGCCCTTGCCCTCGATGCCGAGCAGCGCCGACTCGTCAACCACGACGTCGTCGAAGATGACTTTGGAGAAGGGCATAATCTGCATGCCGATCTTGTTCAACGGCTCGATGGTCACGCCCTTGGCGTTGGCGGGCACCAGGTACATGGACATCTGCTTGTTCTCGGGAGAGGGATCCTCGTTCTTGCAGACCACGATGAAGCCGTCGGAGTTCTCACCGGAGGTCACCCAGGTCTTGGTACCGTTGATGTGGATCTTGCCGTCCTTCTTGGTGGCCGTCGTCGTCATGTACTGGTTGGCGGAGCCGGCCTCGGGCTCGGAGATGGCCAGGCAGTACGGCGGGTAGCCGTTCTCCTTGTAGTAGTCCACGGCGTACTGGATCTGCTCGGGGGTGCCGAACTCGACCATGTCGAACATGATGAGCAGGTTGGGAGCCATGGGGATGTTGCCGCCGCAGTGGTTCAGCTCTTCGATGATCATGGCCATGGTCTGATGGTCGACGGGCTTTCCACCGTACTCCTCGGGCAGGCCGTACATTCCCCAACCGTCGTCGACCCACGCCTTGGCGATCTCGGGGGCGATGCCGCGGTTCTTATAGCCGGCGGCGATGGCCTCCTCGGTCAGGTGCTTCTTGCCCCACTCGCGGATGCCGCGCTTGATCTCGAGCTGCTGCTGGGAATAGCTGAAATCCATTTCTTCCTCCTTTAAGGAACGTTGCCTTTATTCAAAACGCCTGCGCGTTTGAACCAAATTGAGAGAGCGGGCGCCGCGCCGTTTGAACACGGCGCCCGCAACCGGGGATAAGCCCGATTTAGATGGCCATGGAGGCCTGGTAGCCGCCCTTGACGGCCTCAAGCGTGCGGTACACCTTGCCGTCGGGGGTGGTGGCGTCGCCGATGAGCTTCGCGTGCGGCCACACCTTCACGATCTCGTCGTACAGATCGGTGTTCTGCTCCACGCCGAGGGAGGTCAGCACGGTGTCGCACTCGATGAGCTGCTCCTCGCCGGTTTCGACGTTCTTCACCTTGGCGCCCTTCTTGGTCACCTCGATGAGCTCGGTGAGGGGCATCAGGTGCACGCCCTTCTTCTTGAGCAGGTTGATGGTGGGGTTCTTGTCGATGATGCCGATGCCGTTGCCGAGCTTCTTGGCCGGGTCGATCACCCAGATCTCGCGGCCGTCGCACATGGCCTCGGCCACTTCCAGGCCGGCGAAGCCGCCGCCCACGACCACCACTCGCTTGCCCACGATGGCGGTCGGGCCGCTCTTCATGTTCAGGCCCATGCGCATGAACCCGACGGTGCCGCCCTGGGCCTTGATGGCCGCCACGGCCGCCTTCCAGATCATGCCCTTGCCCTCGGGCACGATGCCGTTGCACATGGCCTTGATGTCCTCGGACTTCACGACGTTCTTGCCGTCGATGCCGGGCACGTCGATGGGGATGATGCCGCCGCCGGGCGAGACGATGACCTGGTCGGGGTTCAGGGCGCGCAGGGTGTCCACGTCGACCTTGGTGTTCAGCTTGATCTCGATGTTGGGATGAAGCTTCATCTCCTCGTTCCAGTAGGACACCAGAGGCTCGATGTTGGCGTTGAGCACCTGGGCCATGGTCAGCAGGCCGGCGAGCTTGTCGGACTTCTCAAGCACGGTCACCTTGTGCCCGCGCTCGGCCGCCACGCGGGCCGCCTCCAGGCCGCCCGGGCCGGCGCCCACGACGGCGATGTGCTGCTTCTCAGTGGCGGGCTTGTCCTGGGGCAGGCCCACTTCCACGCCCTCCCACACGTTCGCGTTTACCGAGCACTGGCAGGGCTTGCCGATGAAGATGTTGTCCAGGCAGCGGGAGCACACGATGCAGGGACGCACCTGCTCCGGACGGCCCTCCTCCACCTTGCGGGCGGTGTCGGGATCGGCGATGAACTGGCGCGCCATGCCCACCGCGTCGCCGTAGCCCTCGGTGACGACCTTCTCGCACATGTCGAGTGTGTTAATGCGGGTGCCGGGGAAGACGGGCTTGCTGGTCACGGTCTTCACCTGCTTCGCGAGGTCGATGAACTCGCCCTCGGGCACGATCTGGTTGGCCACGGGGCGGGGCGCCTCGTGGAAGCCGGCCTGCACGGACCAGGCGTCAACGCCGTGGGCCTCGATGATCGGGATGAGCTCGAGGGTGTCGGCGATGCGGTTGCCGTCGGGCATGAGGTCGTCGGCGGAGATGCGCACGAGAATCGGCATGTCGTCGCCGCAGGTCTTGTGAATCTCGTCGATGATCTCGCAGAGGAAGCGGGCGCGGTTCTCGGCCGATCCGCCGTACTCGTCGGTGCGGTGGTTGGAGTACTTGGAAAGGAAGCGCATCACCATGTAGCCGATGCCCGCGTGGATCTCGATGATGTCGATGCCGGCATCCTTGCAGCGGCGGGCGGCCTGGCCGTACTGCTTGACGACCTCGGCGATCTCCTCTTTGGTGTACTCGCGCTCGGGCATGCCCACGAACGGGCCGGAGGGCACGTCCTTGGAAGGAGCGTAGGACAAAAGCGGATCGTCGCCAGAGGCACGCCACTCGTAGCACAGCTGCAGCTGGGCGGCAACCTTGGATCCGTGCTTGTGGCACACCTCGGCGATGCGCTGGAAGCCGGGGATGAACTCATCGTCCCAGCATCCGCAGGCGCCGGTGGTCGTGTGGTACTTCGGCTCGGTGCCGAAGCAGTCGCACACGTAGCACGACCCGATCTCGATCAGACCGGCATGGCCCTTTGCGCGCTGCTCGTAAAAGTCCACCAAGTCGTCGGTCACGTGGTAGTTGTCCACCTTCTCGATGGTCATCGGCAGCATCACGAAACGGTTGCGCAGCTCGACATTGCCGATCTTAAACGGCTCCACCAGTTTCTGGTACTTCGCCACGGCTAAACTCCTTTCAATTACTTCCCCACAGGTTTCAAGGGTATTAGGTATGATTTCAAGCTTTTGACCATGTTGCCTTCTCATGATCCTTGTATTTAGAAATCTCTACCCAATTTGACTTGCTTTGTCCGCCTTTTGAGATGCCGACCGAGCTGAAGTCTCCTCGTGACTCTTATTCTACGGAGATTGTTTTGCTTTACGATAGACAGATTTATCTATCTGTGTAGTACTTCATAGGCAAATCTTCATCATCCATAGGCATTTGCCGCATAAGTAGCCGTTTTGACCCCGTTAAATAGGCGCAACTAACCGAGTCATCGGCAATTCCATTGCCCATTTCGTTTTATCTGTCCCATATTTCTTCGAAAGATCCTATAATGAGCGCAACGGAAGAGAATCGAAGGAGGAACCCATGAACGCGCTTTCCACCATGTTGCTCATCTCCGACGCCTTCGTGGAGCTGTGCGACGAGATGCCCCTGCGCAAGGTGTCCATCAGCGATATCGTCGAGCGCACGGGGAAGAACCGCAAGACCTTCTACTACCACTTCGAGAACAAGGACCGCCTCATCATCTGGATCTTCCGCTACGACATGGGCCAGTGCCTCAAGCAGCACTTCTCCGAGTCGGTGCTCCTCTACGACGATAACCCGGAGGATCCCACCTCGCGATTCCCCTACTATATTACCCAGAAGTCCGGCGTGCGCTCGCTCGACCACGCAGAGTTCTTCCAGTGCTTCGCCGAGGTGCTGGAGGGGCGCCGCAACTTTTACCGCCAGGCGCTCGTGGACAACGGCCCCTACTCGCTGCGCAACTACCTGTACGCGCTGTACCTTGAGGCCATGAAGCGGGACATCGACATCATTTTGTCCAACCGCTACCTGCCGAAGGACAACATCGACTTTCTGGCCGAGTTCTACACCTGTGCCTTCCTCTCCTACTACATCCGCCGCTGCGACGCCCGCGGCGTCGAGTCCATCGGCGGTCAGGCCGGCCCCTTCGCCAACATCATCCACAGCTCCCTTGAAAACGAGATCAAGGAAGCCCAGATGCGGCGCAATTTGTAGAAGTAGGCCCCTTCCATAGCTTTTGCCTATTTTCCATTGGAAATTTTAGGGCGGTTTCTATTGGACGAACCTCAAGACGGGCTGTCAAACTGTTCACCAGGGTATACGCGCCCGCGCGCGACGGCACGGGCACACGATCACGAGGAGGCTTTATGGGCAAGTTGACCGACGAGGAGTTCCGTGATTTCCTGAAGACCTGCCGCGATCTGGCGGAAGGCCCCTTCGAGGAAATGCAGCGCGAGGTGGAGGTCACCAACAAGTTCCCGCAGGAGTTCATCGATCTGGCCCGCGAGAACAACCTGTACCGCTACGCGCTGCCCGAGGAGTACGGCGGATGGGGCTTCACTGAGAAGGAGATCCTGCAGGTGCAGGAGGAGTTCTCCCGGGGCCCGGGCGGCATGCGCATGCACCTGCACTACGCCGCCGACCTGAACTGGCGCATCTTGGACGACTACGGTTGCGACGAGCTGAAGGCCGCTTACATGGACAAGTTCGCCGACAAGACCATCTTCACCTGCTTCGCGCTCACCGAGCAGACCGGCGGCACCGGCGCCGACGTGCACACCACCGCCGTGAAGGACGCGGATGGGAATTACATTCTGAACGGCGAGAAGTGGCTCATCTCCCACACCGACGTGGCCCAGTTCGCCTACGTCATCGCCGTGACCGACCCCGACAAGGAGGGCGACGAGCGCCTCTCCGCCTTCTTCGTGCCCATGGGCGCCGAGGGCTTCGAGCTCGTGGACATGCCGCACATGATGGGCTGCCGCGGCGCGGGGCACGCCGGCTTCAAAATGACCGACGTGAAGCTCGAGCCGAAGTACCTGCTTGGCAAGGAAGGCCAGGGCATGGAAGTGGCCATGCACTCGCTGGCCATCTCGCGCGTGCACATCGCCGACTCGAACCTCGGCATGTGCCAGCGCATGCTGGAGATGTCGCTGGCCCGGGCGCGCGACCGCGTGACCTTCGGTAAGACCATCAACACGCGCCAGGCCATCAAGATGAAGCTGGCCGACATGGCCACGGCCACCCACGCCCTGCGCTGCATGATCATCGATTTCGCCGAGGACTACGACCGCGACCCGCACAACCCCTACATCGCCGAGAAGGCGGCCATGTGCAAGCTGTTCTCCATCGAGGCAGTGAAGAAGGTCTCCGACGAGATGCTGGAGATCTTCGGCGGCGACGGCTACTTCGAGGACTCCCCCTACGGCCCCACCGAGCGCCTCTACCGCGACTGCCGGGCGCTGTGGCTGGAGGAGGGCTCTCCCACCATCCAGCGCATCACCATCGCCCGCGAGCTGGAGCGCCACGACGGCGTCGTGGAATACCCCGCCCTCGACTGGATCGCCGGCACCGACCTGTAGGCACCGCCTCTCAACAAGCAACGCCCCTGCGATTTGCAGGGGCTTTTTTAGTGCAAGCTGATTCCCTATTCCGAATTTCCCCGTAGGGACTGACCTTGGTCAGCCCTCCCCCGGCGGATCAACCCCACTCGAGGAGGGGCGACCAAGGTCGCCCCCTACGGGATCGGTCAGGACAAGACGATGGAACCGGCCTACCCGAAGCGGTACTCCACGCCCATGGTGGGCCGGGGGTTCTCCCACTTCCTCACGATGGTGCCCTCGCAGGCGATGCGGCAGGTGCCGCACTCCAGGCAGCCGGCGTAGTCGAAGCTCGTCGCGCCGTCCTCGCCGATCTTGTAGAGGGCGGCCGGGCACACCCGCACGAGCTTCCTGAACTCCTCGATGTCCGGATCCTCCACAAGCTCGATGTGGGCGTTCTCCTCGTCCACCTCGTACTTGTTCACGGCGATCAGCTCGTCGACGTTCACGGTAATCGGTGCGATCTGGCTCACAGTGCGCTCACCGCCTTCCTTACCTCGTTGGCGGTCTTGAAAAGCCCGCGCTTTTTGATAATGGGCATGATGCGGCGGCGCAGGGGCTCCTGCGGGCGCCCGTCCACGCTGAACATGGCGTTGAACACCTCGGCCGCCATGGTCGGGTAGTCGTTGAACATCGCGTCCCACCCCTCCATGACGTGGGGCCACTTGCGGAAGGTCGCGAGGTCCTTGATGACGAAGGAGTCCTCCATGCGGCGCTTATAGCCGGAAAGCCCCGCCGCGCTCACATCCCCCGCGTCGATGGCCTCGACGGCCGCCTCGGCGGCCATGCGCCCGCTCGCCACGGCGAAGTCCATGCCGCGCACCTGGTAGCCCATGTTCATGCACAGCCCCGCGGTCTCGCCCGCGAGCAGGCAGCCGTCGAAGACGTACTTCGGGATCATGTCGTAGCCGCCCTCGGGCACCATGTGCCCGGAGTGCTCGACCATCTTGGCGCCCCGGATGATCGGAGATACGGCCGGATGGTTCTTGAAGTCCTCCAGCATCTGGTAGACCGGCGTGTCGTTTCCGCCGTCGGCCGCCGTGGAGATGGTGGCCACGAGCCCCAGCGAGATGGAGTCCCTGTTGGTGTACAGGAAGCCCCCGCCCACCTTGCCGTGGGTGCAGTCGCCGACGAACAGCATCGCGGCGCCCTCGCCCTCGGGCAGAAGAAACCGGTCATCGATCACGCCTGCGGGCAGCTCGAACACCTCCTTGATGCCGACGGCCATCTGATGGGGCGCGGGACGGGCGTTGCCGAGGCAGCGCTCGGACAGGAGCGTGTTCACGCCCTCGGCCACGATGACGACCTGCGATGTGATCTCGTCCTCGCCGGCGCGGATGCCGACGACCTTGCCGGACTCGTCCTTCAAAAGCTCCTCCACGGCGATGCCGCAGATGTACTCGGCGCCGGCGTCCTCGGCCTTCTCGGCCAGCCACTGGTCGAAGGGGCCGCGCAGCACCGAGTAGGAGTCCTTGCCCTCCTCGGCGAGCACGGGACTCGTGAAGTCGATGGTCATCTCCGAGTCGCTGTTCAGCATGGCGATGCGCTCGTGGGTGATCTTGCGCTCCAGGGGCGCCTCGGACTCGAAGTCGGGGAACACCTCCTTCAGCGAATGGCTGTAGATGCGCCCGCCCGTCATGTTCTTGGCGCCGGCGTAGTTGCCGCGCTCCACCACGAGCACGCTCTTGCCGGCCGAGGCCGCCACGTAGGCCGCCACCGCGCCCGCGCACCCGCTGCCGACGACGATGATGTCGAAATCTGCGTCAGACACGCTTCTCTCCTTTCAGATTCTCACTCGATCCCAAGGGCGGGAGGCCGGCGACCATGGCCGCGCCGGCGCCTCCCACCCTCGATCGATAAGGCCTACAGGGCCGCCGTCAGGGCCGGCAGCACGTCTTTGATGTCGCCCACCAGACCCCAGTCGCATTGCTTGAAGACGGGGGCGTTCTTGTCCTTGTTGATGGCGAACACGGCGCCGGAGCGGTTGCAGCCCACCATGTGCTGCATCTGGCCGGAGATACCGCAGGCCACATACACCTTCGGCGTGAGCGTGAGGCCGGAGACGCCCACGTAGGTGCTCTGGGGCATCCAGTCGACGCCTTCGGTCAAGGGACGGGAGCAGGCCAGGCCGCCGTCGATCTTGTCGGCCAGAGCGCGGGCCAAATCAAGCTCGGATTCCTCGGCGAACCCGCGGCCGCAGGCCACGACGGCCTCGGCCTTGAACAGGTCGGTGCCGCCCTTCTCGCGCTCGCGGGAGGACACCAGGCGCAGCGGACGGGCCGGGGCGATCCAGGCCACGGTCTCGGCCACGGCAATGCCCGCAGGCTCGACGTCGGCGAAGGTGCCAGGGGCCACCGTGTAGAAGGCCACGTCTCCCGCAGCCTTGCGCACGCGCTCGCCCACGCCGCCGAAGTACAGACTCTGGGCACCGGCATCCCCGAAAGCGGTGACGTCGGTAATAGCGGCGGCATCGGCCGCCGCGGCAAGACGGCCCAGCACAGACTTCACATGGCGCGTCGGCTCGGCCAGCACAACGGCAGGCCGCTCCGCATCGTAGACAGACTGAATGGTGAGATAGGCGTCGTCAGCCACCGCGCCTGCAGGCACCTCAACAATATAGGCAGCATCGGCAACGTGCTCGGGCGCGCTGCCGAAGGCCACGAGGGACACTTCGTCGGCGAGAGTGCGGGCGCCAGCGGCCAGCTCACGGGCAGCCTCGGGATGTTCGGCGATGACCAGTGCTTTCATGTTTGATTCTCCTTATCGGTTCAGGGGTTTGGAAAGAAATGGACGGCCTTAAGGGCGGTCGCGCAGGGCGGCCTACAAGGCGGCCTTGAGAGCTGCAGCAAATGCCTCGATGGCGCCGTCGGCCGAGGCGTCGGCCACATTGCAGGCACGCTCGGCGACCTCGAGGGCCGCGCAGGAGACAACCTCGATGGCGCTGACGGGAGCGATGGGGGCGCCCTTCACCTCCATGGGCTTCTTGCCAGCCGCCAGGATGTCCTTCATGCCGGGGATACGCGGCGTGGCGACATCGGGCGTCACGGCAACGACAGCGGGCAGCGGAACCTCCACTTCCTCCACCACGTCCTCGAGCGTGCGCTCGACGATGACCCCATCGCCCGCAACTTTGATGGCGGACGCCGCGTTCACCGAGGGAACGCCCAGGCGCGCGGCCAGTTGCACATCCACCTGCTGAGCGTAGTCGTCAGCCGACCCGTCGCCGCACAGGATGAGATCGAAGCCCTCTCCGCCCATGACGGCGGCCAGTTCCTGGGCAGTGCCAGCGGTGTCGAGGGCGGCCAGCGCGTCATCGGCGACCATGATCAGGTCATCGACCCCGCGGGCAAGCACGTTCTTCTTCAGCTTGGAGTCGTCGATGGAGGCCGCACCCACGCTCACGGCCGTCACCGTGGAGCCGGGGTTGTCAGCGGCCAGCTGAGCCGCCGCCTCCAACGCGTTCAGGTCGTAGGCCGACACCATTCCCTTCGCCTTAGAGAAATCCAGGGAGCGATCCGAAGCCACCTGGATGTCCTGGTCGTCGGGAACCACCTTGAATGCCACTGCGATCTTCACGTCTGCACCTTTCTCTTCAAAAATTTCTCTCATGTGTTGGTTCGTTTCAAACGGGGCGCCGCGCTGCAGCCGCTGGCGCTCCGCTAGAGTCATAGTGCCGCGGCGGCTGCGGGCCGTCATCGCCAAAACCCCGTGAAAGCATCGTTACTCAAAATGTAGTGATGCCCCTCAAGCTGGGTATTCCCCATATACCGCGCCCCTTGCGATGCCCCCGAAAGCCGCCCCGCCTACCATAGATTTTGATGCGAGGGACGCATCGTCTGGCAATCAGTTACCAAGAATCTAGGAGGAACCAATGGCTGACTACTTTGGCACCGACACCGTCGTATCCGAGCTGCGCGAGGACGGCCTGCTCATCATTCGCATCAACCGTCCTGAAGTGGCCAACGCGCTCAACGGCGTGACCTCCGCGGCCATGGAGAACATCATGAATCACGCCGAGAGCGACAAGGCCGTACGCGCCATCGTCGTGACGGGCACCGGCAAGGTGTTCTGCGCCGGCGAGGACCTCTCGGAGCTCTCCGAGGGCGGCGAGTGCCAGACCGTCACCGAGCACGGCTTCGGCGGCCTGACTGCACGCCTCTGCTCCAAGCCGGTCGTCTGCGCCTGCAACGGCTCGGCGGCCGGCGGCGGCATGGAGATCGCGCTTTCCTGCGACATGGTGGTAGCCGCCGAGAACGCGAAGTTCGGCTGCACCGAGGTGGGGCTCGGCATCATCGCCTCCACCGGCGGCATCGTGCGCCTCGCCCGCGACATCAATCGCAAGGACTGCATGGAGCTTCTGCTCACCGGCAAGAAGATCAAGGCCCCCGAGGCGAAGGCCCTCGGCCTCATCAACTACGTGGTGCCCGCCGAGGAAGTGCTTGATCGCGCCATTGAGCTGGCCGAGGAGTGCCTGAAGAACGCGCCTCTGGCCCTGAAATGGACGAAGTTCATCGTGCACGCCGCCGACCAGATGTCCGAGGAGGACGCCATGCGCTTCTCCGATGCGGCCTACCGCTTCCTGGAGAAGACCGAGGACGGCATCGAGGGCCCGGCCGCCTTCGTCGAAAAGCGCGCTCCCCACTGGACCGGTCGCTAGGCGAACTGCCCCATAGGCGTTCAGCACATGAAGAGCCCGCCACCGAGGCGGGCTCTTCTGCCGCTTAGAGACTGACGCTCCTTACTTCCCAAACTACGCGTCCTAAACCCTTTCTCGAATCCGTGCGGCAAGATCGCCATACACCAGGGGGGTCTTTCTCCCATGCTGCCGAAGCTCCGCATAAGCAGGAAGAGTCCGTCACTCAGACGGGCTCTTCCATTCTCGAAATTTAAGATCTTCTGCCGATAGCTGGAACCCTGAGAACCAACGCTCTATCTATCGGCGATGCCGCTCGTCTCGGCGAGGGACTTGCCCCGGGTCTCGGGCGCCATGAAGTATGACAGCACAAGCCCCAGCAGCACGAGCCCCGCCGCCACAAGCATCACCGGGCCCACACCCCAGGCAGTCAAGGCCAAAGGTGTCCCATAGGTGGCCGCGATAGTGCCGATGCGCGAGAATCCGATAGCAATGCCGACGGCCGTCGCGCGCACCTCAGTGGGAAACAGCTCGTTGGGATACAGCCATTGCAAAATACCCGGGCCACCGCTAAAGAACGCGTACAGCCCAAAGGCGAGGATGATCATCGCCACCGGCGCCGTGGGCCACAGGCCCAGCACGAGCAGCCCCACTGCCATGAGCGCGAAGCTCATGAGCAGCAAGGGGCGTCGCCCCATGGAGTTGAGCCAGAACATGGCCGGAATGGATCCAACGAGGAAGAACAGGCTCACAGCGCTCTCGCCCAAAATGGCCTCATGGCCCTCTCCCAGCCCGAAGGCGGTCATGATCTCGGGCCCGAAGGTGTAGATGGCATACATGGGCACCACCTGGCACAAGATGAACACCCCGAGAAATACCATGCGCTTGAGATACTCGCCGTGCATCAGCGTTGCCAGCGGCGTCTTGCCCGCCGGCTTCGCGGGAGCAAGCTCCACATCGGGGCCGAACACTCGGTCCATCACGGCCCGAGCCTCGGCAACGCGCCCCTTGCTTGCCAGCCACAGAGGCGATTCGGGGATGTCGTGCCGCCCGATGAGCAGCACCACGCAGGGTACCACGGCGCTGCCGAGCATCCATTTCCATCCGTCTTCCATACCGTAGAGCCCATAGCCCACCACTGCGGCCACGGTGGCTCCCAGATACCACGCCGCCGACACCATGCCCATGGAGATCGACCGATGTTCCTTGGGCGTGAACTCGGCAATGAGCGAAGTCGCGATGGGATAATCGGCGCCTACGAACACGCCGATGAAGAAGCGGGCGGCCACGAGCTGCCAGGCCTCGGCAACGAATACGCTCAGAAGTGAGAACAGCCCGATCGCTACCAGGTCGATGATGAACATCTTCTTGCGACCGATGATGTCGGTGAGGTAGCCCCCGGCGATGGTCCCCGCGAAAATGCCGACGAGCACCGAGGCGCCGATGGCGGCGCTCCAGTCGTCGGTCAGCCCGAACGCCGGCACGATCTGAGTGAGTGCGACGCCGATGAGCGACAGCACGTATCCGTCCAGAAAAGAGCCGCCCGAGGAGAAGAAGGTGATCTTGCGCAGAAACGGCGTCATGGCCACGTCGTCCATGGTCCTCTTCGCCGTTTGGCGCACCTTGCGGGCCACATCCCCGCTGATCTCCTTCGCAGCCGTCGAGACAGGAGGGCTCGCCACCTGCGTCATCGCCTTCACATCGCCTGCCATGACAGCCCTCCTATTCCCATTCGGCGAGACAGGCGCTCAGATACGGCTTGGCCTCGGGCTCATCAGCGTTTACCATGCAGAAGCGCGCCTCACCCTCGCCCACCTTCCACACCTGCGTGCAAAGACGTGTGCCTGGCAGCACCGGGGCCGTGAAGCGGCACTTGAAGCGACGAAGGCGCTCGGGCTGCCCCGGAATGAGCAGGGCGATCAGGTGTCGCATGGCAATGCCCGCTGTGCACACGCCGTGGTTGATGGGACGAGCCAGCCCGGTCTGGGCCGTGTAGGCCCAGTCGATGTGCTGCTGGTGCCAGTCGCCCATGAGCCGGTAGATGAGGGGCCACTGGTAGCCGCACGCCTCCTCGTAGGTGAGATCGGGTTCGCGATCGGGGTACTCGACGACATCCTTCGGCGGCCGCTCGCCGCCGAAGCCGCCATCGTAGATGCAGCAGTCGTAGGTCTCCACCGTGCACAGATGCGTACCGTCAGCCGAATAGGACTTCCCCACCTGCTTGGAGAGCGACCCGCGTCCTTCCCCTCTATCCCAGATGGCCTCTTGGGTCACATAGGTCTCCACATGATCGTCCATCTTGAAGGGCGCATGAAAGCGCGCGTCGATGCCGTAGTGCAGAGACCCCTCGTAGTTGAAGCCGTAATCGAGGGTCGTCGTCATCTCCTCGTTCACCGTCAGCGGCACACCGAAGATGGGCAGAACCTTCAACTGCGGGTTCTCGGCATCGCGCTCGTTCACGTATTCCAGGTCGGTCTTGCCGTCCCAGCCGGCGCCGCAGCCGAGCGCGCAAATCTCCAAGTCTTTGAATGTGTAGTCCCGGATGAACGGACCAAACGTCCTGCCGACGATTTCCGTTGAGATGGCCATGCTGAATCCTCCTTTTGCCAATGGATTTCTCTGGTCTAGTCAAGCGCGCAGAGCAGCTTCTTCTCCACTTTCCCGACACTGGTATGGGGCAGGCGCTCTACGATCTCCATGATGGTAGGCACCTTGAAATCGGCCAGACGGCAGGCAACGAAGTGCGTGATCTCCTCAATGGCGGCCGTATGCCCCTCGTGCAAAACGACAAAGGCCTTCACCGCCTGGTCGCGCACCGGGTCGTCCACGCCGATGACGGCGCATTCGGCTACGGCCGGGTGCATCAAGAGCGCGTCTTCCACCTCGGTGGCCGACACGTTCTCACCGCCTCGCTTGATCATGTTGCATTTTCGATCGACGAAATAGAACCAGCCTTCCTCATCGCGGTAGCCTTTGTCGCCGCTGAGGTACCAGCCCTCCCCATTCACGGTTCTCGCCGTGGCCTCGGGATCGTCGTAGTAGCCCTTCATGAGACTGATGCCGGGAATACCCCTCACGGCGATCTCCCCTACCGTCCCCGGCGGCACCGCCCGTCCCTCCTCGTCCAGGATCTCCACCTCGTAGCCAAGGCCCGGCCGCCCCACGCTCGGCCAACGGCGCGGGCCATAGGGCAAGTCGGTGAGCGCCCAGCAGATGGACTCCGTCGCGCCGTAGCAGTTCTGCAAACGCACGGAGAAGCGGCGCTCGAAGGCCTCCTTCTCCTCATCGGTGATGGGCAGGTAGTACTGCACCGACCGGACGCAGTGCTCTCGCTCGGCGGCGTCGCACGGCTGCATCATGAGGGTGCGGGCCATCATCGCCACGAGCTGGATGGCCGTGGCTCCATGCTCGCGCACCTGGCGCCAGAAGTTGCGCGCGCTGTACTTCTCCAGCACGACGAGGCTGGCGCCCGCCGCGAGCACGGGCATGAGGGCCGCCAGCTGGAAGTTCGAGTGGAAGGCGGGCATGGTGGTAAGCATGCGGTCCTCAGGCCCCAAGGCGCACTGCCAATCGCCGTAGTGGCCGGCGAAGAGCATGTTCGCATGGGTGATCTCCACACCCTTGGGGCACGAGGTGGTGCCGGAGGTGAAGATGATCATGGCCGTGTCCTGGCCGTCCAGATCGCACCGCTCGTCCAGCACGTCAGCGCACGCATCTACCCCGGCGTCGAAGTCCACGGCACCGGCGACGAGCCCCTCCCCACCGCTGTGGCAGACGAACACGCGCTCCATAGGATAGACGCGCCTCTCTCCACAGGTGTTGTTCGGGCACGGGGGCATGGCGTCGGCGAAATAGTAGCCCTGGCAATCCGGCTCGCAGATGACGGTGCGGATGGCGCAGCGGTCGAACTGGAAGGCGCACTCGCCGAAGACGAGCTGCATGTTGATGGGCACCGCCACTGCCCCGATCTTCGCCAAGGCGAAGGTGGCCGACACGTACTCGGGCGAGTTGTACAGCTGGATGGCCACGTTGTCGCCTTTTTTCACCCCGGCCAACCGCAGGAAGTTCGCCGTGCGGTTCACCAAGCGGTCGAACTCGCCGTAGGTGAACGAGCGACGATGCCCGGCCCGATCCTCGCAGGTCAGAAAAAGATGATCGCCGCGGCTTGCGGACAGTTCGTTCCACAAATCGCGGAGATTCTCGTTGCCTACGATGGTCGTCATCGCGTTCGCTCCTTCCCTTGGGCTTGCCGGTGAAAGAGGGCCCGCCCCTCCCTGGCGGGCCCTCCCTGCGCATAGTTGGCGCGATGCGCTCGCGCGGGGTGCTACGGCTACTCAGCGCACTTCACAATGCCGTCAGCCGCGAGGCGGGCAATCTGCTCATCGCTGTAGCCGAGCTTGGTCAGCACGTCCACCGTGTCGCCGCCCTGGGCGGGCATGGGACGCCAAATGCGACCGGGGTTGTTCTGGAACTTCGGGAAAACGCCAAGCCCATGGAAGGTCTCGCCGTCGGCCGTCTCCCAATCGACCCAAGTGTCGCGCAGACGCAGGTGCTCCTCCTCGACCAAGTCCTCCATGTCGTTGATGACCTGAGCGGCAATGCGATGCGCCGCGAAGTCCTCTTCGATCTCGTACTTGGAATGAGCCAGGCAATACTCCTCGAAGGCGCGCTGGATCTCCTCAGCATGAGGATTCGACAGCCACAGCCCGCTCGTATCCTCGGGAATCTCCGGTGTTCCCCACAGATGCCCCAGACCGATGGTCTCGAGGAAGTACTTGTTCTGGTCGACGCCGTAAAGGCACACGCCCAAGAAGCCGTCCTTGCAGGCGAACTCGCCAATCCCGCAGAGATTTTGGTTGCGCGCGCCAGGGCGAGGCCACTTGATGCCCTCGTTCAAGTAGTCCACGAGGTAATACTGGCCGATGGCCAAAAGCGTCTCGTACATGGCCAAGTCGATGGACTCGCCCTGTCCCGACTTCTCGGCCTTGTACAGTGCGGCCAGAGCCGAGCTGGCGATCATGAGCGTGTTGAAGTAGTCGCCGGCATAGGGTCCCGGCAGCATCGGCTGCTCCTCGGTGCCGTTCTGCATGATGATCCCAGCATAGGCCATAACCGTCAGATCGTAGGCTGCGCGCTTGACCATCTTGGGATCGCCCGTCTGCCCGAAACCAGATACGTGCACGATGACGAGCTTGGGATTGATCCCCCACAGCACTTCGTCGGTCAGGCCCTTGCGCGCCCACGTGCCCCCCTTCGAAGCCTCCATGAAGATGTCCGCGTCTCGGATCATGTTAAGGAATATCTCGCGGCCCTCTTCGGAGAAGTAGTTCAGCGCCACGGAACGCTGGTTGCGGCGCTCGGCCTGCTTGATATAGGCCGTATCGCGAATAGTGTCGCCGGCGCCGGTGTTCTCAAGCCAGGTGACATCCGCCCCCCAGTCGGCCATAAGATCGGCAGCCTTGGGGCAGGCAAGCTCCACGGCGGCATAGACCACCTTCACACCGTCAAGCGGACCGTAAGAGGGTTTCTCGGTAGGGATAGCCATTGCTTCTTCTCCTTAAATCGTGTTTCTCTCAATACCTCGCTGGTTCTCGCCTAAGAGAGCTAGGCCTTGTAAGCCTTGCAGGCACCCTTGGAAGTGGCCAAAATCATCATCTCGTCGGTGCCACCAGAGACGCGGTCGACGCGCAGATCGCGCCAGATGCGGTTGATGCGGTGCTCGGAGGCCACGGCGATGCCGCCCATCACCTGCATGGCGTCGTCGGTCACCTCGAAGGAGGCGTTGGCGCAGTAGTACTTGCACATGGCGGCCATGGCCGGGTCGAAGTCGCCGCCGTTGTTGTCGGCCATCCAGGCGGCCTCGTACAGCATGTTACGCATGTTGGTCAGCTTGATGCACATCTCGGTGATCTTCAGCGAGTTCAGCTGGAATCGGCTGATGGGCTTGCCGAAGGCGATGCGGGTGTTGGCGTGCTTCATGGCGTCCTCGAAGGAGCAGATGGCGGTGCCGTAGTCGCAGGCGCCCACGAGCCAACGCTCGAAGTTGAAGTCGGACACGCCGCGCATAAATCCGTTGCCCTCCTTGCCGAAGATGTCGGACTCCTCCAGCTCCACGTTGTCCAGGTACACCTCGCAGCAGCTGTCCATGCGAAGCCCCAGCTTCGGCAGCGGGGAGAGCTTCACGCCCGGCTTGGACATATCGACGAAGAATTCGGTGAACTGCGACTCGTCATCGGCGTTCTTGGCCATGATGACCAGGTACTTCACGCCGGCGGACGAGGTGATGAAGGTCTTGGTGCCGTTCAGGTAGATTTTGCCGTTCTCGCGCTTGTACGTGGTGGCCAGCGCCCCCACATCCGAGCCTGCGCCCGGCTCGGTGCAGGCGGAGTTCCAGATCTGCTCGCCGGAGCCGAGCGTGCTCATGACGGCGTCGATCTGCTCTTGGGTTCCCTCGCGGATAATGGTCTCGAAGCTGGGCAGCTGGTAGAGCACGTAGGTGGGCGCACCGTAGCGGCCGAGCACCTCGTAAACGGCCATCAGCGTCACGCAGGGCTGCTCCAGGCCCAGGCCGCCGTGGGACTCGGGCAGCATGATCTGGTCGAAGCCCAGCTCGCACAGGCCCGCCACCCAGCGCAGGGGGTAGACGTGCTTCTCGTCGCACTCGTGGAAGTAGGTCTCCCAGTTCTCGCTCTCCATGTACTCGCGGTAGCTGTCGACGATAAGCTCCTGCTCGTCGGTGAGTTTGAAGTCCATTCTTCTGTCTCCTTTCAAAGGGTGCTTTGCAAAGGGAACGCGCCCTGCGCGCCCCCGGATTGCCAATAACTAGGCGAGGCCCAAGGTCTCGCGGTAAAAGGTGGCGCCGTGTTCCAGCACGTCGTTGGCCGCATCGAGCATCTTGGTGTAGTGCAAGAAGGCGTGGATAACGCCCTCGAACAGCTCGAAGCGGAAGGGGGTGCCGTACTGCTCGCAGATGGCGGCCAGGGTGGCCGAGTCGTCGCGCAGCGGGTCAAACTCGGCGGCGGCGATGTAGCAAGCAGGCACATCATGGGTCAGGTCGTTCAAAAACAGGTTCGCGTAGGGCTCCGCCGCAAGGGCCGCGGGATCCTCGGCGTACAGGTTCAGGTAGAACTGCCAGTCCTCCTCGGTGAGGCCGTCCCACGGACCGCCCAGGAGCCGCATGGAGGAAGAGTCGGTCAGGCCGAACCACCCGTAGAACAGAAGCAGGCACTTCACGAAGTCGGCGCCGCCCATCTCCTCGCGCAGATACAGCGTGGCGGCCAGGCCCAGGTGCGCGCCGCCGGAGTCGCCGGCAAAGGCCAGGCGGTCGCCGTCGATGCCCCAGGCCTTCCCCGCCTCGTGCAGGTGCGCGGCCACCGCCGCCGCCTCGCGCACGGCGGAGGGGTACTTCGCCTCCGGGGACAGCCGGTAATCCACGGCCACCACCGGCACGCCGGCGCGCTTCGCCAAGATGCGGCAGATGCGGTCGTGGGTGTCCAAGTTGCCGAGGACGAACCCGCCGCCGTGGACGTAGACGATGGCCGGCGCCGTCGCGCCCTCGGCGATTTCGCAGGGGTAGTAGCGCCGCACGCCGATGGCGCCGAAGGAGCCTTCCACCGCATCGTCGACCACACGATCCATCTCAGGGGCTCCCTCGTTCCACCAGGCGCGGCCGGCCACGTAGTTCTCGCGCATCTGAGCGAAGCCGGCGCTTGTGTCGTTGGCGTCCCCGGCCAGCTCGTCCTCCTTCGCGAGGACGGCGGCCATCTGCGGGCTGATGCGGGCGAGCACGTCAATCTTGTTCGGCATAATAGGATCTCCTTGTCCTTTCCCGAATCCTGCGGTCTTTCCGATTTCCTCGCGTCGCTAGATGGTGGCCTCGCCGCCGGCGATCTCGGTCGCCTCGGCCTCCTCGGTCTTATCGACGGACTCGGCGCCGAAGTGCTTCTTGATGGTGCGGAGCAACATGACGAGGCAGATGCAGCCGATGACGCCGAACATGATCTCGAAACCGAAGATGCTCGTGTAGGCATCGATGCCCTGGGCGTCGATGAGGCCGCCGTACCAGGTGTGGATGAACACGTCGGGCATGAAGCCGACCACGGACAGCACGCCGGCGGCCGTGCCGAAGATGCGCATGGGGATCTTGATCTCCGAGAGCGGAGAGCTTCCGATGGAGAAGGCGCCGTAGGTGGTGAACCCGAACACGACGACCAGGATGGCGGCGACCATGGCCGCGCCCGGATCATGCGGGAAGACGATGAAGCCGAGCAGCACCGCGATGGACAGGATGAAGGCGCCCAGGATGACCTTGGAGGGGCTCTTCAGCTTCGTGGCCAGCCAACCGACCACAGGGCCGGCGATGAGGCCGATGCCGTAGGTGCGGATGAGGCCCACGACGTTCACGAGATTGCCGTCGGCGTTGAAGCACTGGGTGAGGTAGGGCGTGGTATAGGTAGCGCCCTGGTACACGGCATAGACGCAGAAGTAGGCGACGCAGGCCCAGATGACGCCGGGGTGCTTGATGGCCTCGACGGCCTCCTTCAGGCTGAACAGCTTGGCGTTCTTGTCGATCTCGCCCTTGAAGTCGGGGATGAGGAAGATGGAGGCCACACCGAGCACGGCGATGACCACGGCCAGGAAGATGAGCATGACCTGCACGCCCTGGGCGACATTGGCGATGGCGGCGATGATGCCGGCGTTGATGAGGCCGATGACCAGTCCGGTCACGCCGTAGATGGAGTAGCTGATGCCGATCTTCGAGGCGTACTCGTCCTCCTCGCAGCACAGGCGGATCACCTTGAAGCGGGTGCCCCACCACACGAGGATGGAGGTGATGCCCATGGCTACGAACAGCACGAGGCAGATCTCCACCGACGGCAGCATGGCGTAGATGCCCACGAGCACCGCCGTGGCGAGGAAGCCCACGGTGGCCAGCGTGCGCATGCGGAACTTGTCGGCCACGATACCGGAGGGCAGATAGCAGATCATGGCCGCGATGCCGTAGGCCGACACCATAAGCCCCAGATCGGCGTTCGTGCAGCCGAGCGCCTGCATCAGCGGATCGTAGAACACATTCTTAAGGTACATGGGCGCGTAGATGATGGACGAGCCCATGGAGATGAGCACGACGAGTGCCCACTTGTGAAGCGACGTGAGATCCTTGTACGTCACTTCCCCTTTGCCCTTTGCAAGCAACGACATGGCAAAGCTTCCTTTCTCTCCGATTCGGCCCGGCCTTCCCGCCGGACCGCTTGCCCTGCGCGAGACAATTCCGCGCAATCGATCGATCTGGAATGCATTCTGCCGCTCGAGGGGCGGCACGCCATCGCACGCGAAAGAGGAAAGGGAGGTTACGCATTTTCTTGCGAGGTGACGATTCCCGTCGAAAGAGCCTGAAAGGCATCGCAAAACCCCTGCGAAAAGCGAAGTACTCAAAAACTTGCGATCCCATTTTTCATTGACGATCTTTACACTTAGCGCTCGGATTTGATACCGTAGCGCCATGATCGACGCTACATCAGCTAGAGGGTCGAACGACACCGCAACCTGCGGGATGACAAAGGGGAGAGCACCTATGGAAGCAAGCCGCGCCGAATTCGAGTCGTCAGACGCTAGAGAAGGACTCGCCCCCTCCGCCCTCTTCGATAGGCCCTTGTTGAAATACGTGGGCTTTGCCCTGCTGCTCGCCTGGCACTACGTACTTTGGTTTGTGCCGAACTTCTTCTTCCACACCCAGCTGCTCGACAAGAGCGTGACGCTCAGCTGGGTAGCGAGCCTCCTGCTAACGGCGGTGTTCCTCTTCATTCTGGCGGGGCTTCTCGGCCGAAAGCGTCACTTAAGCGACCACCCGATCGTCTTGCCGGCGGCGATGATTGCGGCTTCTTCGGGCACGGTGGCCCTGGGATTTTTTCCCTTCCATCTCGCGCCCGCAGGCCTCTACCTCGTCGCGATCATCATCCTCAGCGTCTCCGAGGCCACGCTCTGGATACTCTGGGGAGAGCGCTACGCCTGCGTGAAGGCGAACTTCACTATCAACCACATCGGCACGGTCTTCGGCATCACGCTGTTCCTGTGCGTGTTCGTCGCCTCGCTCCTGCCTCCGATGATAACGGCGCCGGCGGCGGCCCTGCTCCCCCTGGCATCGGGAGCCCTTCTGGCCTTCGCCCGCAAGGACGAAAAGCGCGCCTTTCCCGTACTCCTGCCGCGCAGCGCTACAAGCAGCGGCTTCAAGAACATGCTCGGCGTTGGCTTCGTCACGCTGCTCGCCTGCGCCGCCTGCTATTTCCTCAGCTGCATCATCCCATGGGAAGTGCTGCCCACCGGCGAGGACTCCTTCACATTCGGCATTTTGGGCGGGGCTCTGTTCATTCTCGTCATCGCCGGCATCTACACGCTGTCGCGCAACCGCCTCAACATCTTCAAGATCTACCCGGCCCTGCTCATCGCCATCATGGTGGGCTTCTCGCTGTTCCTCTCCTCGACGTTCGCTTACTTCCCCGCCTTCATCGTCGGCATCGGCGTGCAATCGCTCTTCGAAGTGCTGCTCATCATGTACTTCGGCATCCTCACCACCAAAGGCTACGCGACCCCGGCGCTCACTTTCGCCATGGCCGGCGGCTTCGTGCGCCTGGGGCTCGCCGCGGGCAACTCGCTGGCGCTGTGGTACGAGAGTATGGCAGTGCCAGTGACCCAGGCCCTCACACCGCCGACCTGCCTGGCCTTCATGTGCCTGCTCGCCGTCGTGCTCGTGCCGCTCGTGCGCATGGAGTTCAGCATCGTGGCCCTCACCGCTGCGCCGCCCACGCGAAACGAGGTGGAGGAGATCTGCGCCGAAGCGGCAGCCGAGTTCGGCCTGTCGGCCCGCGAAGCGGAGATCCTGCTGCTCATCGCGCGCGGACACACGACCAACTCCATGGCGGAAAAGCTCGTCATCTCCCCTTACACCGTAAACACCCACATCCGCCACATCTACGACAAGATGCAGATCCACAAGCGCAGTGAGCTTCTGAACTACCTGAACATGCAGCGCTCAGATTTCTAGAGCACGACTCGATAGGCAGGAACCGATCCCTCCGTAGGGGCTGACCTTGGTCAGCCCTCCCCTGGCGAGTCGACCCCACTTGAGGAGGGGCGACCAAGGTCGCCCCCTACGGGATAATGCGATAACCTTTCGTGACAAATCCATAGCACACAAGATGAGGCATTGCCAATTCTGCTTATTCACTGTATATTTACAGCAAATTCTTAGGAGGTTACTATGCCGCAGATCAAGCCACTGTCCGAATTCAACCGGAACCAGAACGCCCTCATCGAGGATCTCAGCCACTCGGGCGAGCCCTTGTACCTCACGCGCAACGGCTCGGCTTGCGTCGTGGTGATGGACTCGGCCGCCTTCGATGCCGCCATGGCCTTCCGCAACGAGATTTACGAGCAGGAAATGCGCACCTACCGCGGCATGCTCAAAGGCATCCAGGAAATGCAGGAGGGCAAGCTTCACGACGCCCAGGACGTCATGGACGAGCTGCGGGCACTCAGGGGCTGGGAGTGATGGCCGCCGAAGGCATGCGCGTTCTCTTCACGGACTCTGTGCGCACGTTCATCCTGGAGAACGTTTTCAGTGAGCGGGTGGCGCTCGCCATCGATCGCCAAAGGGACATGCTCGCGCTCTTCCCGGAAATGGGCCGCGAGTACGACCCCGTCTACGATGCGGCGCGCCTCTCGGTTCCGTGCCGGTGGATCGCCATTCCCGACACCCCCTTCACCATCTATTACGTGATCGACTACGATGCCGACGAAGTGAGAGTGTTCTACATCGAGCACCAGCGCATGAACCCCATGGGAAGGTTCTCGTAGCGGAAGCCGTCTCGTAGGGGCTGACCTCGGTCAGCCCTCTGCTGGTGGAGCAACCTCGCTCGAGGAGGGGCGACCGAGGTCGCCCCCTACGAAATCATCCCCGAATCGGTGCGAGCTCGCATAGAGAAACGGAGCCCTCCGAACCGTTCGGGAACTTCCTTACTGCCCGGATTTTACCAGCTCTTCGGCCATCTCGCGGAGCTTGAACTTCTGCACCTTCATGGAGGGGGTCATGGGGAAATCGCCCACGAAGAAGACGCGCTTGGGCACCTTGTAGCGGGCGATGCGCGGGATGGCGTAGGCGCGCACGTCGTCCTCGGTCATATCCTCGAAGCCGGGGCGCACCCGGATGAACGCGCCGACGATCTCGCCGAGCTTCGCGTCGGGGATGCCCACCACCTGGGCGTCCAGCACGCCGGGCATGGTGAGCAGGAAGTTCTCCACCTCGAGCGGGTAGATGTTCTCGCCGCCGCGGATGATCATGTCCTTGATGCGGCCCGTGACGCGGAAATACCCGTCCTCGTCCACGGTGCCCATGTCGCCGGAGTGCAGAAAGCCGTTCTTATCGATGGCCTTGGCCGTCTCCTCGGGCATCTTGTAGTAGCCCTTCATGACGTTGTAGCCCTTGCAGCACAGCTCCCCGTGCTCCCCCGGCTCGCAGATGTGGCCGTCGTTCACATCGAGCACGCGCACTTCCACCGGCGGATGGGCCCGGCCCACGGTCTCGCACTTGTGGGGAATGTCATCGTCCACCGAGGTCTGGGTGAACACCGGGCTCGTCTCGGTGAGGCCGTAGCAGATGGTCACGTCGCGCATGTTCATGCGCTCCATGACCTCGCGCATGGTCTCCGGCGGGCAGGGGCTGCCGGCCATGATGCCCGTGCGCAGGTGCGACAAGTCGAAGGAGTCGAAGTCCGGATGGTTCAGCTCGGCGATGAACATGGTGGGCACGCCGTAGACCGCCGTCGCCTTCTCCTTGTCGAGGGCCTGAAGCACCAGCTCGGCATTGAACTCCTCAACGATGAGCATGGTGCAGCGGTGGGTGAGGCAGGCCATGACCCCCAGCACGCAGCCGAAGCAGTGGAAGAACGGCACCGGCAGGCACACACGGTCTTCGGCACCGAGCTTTTGGCCCTCGCCGATGTAGAAGCCGTTGTTCAGGATGTTGCGATGGGTGAGCATGACGCCCTTGGGGAAGCCCGTGGTGCCGCTCGTGTACTGCATCATGACCACGTCGTTGTTGTCGAACTGGCCCTGGGCCCATTCCAGGGAGCTGTCGGGCTTGTGCTGGCCGAGCAGCAGAAGCTCGGGTACGCTGTAGAAGCCGCGGTGCTTCTCGGGTCCCATGTAGATGAGGTTCTCCAGGAAGGGGTACGCCTCGGAATGGAGGAAGCCGCGCTGCACGTTCAGCGACTCGGGCACCAGATCGCGGATGATCTGCAGGTAGTCCACATCGCGGTAGGCGTCGATCACGCAAAGCGCCTTCATGTCCGACTGCTTCAGCACGTAGTCGAGCTCGTGGGACTTGTACACCGGGTTCACCGTGACCATGACCACGCCGATCTTCGCCGAGGCGTACATGAAGGTGAGCCAATCGGGGATGTTGCGCGCCCACACGCCCAAGTGGTCGCCCGGCTTCATGCCGATGGCCAAGAGGCCCTTGGCCAAGGCATCGGTGCGCTCGTCGAAGTCCTTGTAGGTCCAGCGCAGGTCGCGGTCCGGGTACACGACGAACTCGTGATCGGGATCGATCGCCACCTGCTGCTTCAGATAGGCGCCGATGGTCAGCTCCGAGTGCAGCGGATAATCGGGAGACCCGGGAACGGGAGCGTCAGTGGTCTTGTTCTCTTCGGTCATAGATCCCTCCCCCGCTTAGAACGGCGTGTAAACACAGGCCAAGAATTTAGCGTTTTGCCCATTATGGGCGCGCACCTGGTGGGGCACGATGGAATCGTAGTAGATGGACTCGCCGGGGCCGAGCACGTAGGTCTCATTGCCGTACTCGATCTCGATCTCACCCTCCATGCCGTAGAGCCACTCCTCCCCTTCATGGGAATCCAGCTTGTGCGTGGCCTCGCCGGTGGGGCTCACGGTGATGATGAACGGGTCCATATGACGGGAGGGACGGCCCGCCGCCAGGCTGAAGTAGGACAGGTCGCCGGCGTCCTTGGCGGTCTGGAGCGATTTCACGCGCTCCACTTCCTCCATCTGATCGGTGCTGATGTAGGCGGGCCCGTAGGTCTCGTCGTCATCCATGAGGGTGCCCAGGCGCACGCCGAGGGCGCGGGTGAGCTTGATCAGCGGCGCCAGGGACGGCGGCACCTCGCCGGCCTCCAGCTTCTCGATGACCGTCACGTCGCAACCGCAACGATCGGCCAGATCCTGGCAGGTCAGATGATGCGCCTCGCGCAGCGTGGTGATCTTGCGCCCGAGCTTGTTGTCCTCAGCCATAACGTGCCTCCTTGAAATTCGATATCGCACTATTTTACTTGAGGACGGAAAAGGGAAATAAAGAAGCCGATGAGATGTCCCATCGGCTTCGGTGAACGTAACGCCAGGCACGCTCTTCGGCAACGCCCTTAGAGAAGAGGCCTCCTTTAGCGCTTCTCGGCGAGCAGTCGGTTGAGCGCATTCAAGTAGGCCTTCGCCGAGCTGACGATGATGTCGCCATCGGCCCCGCGGCCCACGTACACCTCGCCACCGGCGGCCTTCACGCGCACGGTCACCTCGCCGAGCGCGTCGATGCCGCGGGTCACGGCGTTCACGGCGAACTCGGACAGGTCGTTGTCGACCTGCACGATCTGATCGATGGCCTTGTACACCGCATCGATCGGGCCGGCGCCCCAATCGCACACCGTCCGCACGTCGCCCTCGGGCCCGCGCAGGGTCACCGTGGCCGTGGGCTTCAAGGGGAAGCCGCAGCTGACCTGCACGCCCTCCAGCGTGTAGATGGCGCACTCCTCGCGATCGCGCTCGTTCACGAGCGCTTCCAGATCCTCGTCGTAGACTTCCTTCTTCTTGTCGGCCACATCGAGGAAGGCGTTGTAGAGGCGGTCGAGCTCCTCGCCCTCGTACTCGTAGCCGAGTTCCTCCAGGCGGTGCTTCAAGGCCGCATGTCCGCTGCGGGCCGTCAGCACGATCTGGCTCTGGCCCACGCCCACCTCGGCCGGATCGATGATCTCGTAGGTGTCGCGCTTCTTCAGCACGCCGTCCTGGTGGATGCCCGAGGAATGGGCGAAGGCGTTGGCGCCCACGATGGCCTTGTTGGCCTGCACGTTCATGCCGGTGATGGAGCTGACCAAGCGGCTCGCCTTGATGAACTCGCGGGTGTTGATGTCGGTGTGCGCATCGAGCTCCTCGCCGTGCATGCGCATGGCCATGACCACTTCCTCCATGGCCGTGTTGCCCGCGCGCTCGCCGAGGCCGTTGATGGTGCACTCGATCTGCGTGGCCCCGTTGCGCACGCCGGCCAGCGACAGCGCCGTGGCCATGCCCAAGTCGTTGTGGCAGTGCACCGACACGGTGACATCGTCGATGCCGGCCACGTTGTCCATGAGGTACTTGATGCGCGCGCCGAAGTCCTCCGGCAGCGAGTAGCCCGTGGTGTCCGGGATGTTCACCACCGTGGCCCCCGCCTTGATGACCGCCTCGATGACCCGTGCGAGGAACGCGAAATCCGACCGGCCCGCGTCCTCGGCGTAGAACTGCACGTCTTCCACGTACTTCTTGGCGTAGCTGACGGCATGCACCGCTCGTTCGATGCACTCGTCCTCGGTGATGCGCAGCTTGTCGCGCATGTGCGAGGGGGACACGCCGATGCCGGTGTGGATGCGGGGACGCTTCGCGAACTTCAGCGCATCGGCCGCCGAGTCGATGTCCTTGTCCACGGCGCGGGTCAGCGCGCACACCACGGCCGCGTCGCCGGCCAGCTCGGAGATGCGGCGCACCGACTCGAAGTCGCCGGGACTGGAGATGGGAAAGCCGGCCTCGATGACATCGACGTTCAGACGAAGAAGCTGGCTTCTCCTCCGTGTTCATGGAAGCGCCCGGCGATTGCTCGCCGTCGCGCAGCGTGGTATCGAAGATGTCGATCTTGCGTGTCATGCCATCCTTCTTTCTTCTTTTCTTCTTCCGACAGTTCGCGCCTGAGACGCGGACATAGTTGACCGAAAGCATCATAACAAAAACCAGCGGCACCCCCGTTAAAAGGCGCCGCTGGACACGGTTAAATCTTTCTATAGCCCGACATCGGAGCCGTCGATGGCCGCTACAGGGTGATCTTCCACAGGTTGCGCAGATCGATGGCCCCGCGCAGGCGGTCGAGCACCGCTTCGGACACGTCCCCCTCGACATTCATGTACACGAGCGCGCAGGACTCCTCCGGCCTGGTGCCGATCTGCATGGTGGTGATGTTGGCCGCGGCATCGCCCAGAATGGTGCCGATGACGCCGATGCGGCCGGGGGCGTCCACGTACTCGAACACAAGCGACGTGGTCGCCGGCGCGATGTCGATCTTGTAGCCCATGAGCGAGATGATGCGGGGCGTGTGCTCGGTGCCGAACAGGGTCGCCGCCACCTCCACCTCATCGGCCACGATGCGCACCGAGGAGGCGTACTCGCCGGCATCGCGCGCCGAGGCGGTGGTAACGGAAATGCCATGCTGGGAGGCCACCGACTCGGCGTTGGCCGCCGAGAAGGCCCCGAGGCGCCGGTAGGACAGGCCGCCGTCGAGCACCGCCGCGAGCAGCGGCGCCGGGTCGGCATCCGCCAAGCCGCCGGCCAGCTCCACCTTCAGGCTCTTCGGCGTATGCCCGAGGATCTGGCTGGCCATCGATCCCATCATCTTGCAGGCGTGCACGTAGGGACCGATGGCATCGAAGACCTCCGGGGGCAAGGGCGACAGGTTCACCGCCGTGGCCACCATACCGCCCTCCAGGCCCGCTTCCACGTACTCGGCGATCTGGGTGGAGGCGCGCCGCTGGGCCTCGTGGGTCATAGGCGACAGATGGGGCGTCAGAATGGCGTTTTCGAACTCGTGCAAGGGCGAGTCGGTGCAGGGCTCGGCCTCGAAGGAGTCCACGGCCACCGCGGCGATCTTGCCGGCGGCCACGAAATCGGCCAGGGCGTCCATGTTGAAGATGCCGCCGCGGGCAGCGTTCACGAGCACGACACCGTCCTTCATGGCAGCGAACTCGTCGGCGCCGAACATGCCCAGGGTACCCACCGTGCGGGGCAGGTGCACCGTGATGAAGTCGGCCTGGGCGAGCACCGGCGCCATGTCGTCGTAGAGGGTGACGCCCAGATGCAGGGCGCGCTCCGGCGAGCAGTAGGGGTCGTGCCCGATGAGGTTCATGCCGAAGGCCGCGGCCCGCTCCGCCACAAGACCCCCCACCCGGCCCAGGCCGAAGATGGCGAGCGTCTTGCCAAACAGCTCGCTGCCCATGAAGTCGGGACGGCGCCACTGGCCCGCGTGCATGGAGGCGCTCGCCTCGGGAATGTGGCGAGCGGCGGCGAGCAGGAGCGCCATAGTATGCTCGGCGGCCGAGATGACGTTCGAGTTCGGCGCGTTGCACACGATGACGCCGCGCTCGGAGGCGGCCTCGATGTCGATGTTGTCCACGGTCACACCCGCGCGCCCGATGATCTTCAGGTTCTCGGCGGCGTCCAGCAGAGCCGCGTCGACCACCGTGTTCGGATGCACGATGAGCGCGTCGTAGGGCGCGATGGCGGAGGCGAGCTCTTCGGGCGTGGGATCGATGAGCTTGTCCACCTCGTAGCCGTGCTCGGTGAGCGAATCGATGCCTTCCTGCACCAAGTCTTCCGTGACCAGGATCTTTTTCGTCATGAGCGCCACCTTCCGCATTCGTCGCCCTCGCCGGGCCTCTGTCTTGTCGCAGGGAGGCCGCCGCCTCCCCTTTTTGCCTGCTCGCTAGCCGTTGTTCTTCTCGAACTCGGCCATGAAGGCGACGAGCGCCTCGACACCGGCCTTCGGCATGGCGTTGTAGATGCTCGCGCGCATGCCGCCCACGGAGCGGTGGCCCTTGATGGACTCGATGCCATGGGACTTCGCCTCGGCCACGAACAGCGCATCCAGCTCATCGGAGCCCGTGACGAAGGGCACGTTCATGAGCGAGCGATCCTCCTTGCGGGCGGTGCCGCGGAACAGCTTGCTCTGATCGAGGTAATCGTAGAGGATGGCGGCCTTCTCCTTGTTGCGCTCGGCCATAGCGGACAGGCCGCCCATCTCCTTCAGCCACTTGAACACAAGGCCGCAGATGTAGATGCCGTAGGCCGGCGGGGTGTTCGACAGCGACTTCGCCTTCGCCTGGGTGGTGTAGCGCATGATGGTGGGCGTGAAGGGCAGCACTTCCTCGCGCACCAGATCGTCGCGCACGATGACGATGGTCACGCCGGCGGGGCCTATGTTCTTCTGCACGCCGCCGTAGATGAGACCGAACTTCGACACGTCCATGGGCTCGGAGAGGAACATCGAGCTCACATCAGTGACCAGCGGAATGTCACCGGTCTCGGGCAGCGTGTGGTACGTGGTGCCGTAGATGGTCTCGTTCTGGCAGATGTACACGTAGTCGGCCTCAGGGTCGAACTCGAGGCCGGCCACGTCGGGCACGTAGGAGAAGTTCTCGTCCTCGGAAGAGGCCACGCAGCGCGCCTCGCCGTAGAGCTTCGCCTCTTTCCAGGCCTTCTTCGACCAGGAGCCGGACACGATGTAGTCGGCCTTCTTGTTCTGCATGAGGTTCATCGGGACGGCCGCGAACTGCTGGGTGGCGCCGCCCTGCAGGAAAAGCACCTGGTAGTTGTCGGGAATCTGCAGAAGCTCGCGCAGGTCGGCCTCAGCCGTCTCGATGATGTTCGCGAAGGGCTTGGAGCGATGGCTCATCTCCATGACGGACATGCCGGTGCCGTCGTAGTCAAGCATCTCGGCGGCCGCCTGGCGCAGCACCTCCTCGGGAAGCACAGCAGGACCGGCGGAAAAGTTGTAGACCCTAGCCATGAGGCGATTCTCCTTCATCACGCGCCCGAAGCGTCTGCGGTGGTGCGCCCACGCGTCCCACAGGCGATACGCCCCGGGCAGCCGTCAGTTACCCGGCCATTGTAACCCCATATGCGAGTCGCGCCCTCAACATAAGAGCCGAGCGGTTCGGAGGCGAAGACCTCACGACCTTGCAAAGATTTTGCCGAAAATGGTCACAAAATCGAGTTTTGCTCTTTCCCTATCTTGGAATTGCTCGTTTTTCGTTAATTCCAACAGTCGATTAACCAGTTTCAAGCGCCAATTCGGGCGCGTCGGAGAGCATTTAACATATTCTCGAATTCAAAACTCGATTTTGTGACCAAAAAACGAAAAGTTTTTGTCCTGAGGAAAGGAAGCCTCATGTACTTCGACAACATGGTTCTCTATTACAAGCCTACCTGCCCCTTCTGCCACAAGGTACTCGCCTTCATGGAGCAGGAGGATATCGCCATGCCCATGCGCGACACCCTGGAGCCGGGCGTGAAAGACGACCTCATCCGCATCGCCGGCAAGGGCCAGGTGCCGTGCCTTATCGTGGACGGCGTGCCGATGTTCGAGTCCGACGACATCATTCGCTTCCTCGGCGACCTCATCTTGGAGCGCGAAGAGGGCTAGGCGGCTGCAACAGACGAAGCACAGGACGCGCCAGGGCCCGACCCGGCGCGTCCTGTTTTATGGAAGACTTCCTCAAAGATAGTGCGCCATTGACGCCTCGTCAGCGCTACACTGTTCTCACGCGAAAACGCGCAAGCGAGGACAAGGAGTCTCTATGACCAAGTTCACCAACGTCATCGTCCGCAAGCCGGGCAAGTCTCTGTGCAACGGCATCACGAGCGCCCCGGAGCTGGGCCAGCCCATCTACGAGCGCGCCGTGGAGGAGCACGACGACTACATCGCCGCCCTGAAGCAATGCGGCGTGGAAGTGACCGAGCTGCCGGCGCTGGAGGAATACCCAGACTCATGCTTCGTGGAGGACCCCGCGGTTATCACGCGCTGCGGCGCCATCATCACCAACCCCGGCGCCGATTCCCGCAACGGCGAGAAGGACGAGATCGAGCCGACCATCCGCCAGTTCTTCGACGACGAGCACGTCAAGCACATCGTCGCGCCGGGCACGCTGGACGGCGGCGACGTCATGATGGTGGGCGACCACTTCTACGTGGGTCGTTCCGCTCGCACCAACGAGGAGGGCATCCGCCAGTTCATCGAGATCCTCGAGGGCTGGGGGCTCGAGGGCTCCGAGGTGCCGCTGGAGGAGGTGCTGCACCTGAAGACCGGCGTGAACTACCTGGAGGACGGCAATATGCTCGTTTCCGGCGAGTTTATCGAGAAGCCGGATTTCGCCCAGTACAACAAGGTGGTCGTGCCCGAGGACGAGGCTTACGGCGCCAACTGCATCTGGGTCAACGGCACCGTCATCGTGCCCGAGGGCTACCCCACGGTGCTGAAAGCGGTGCAGGACCTCGGCTACAA
>OLPW01000894.1_pt1 | contig 33772 bp, 30 predicted proteins | sample 1672161 | NCBI WGS metagenome assembly OLPW01 (sample SAMEA3136654, study PRJEB25190) | human gut metagenome
TGCCCGCCCCGTCTCGCGCCGGACAGGACAGAAGGACAAACATGGAAGAAGAGAACCTGAAAGACTTGGGCGAGCGCCTGCAGGGCCTGCGCGAGGCCTGCGACGTGTCGCGCCACACCATGGCCGAGGAGCTCGGCGTGGACATCGACACCTACCGCGCATGGGAGGAGACCGGCGAGGACATCCCGATCTCAGCCATCTACCACATGGCCCGCAAGTTCAGCGTCGACCTCACCGAGATCCTCACGGGCACCGCACCGAAGCTGGACACCTACCATTTGGTGCGCCGCGGCGAGACCGAGGAGGTCGAGCGCTTCCCGGGGTACCACTACGAGGACATGGCCAGCCGCTATGCCCGCAAGATCATGCAGCCGCTGCTGGTCATCTTGGATCCGTGTGACGAGCCGGCCGAGCTGGTGTGCCACGATGGCCAGGAGTTCAACTACGTGCTGGAAGGGTCGCTCATCCTCACCTTCGGCGACCGCGACATCCAGCTGAACGCCGGCGACAGCATCTATTTCAACCCCACCTACCCCCACGGCCAGCGCTGCAACGGCGACGTCCCCTGCAAGTTCATCACCATCATCGCGGAATAGCACTATCACGTTTTCGTAAGAGCAGCGTCGCGATTTCGGGTGCTTCGGCCGAGGGAGTTCCGCAGCGAACGAAACAGTCCAGTGGACTGTTTCGCAGAGCGAGGACTGTCTGAGCGAATCGAAGTACCCGGAAGCGCGGTGCGGAGGACAACAAATAGGAGAGCAGAGAGAAGCACCACTATGGATCATGTTCTGAAGAAGTACTGCCCGAGAATTGAGTTCGATTCCTACGAGGACTTCGCCGAGAACTTCACCATCGAGGTTCCCGAGGCCTTCAACTTCGGTTTCGACGTCGTCGACGAGTGGGCCGCCGTGGAGCCCGACAAGCGGGCGCTTCTGTGGACCAACGACGCCGGCGAGGAGCGTGTGTTCACGTTCACCGACATCAAGTGCCTGTCCAACCAGGCCGCCAACGCCTTTAAGGAGCTCGGCATCGGCAAGGGCGACGTGGTCATGTGCATCCTGCGCCGCCGCTGGGAGTACTGGGTGTGCGCCGTGGCCCTCTGCAAGTTGGGCGCCACCATCATCCCCGCGTCGCTGCAGCTCACGCGCAAGGATGTGGTCTACCGCGCCAACAGCGCCGACGTGAAGGCCATCGTCGCCGTGAACGACGAGTACGTCTGCACGCAGGTGGAAGAGGCCATGCCCGATTGCCCCACGGTGCGCGAGAAGTTCATCGTGGACGGCTCCCGCGAGGGCTGGGTCGATTTCGACGAGCTCATCGCCGGCTACCCCGATACCTTCGAGCGTCCGACCGGCGAGGCGGGCGTCACCTCCAAAGACATCATGCTCATGTACTTCACGAGCGGCACGACGGGCAACCCCAAGGCCGTGGAGCACAACTTCGCCCATCCGCTCGGCCACATCATAACGGCGAAGTACTGGCAGCAGGTGCAGGAGAACAAGCTGCACATGTCGGTGACCGACTCCGGTTGGGCCAAGTTCGGCTGGGGCAAGATCTACGGCCAGTGGATCGCCGGCGCCACCATCTTCGCTTACGACATGGACAAGTTCGTGCCCACCAAGCTTCTCCAGAAGATCCAGGACTACAAGCTCACCACCTTCTGCGCGCCGCCCACCATGTACCGCTTCATGCTGCAGGAGGATGTGGCCGCCTACGATCTGTCCAGCGTGGAGAACTTCGCCACGGCCGGCGAGCCGCTGAACGCGGAGGTGACCATTCAATGGGAGCGCCTCACCGGCAAGAAGATCCGCGAGGGCTTCGGCCAGACCGAGGGCCCGGTGCTTCTGGCCACCTTCCCGTGGATCGAGCCGAGGCCCGGCTCCATGGGCAAGCCGTCGCCCCTGCTCAACGTGAAGCTGCTCGACGACGACGGCCGCGAGGTCGATGACGGCGAGGAGGGCGCCATCTGCGTGACGGGCCTGAAAGAGGCCTACCCGCCGGGGTTGTTCGTGGGCTACTACGGCAACCCGGAGCGTACGGAGGAGGCCGTGGGAGGGGAGTATTACAACCTCCACGACATGGCTTGGCGCGATTCCGACGGCTATTGCTACTTCGTGGGTCGCAACGACGATGTCATCAAGTGCTCCGGCTACCGCATCGGCCCCTTCGAGGTGGAAAGTGCGCTGGTGGAGCATCCGGCCGTGGTGGAGTGCGCTGTTACGGCGGCGCCGGATCCCATCCGCGGCAAAGTGGTGAAGGCCACCGTCGTGCTCGCGAAGGGCTACGAGGGCACCGACGCGCTCACCCGCGAGCTGCAGGACCACGTGAAGAAGACCACGGCTCCCTACAAGTATCCGCGCATCATCGAGTACGTGGACGAGCTGCCCAAGACCATCGGCGGCAAGATCAAGCGCAAGCTCATCCGCCAAACCGACGGCATTCAGGAGTAGTTCCGTTCGCCCTGACGGGACGAACGGGAACGCCGACGCTGCGGCTCCGACAGGCACCTGGCCTTGCCCCTTGTTTTCACCTCGGCGCGTACCGAAGTACGCTTGGGTGAAAGACGGGGCAATTCCAGGCACCTGTCGGAGCCTCGCTGATTTTCTTGGTCCAATTCCTCTCCCTTTTCTTCTCGATGGGCTAAAAACGCCATTGGCGAGAATTTCGCGGTGATCGGCGTTGTCAATTGCAGCCAAGTTCAGGTATCATGCACATCGAAGCGAAACCCCAAGGGGCGATGGCGTCGCGCTTCGAATGGCGCCGCCCTTGCCCCTCGAGGTTCAGAGGTCAGCTGGGGAGGGCAGATCGCTCGCTTCGAAGGAAGGAGATGCCATAAGGGCATCTCGAGGATCCCCAACTGGAAGGAAGAGGCATGACAGAAGAAGAGAAAAAGGTGGACGGGCAGACTGCCGAGCCTGCCGCCCAGAAGAAAAAGAAGAAGTGGCCCATCGTCGTGGGCGTCGTCGTCGCTGTGCTCGTCGTGGCCGGCGCCGGCTTCTGGGTATGGCACGAGCAGCCGAGCTTCTGCAACGCCATCTGCCACACCCCGATGGACGCCTACCTGCCCACCTATGAGGCCGAGCCCGGCCAGGCCGCCACTGACGTGTGGGGCAACGAGGTCGCCAACGCCTCCGGCATGATGGCCGCTGTGCATCGCGCCCAGAACGGCACCACCTGCCTCGGTTGCCACGTGCCCACCCTGTCCGAGCAGATCGGCGAGGGCATGAGCTGGATCACCGGCAGCTACGAGGTTCTGAACACCCAGACCGGCCAGCAGGTCGTGCCCGAGAAGTCCCTCGAGGATCTCGTGGCCGCCCGCGGCATCGAGCCCGATCAGTTCTGCCTGAACGAGTCCTGCCACAACATGACTCGCGACGACCTGATCCAGGCCACCGCCGATCTGGAGCGCAACCCGCACGTGGCCCAGCACGGTGAGAACCAGTGCAGCGACTGCCACAAGGCGCATCGCGCTTCCGTGAACATGTGCTCGCAGTGCCACAACGACGCCCCCATCCCCGAGGGCTGGATCTCCGCTGCGGACAACACCGCGCTGGAGAAGGAGCTGGACAGCCTGAACAAGGCCTAAGCTTCTCGCCACGCAGAGCATCATGGGGAAGGCCGCCTTCGGGCGGCCTTCCTTTTTGTCGGGGGTGCAATGGCGAAGTTACGATTACCCAACTCCTTAAGGTTAGCCGCTGCAACTCGCGGCGCCGAGTCTCACTATAGGTAGGACGATACGGCGCCCGCACGAGCGAGGCCGTGGTGAAAGGAGTTGGAACCCATGGAACTTGAGAAGTCCCAGACATGGAAGAACCTGGAGAGCGCGCTCTCCCAGGAGGCCGTGGCCTACTGCGAGTACACGTTCTACGGCCAGCAGGCCGCCAAGGACGGCTACAAGCAGATCTCCGACATCTTCAACGAGACCGCCGGCAACGAGCTGCACCACGCGAAGCTGCACTACAAGAAGATGCACGGCGGGAAGGTACCAGGGACGCTTGACAACCTGAAGGCCGCCGCCGCTAGCGAGGACGAGGAGGTCGGCATCTACACCGACTATGCCAAAACCGCCCGCGAGGAGGGCTTCGCCGATCTGGCCGACTTCTTCGAGGGCCTGGCCGCCATCGAGAAGAGCCACGAGAACCGCTATCAGCTGCTCATCGAGCGCATCGAGAACGACGAGGTGTTCCGCCGCAAGGAAGTGAAGGTGTGGGTGTGCACCGTGTGCGGCCACATCGAGATCGGCACCGAGCCCCCCGAGAAGTGCCCCGTCTGCGAGCACCCGCAGGGCTACTTCGAGATCAAGGCCGAGAACTTTTAGATTCCGTCGTTGCTGACGCAACAACGGGAATTCTCGACGCTGCGGCTCCGACAGGCACCTGCCCTTCGCATTCAGCGCTTTCCCTCACGGCCCGAAGGCCGCTCGGCCGCGCTTCAAGCGAATTGCAGGCACCTGTCGGAGCCTCGCTGACTTCCTTGGGCGAACCTGTGGCCATCCCATTTTCGCCTTTTTAGAAAAAATTCAATACAAGGCTTGCAAGTCATCTTTCTGCGGTGTATGGTGCAACCGTCCTTTAAATGCGGTACAGAGAGGCCGACAAGGTAACCCCAATCAGCGCAGCGCCCGGCAAGCGGGAAGCAAGCGCAACGACGCAGGAAGCCTAGTCGCCAGACGGGCTTTTTCTTTTGCCCGCGAGGCGGCACGAAGCTCGCGGAAAACTCGGACGCGGGGCTTCGCGGACTCGTCTGTGCGCACTGACCTTACGAAGGGAGTGTGTATGAACGACGAGAGCATGGTCAAGTCGATCTGCATGGATGCAGACGACATCGAGCGAGCGGTGACGCGCATGGCGCACCAGATCCTCGAGGCCAACAAGGGCGCGGACAACCTCGCGCTCGTGGGCATCGTCACGCGAGGCGACCTTCTCGCGAAGATGCTCGTTCACAAGATCGAGGAGATCGAGGGGGTCAAGGTTCCCCTGGGCAAGCTGGACATCAGCTTCTATCGCGACGACTTCGCGACCCATATGTCCCCCGAGGTCCATTCCACCGACATCCCGTTTAGCATCGACGGCATGACCATCGTGCTCGTGGACGACGTGCTGTACACGGGCCGCACTATCCGTGCGGCGCTCGACGCCCTCATGGACATCGGCCGCCCCGCCGCCGTGGAGCTGGCGGTCCTCGTCGACCGCGGCCATCGCGAGCTGCCCATCCGCGCCGACTTCGTGGGCAAGAACGTCCCCTCGTCCTCCAGCGAGAACGTGCGCCTGTTCTTGGAGGAAGTCGACGGCATCTCGGCCGTGGAGATTCTGGACATCGAGCCGGGCAAGCGCGCAGGCGCCGCTGCCCTGACGAAAAAGGAAGGTGAGTAGGTCCATGGCCTTCGATCACAAGCACCTCATCGACATCACGGAGTACTCCGCCGATGACATCATGACCATCCTAGAGACGGCCAAGACCTTCAAGCAGGTCAACGAGCGCCGCATCAAGAAGGTGCCCACGCTGAAGGGCTTCACCGTGGTGAACATGTTCAACGAGCCCTCCACCCGCACCCGCTCCTCCTTCGAGATCGCCGAGAAGCGCCTGTCGGCCGACTCGCTGAACTTCGGCGGCTCCTCCACGGCCACGGTGAAGGGCGAGAGCCTCGTGGACACCGTGAAGACGCTGTGCTCCTACAAGATCGACTGCATCGTGGTGCGCGACCGCTGGGCCGGCGTGCCCCGCAAGATCGCGGATGTGTCCGGCGTGTCGGTCATCGACGCCGGCGACGGCAAGCACCAGCATCCCACCCAGGCGCTGCTCGATCTGTACTCCATCTGGGAGGAGAAGGGCTCCTTCGACAACCTGCACGTGGGCGTGGTGGGCGACATCTCGCACTCCCGCGTGTGCGGCTCGCTCATTCCGGCCCTGAAGATCATGGGCTGCGAGGTGACGGTCATCGCACCGCCGACGCTGCTGCCCGCGCGCCCCGACATCCTGGGCGCCGACCATGTGACGAGCAACCTGGACGAGGCGCTGCCCGAGCTGGACGTGGTGTACATGTTGCGCATCCAGCGCGAGCGCTTCGAGGGCGCGCCCTACCCGAACCTGCGCGAGTACAACCTGCTCTACGGCCTCACCGAGGAGCGCGACCGTCTTTTGAAGCCCGACGCGTGCGTGTGCCACCCGGGCCCCATCAACCGCGGCGTGGAGCTGGACAGCTTCATGGCCGACCATCCCAAGCGCTCCATCATCCTCGACCAAGTTTACGCCGGCGTCCTCGTGCGCATGGCCGCCCTGTACCTGCTCCTAGGAGGTAGCAACGATGGCATTGATGCTTAAGAACGCCCGTCTGATCGACCCCCAGATCGGCCTTGATGAAGTGGCCGACATCCTCATCCGCGACGGCAAGATCGTGGAGGTGGGCCACGACCTCACCATGGAGAAGGGCGTCGAGCGCGACCTGTCCGGCAAGATCGTCACCCCCGGCCTCGTGGACATGCACGTGCACTTCCGCGATCCGGGCCAGGAGCAGAAGGAGGACATCGCCTCCGGCTCCCGTGCGGCGGCCCACGGCGGCTTCACCGCGGTGTGCACCATGCCGAACACGAGCCCGGTGGTCGACGACGCCGTGGCCGTGGAATATGTGAAGGCCCGCGCCGCGGCCGTGGGGAAGTGCCGCGTCGTGGTGGCCGGCGCCTGCTCCAAGGATCTGAAGGGCGAGGTGCTCTCCGACATGGGCGACATGTACGCCCACGGCGCGCCGGTGTTCACCGACGACGGCCACGGCATCCAGGACGCCGGCATGATGCGTCGCGTCATGGACTACGCCAACCAGTTCGACACCGTCATCATGGCCCACTGCCAGGACGACTCGCTCGTGGCCGACAGTCAGGTGAACGAGGGCGTGGCGAGCACGCGCCTGGGCATGGTGGGCTGGCCGGCCGAGGGCGAGGAGCTCGAGATCGCTCGCGACATCGCGCTGTGCCGCCTGACGGGCTGCCCGCTGCACATCCAGCACATCACCACCAAGCGCGGGCTCGATCTGGTGGCCGCCGCCAAGGCCGAGGGCCTGCCGGTGACCTGCGAAGTGACGCCGCACCACATGTTCCTCACCGAGGACGCCATCACCGCCGAGTACCAGACCGCGCTGAAGGTGAACCCGCCGCTGCGCACCGCCGAGGATGCCGCCGCGCTCATCGAGGGCCTCGCGAATGGTACCATCGACGCCATCGTCACCGATCACGCGCCCCACACCGATTGGGAGAAGGACCGCGAGTTCGAGCTGGCGCCCTTCGGCATGACCGGTCTTGAGACCTCGCTCTCCCTCGTGCTCACGAACCTCGTGCGCGCCGGCGTCATCGACTACGGCCGCATGATTCAGGCCATGGCCGTCGCCCCGCGCGAGATCCTGCGCCAGGAGCCGGTGAAAATCGAGGCCGGCAGCGTGGCCGACCTCACGGTCATCGACCCGGAGGCCGCCTGGACCGTGGAGGTGGGCGACTTCTACTCCAAGGCCAACAACTCCGGCTTCATCGGAGCCGAGCTTACGGGCCGCGCCACCGACGTCTACGTCGGCGGCTACGCCACCATGGAGGACGGCAAGATCGTCGAGTAGGTACCTGCCGACAACCAATGTCTTGCCTGGAAGGGGCCGTCTTCGGACGGTCCCTTCTCGTTTTCCCGCCTCAAGGGTGCTTTACGGGAAAGCGTCGGCTGGGCAACAGGCGAGGGGTAGACGCGGGAGTGGGGGAGCTCCTGCCTAGAATGAGGCTACGCCGGTTGTGGATGTTTCCCGAAGGACTTGCATAAAAGTAAGCCAGTGATAACATTTGGCGCCATAAGTTCGCTGAAACTAACTGATTGCTCAGCTTTAGGAAAGGATGTGCTCATGCCCCCGATTTCCCGCCGCACCTTCGCAGCCTTCCTCGCTACCGCTGCCTTGACCCCTGTGCTCGGCGGCTGCTCCTCTTCTGCCGGCTCCTCTGCGGAAGGGGAGGGCACCGCGACGACCGATGCCGGCGCTTCCAACGCCGATGCCGCCGCAAGCGCTGCCACCCGCACCGTGGACACCGACAAGGGCCCGGTGGAGATTCCGACCAACCCCCAGACCATCGTCAGCGACTACTACCTCGGCGAGTTCCTGGCCGTGGACGTGAAACCGGTCATCGCGAGCCCCTATGCCTTGAACAACCCCTTCCTCGCCGGGCTGTGCGACGGCATTGAGGCGCTGAACACCACCTCGGCCGAGACCTCGCTCGAGATGATCGCCGAGAAGCAGCCGGATCTCATCGTCACCATCACCGAGGCCGACTACGACAAGTACGCCAAGATCGCGCCGACGGTCTACATCGCCGATGGCACGCGCTCCGACGAGGATCTGTTCCGCTACATCGCCGATTTGGTGGGCAAAAAGGATGCCGCCGAGGCGTACATCGCCGAGTTCAACGACAAGGTGGCCACGGTGAAGGACGAGATCGTGGGCATCGTGGGCGACCGCACCGTGTCCATCCTGGAGGTGTGGCCCCAGGAGATCTACACCATGGGCAGCCACTTCGCTCGTGGCGGCTCCATTCTTTACGATATGTGGGGGCTGAAGGCGCCCGAGGCCATCCAGGGTCCCATGGTAGAGGGCGACGAGGCCTACAAGGTGATCTCCGTGGAGGCGCTGCCCGACTACGCCGGCGACTTCATCTGCTACGGCGTGCTGGACGGCGCGGACTCGGCCTATGTGGACGACTCGCAGCTGTGGAAGAACCTGCCCGCCGTCAAGGCCGGTCGCCTCATGCCCTACGAGCAGGTGGCCTTCATGCACCGCGACCCCATCACGCTCACCAACCAGCTCGAGGCCTTCACCGACTTCTTCCGTGCCCATGCGGATGCGGCGGCCTAGCAGGGACGCTTCGTGTCGCGCCTCAGGACATCGATCTTCCTGATCGGGGGAGTCGTCGCGGTCGCGCTGGCCGCGGGGCTCTCCCTGTTCTTCGGCAGCACCCCCATCCCGCCCGACCAGGTGCTGGGGGCGCTCTTCTCGCCGAACATGGCGAACCAGGAGCACGTGGCCATCCTGGAGCTGCGCGGGCCCCGTACGGTGGGCTGCATCCTCGTGGGGGCGGCCTTCGCCGTGGCCGGCGCCATCATGCAGGGCGTGACCCGCAACCCCTTGGCCGACTCGGGGCTTCTCGGCATCAACGCCGGGGCCGCCTTCGCGCTGGCACTGTGCCTGGCGCTGCTGCCGGGTATGAGCTTCGCTGGGGTGGTGGGGTGCTCGTTTGTAGGCGCCGCCTTCGCCCTGGCCGTGGTCTTCGGGGCCGTGAGCTTCCGCCGGCGCAACGTGGATCCCGTCCTGCTGGTGCTGGCGGGCTGCGCCGTGGGGCTCTTCCTCACGGCGCTCGCCCAGGGCGTGGCCATCTTCTTCAATATCGGCTACTCGCTCACCTTCTGGACCGCCGGCGGCGTGGCCGGCATCCGCGTCGACACACTGGCCATGACCGCTCCGTTCATCGTGGCGGCGCTGGCGGCCTCCTGGGCGCTGGCGCGGCGGGTGACGGTACTCTCGCTGGGCGAGGAGGCCGCCTCGGGGCTCGGCGTGAACGTGGGGAAATCCCGCACGCTGTGCTTGCTCGTGGTGCTCGTCCTGGCGGGAGCGGCCGTGGCCCTGGCCGGGCCGGTGGCCTTCGTGGGCCTCATGGTGCCGCACATGGTGCGCCGCTTCGTGGGATCGGACTACCGGGCCGTCATCCCCGCCTCAATGGTGGGCGGCGCGCTGTTCATGCTTCTGGCTGACGTACTCGCCCGCACGCTCATGGCGCCGAGCGAGATTCCCATCGGCGCCATCTTCGCCATCGTCGGCGTGCCGTTCTTCATTTGGTGCGCGCGGAGGGAGGCGAGCGGCCTTGACTGAGCGAAAGAAACGGCTGCGCACGGGCGCGGTGCTGGCGATTCTCGCCATGCTGGCGCTTTTGGCCCTGTGGTGCGACATCAACGCCGGCTACCGCAGCATCTCGTTGGAAGAGCTGGGGCAGATCCTTTCCGGCACGGCGAGTCAGAGCCTCACCTACACGCTGGTGGACTTGCGCCTGCCCCGGGTGCTCACCTCTCTTCTGGTGGGTGTGGGGCTGTCGCTTTCCGGGTGCCTTCTGCAGGGCGTCTCCCGCAACGACATGGCCGACCCGGGCGTGCTCGGCATCAATGCCGGCGCGGGGCTGCTCGTGGCCGCCTTCGTCGTCTTCGTGCCCGCGGGGCTTGTTCCCTCCGCCGTGGCCCTGCCCCTGCTCGCCTTCGCGGGCTCGGCGGCGGTGGCCTTCCTCGGCTGGAGGCTGTCGGTGGTGCGCGGCGCCTCCAGCCCGCGCCGGCTGCTGCTCATCGGCGTCGCTTTGGCCACGGGGCTCTCCAGCGCGACGTCGCTGCTCATGCTACGCATGTCCAACGGCGACTACGCCTTCGTGCAGAACTGGATCGCCGGCAGCATCTGGGGTGCCAGTTGGGAGAATGTGGCCATCCTCGCCGTGGGGCTGGCACTGCTCACGGCCGGCGCCCTCTACGCCTCGCGCACACTGAACGTGCTGGGACTCGGCGAGGCAGCGGCCACGGGACTCGGCGTGAACGTGCCCCGGGCCCGCGCTGCCCTCACCGCCGTGACCGTGGGGGCCTCGGGGCTCGCTTGCGCCGTGGGCGGCGGCCTCACCTTCGTGGGGCTCGTGTGCCCGCACATGGCGCGGCGCCTCGTGGGGCCGAACTTCCGGGCGCTCGTGCCGGCGTGCGTGCTCGTGGGCGCCGTTCTCATGCTTCTGGCCGACATCATCTCACGCACGCTGCTTGCTCCCAACGAGATTCCCGTCGGCATCGTGGCGGCCGTCATCGGCGCGCCCTATTTCCTGTACCTTTTGGCGAGATCCTAGGAGAAGGTGACGCTTGTGAAGAAGCCGAACGCAGCGGATTTCCTCGATTCCTTCCGCGAAGGCGCTCCTGAAGCGCCTGAAGTCGTCGATGAGCCTCTGTTCTGCGAGACCTGCGACCGCACCTGCGTGAAATTCGCCGACGCGGCCCTGCGCGGCGAGGCCGTGTCGGTGGGCTACGGCGACCGCGTCATCATAGAGCCCATGGACGTGGCCGTGCCCGCCGGCGAGATCACCTCCATCATCGGGCCGAACGGCTGCGGGAAGTCCACGCTTTTGAAGGCGCTCTCGCGCACTATGCCCCTGCGCGGCGGCGCAGTGGACCTGGACGGACGTGCCATCGCCGAGATGCCCACGGCCGAGGTGGCCCGCCGGATGGCGCTGCTGCCCCAATCGCCCCAGGCTCCGGCAGGGCTTACCGTGGGCGAGCTGGTGGCGCTGGGCCGCTACCCGCACCAGAAGGGCTTCGGGCGCCTGACCGACGACGATAAGCGCATCATCGACTGGGCCCTTTCCATCACGCATCTGGGCGACTTCGCCGCGCGCCCCATCGACGCGCTTTCCGGCGGCCAGCGCCAGCGTGCCTGGATCGCCATGGCGCTCGCCCAGGACACGGGCCTCATCCTTCTGGACGAGCCCACCACCTACCTGGACATGGCCCATCAGCTGGAGGTGCTGGAGCTTCTGCAGACGCTCAACCGCGACCAGGGCAAGACCATCGCGCTCGTCATCCACGAGCTGAACCTGGCCGCCCGCTTCTCCGACTGGATGATCGCCCTGAAATCCGGCGCCATCCGCGGCGCGGGCACGCCGGCCGAGGTGATGACCCCGGCCCTCCTGCGCGAGGTCTTCGGCCTGGACGCCCTCATAGCCCCTGACCCCTGGACCGGCCGCCCCAGCCTCGTGAGCTACCGCCTTGCGGGGGAGGAATAAACTGCTGGACGCTCTGAAGCTTTTGGACGAACTCTCTGGCTAACTTTTCATGGGTGACCTTTAGGCGAACGCGAGGACCTTCTTCTCTTCGGCGCACTGCATCAGGTAGAGGTTTATCAGGTTCTGGTAGGGGATGCCCGTGCGGGCGGCCTCTTCCTTGAAGTAGTCGATGGCTTCCACGTCGATGCGCATGGTGACGGGACGGCACAGCCTCTTCGCGTAGGGGTTGGGCTTAGAATTGGTGAAATCGTACTCAGCTCTCATGGCAATACCTCCAGTAAGCTCGTTCCTTTTTGCAGCTTACCGCCCGTCTTCGTTCTGTTCGCTTGAATTCAACGCGGCGCATACGAGGTCATAAGTCGAGGGAGACAGCTGTCCGAGCGGCTCGTCCCTCAAAAGCTTGTCGCGTCGTACCTCCACAAGGGGCTCGATTTGCACCCAGGAGGGCCGACGAAGTCCGCAGGATTCCCAGTCGGAGATCTCGACGAAAGAGGACGGCTCATAGTTTGCTGACGCTGTTATCTTCGCGGTAATGACGCTCGCCTTCCCAGAGGCGTCCAAGATGACAACGGGCCGCACCTTGCCCACGCCCTCGTGGTCGGCGAACTCAACGTAGGCGAGCCAGATGTCGCGCGGTGCGGGATCACACGAGGTCATCGTAGAGCCCCTCGTCCTCGGGGGCGTCCATCCAGGCTGGAAGGACGGTGATGCCTGTGGCGGGATTCGGCCGCAGCGTCTCCCGGCCGCTCAGGGCGGGGGAGGGCTCAGGGCGCAGATCGAAGGGGAGGCCGCCCACCTCGACGGACTTGCGCATGAAGAGGTTGAAGGCCTCGCTCAGGGAGAGGCCCCATCGGTCGTAGACGCGCCGGGTCTGTCGCTTCAGCTCGTCGCTCGTGCGAAACTTGATCTCGGCATCCTTCGTTGCAGTTGGCATGATGCACCTCCTTGTTGTAGCCCCAATGTTACCACAAGAGGGCATGCGTCTGAAATGGGGGGGGCAGCAGGCGGTGCTCTGCTGTGGACATAGGCTTGTCGCGCATTCCGTTAGCGAAAAATTCCTGATGGCGTCGCCAAGCTGTGCTAAACTTGCCGACATGCTGTTAACGAAGCGCACATATACGTGCCTGGGGGGGGGTCTCACCGCTAAGTCGGCCCGAACCTTCGCGCGCTAGCGTAGCATTCCCGCGGGACGCGTTCCCGCAGCAACCGAGTAGATACAACCGAATAGAGAGCTTCGAGGCCCAAGGGTTCTTGGGTTCTCTTGCCCTTTGGAGCGTGAAGGGGCCATGAGCGGGCTTTCCACGACTTTATCGATCTGATGGACTGAAGCAGATATCCGAGAAAGGAAGGTAGGCACGTATGTTCTGTCCTAAGTGCGGAAGTGAGATTGCGGAGGGGGCGGCCTTCTGCGGGAAGTGCGGGGCGCCGGTGGGCGCCCAGGCGGCTGGGGCGGCCCAGGCAGGGAGCGCGCAGGGCGCGGCAGGCGCTGCCGTCGGCGGGACGCCGGCACTCAAGAAGAACGGTGCGAAGATAGGGGCCGTCGCGGCTGCTGTCGTGGTTGTGGTGGTGCTCGTCGCCGGGTTCGCGACGAACTGGTTCGGGCTCGCAGGCGTGCAGCCCAAGGAGGCGGTGGAGGTTCCCGCCGCGAGCCAGGGCGCGGACGAGGCGCAGGGCGCGAACGCGGCCGACGGCCAGAGCGCCGATGCTAACGAGAGCGCGGGCGACGCCCAGGGCGGCTCCCAGGATGCGACCGGCGCGGCGGTGAAGTCGGCGGTGGAGGCCTACACGTGGGACGAGCTTTCCCGGATCTCGGCCGAGATCGGCGCGGCCGGCGACGAGGCGGCGGCCATCGAGGTGGCGAAGAAATACAACCTGTGCACGCCCGAGGGCAAGCTGGACGGCACCCAGGTGAAGTCGGTGGCGCTGGCCGACGGCACCCAGACCACCGTGCAGATCGTCGGGTTCGCCCACGACGACAAGACCGCGGGCGGCAAGGCCGGCATCACGTTCATCTTCGGGGATTGTGTAGGCGAGGCGCCCATGAACTCGACCGACACCAATGCCGGCGGTTGGGAGGCCTCCCAGATGCGCGCCTATCTCAACGGCGACTGGCGAACCCAGCTGCCCCAGGATCTGGACGCTGTTATCGTGCCAGTCGATAAGCTCTCCAACAACGTGGGCGAGACGGATGCAGTATCTGCGGTAACGACAACATCCGATGCCCTTTGGTTATTTTCGCTATCAGAGCTTGCAGGTGCCGTCCCCGCAGGTCGTACAGGGGAGGGCTATGGCCTTTTTGAGGAGGGCTATGTGGACGTTCTGGATGCAGCGGGATCGCAATACGGGCTTTTCTGCGACATGGGCGTGGGCATGGGAAACAGCGAAAATGCCTGCCTCGTTAAGACGCGCACAGACACGTACGCTTTCTGGTGGCTACGTACCTCGGAGCCACGCGACGGGTACTGCTTTCTGCGTGTCGACCAACACGGATATACACCTTCGGGATCCGACGGTGCTAGCTGCGCAAATTACATGGTTCCTGGCTTTTGCATTTAAGCCCATCCAAGTATCCAAGAACCTGCACGCACGTGACGCGAACAGGCGGAAAGGGCTTCCAATGAGCAGCGCGTTTCTTATCGAAGCTGGAATCATCGGTGGGCCGGTGGGAAAGGAAAGGATTCGCATGGGATTTCTGGACAATGTGACCTCGGCGGTGAACCGGAGGACGGCGGCCGCGGGGCGCGGCGCCGACAAGATCAAGCTGAACGCCCGCATCGGCGAGCTAAACAAGCAGCGCCAGGGGCTGGCCGCCCAGCTGGGGACGAGCCTGTACGAGGCCGCGGCGAACGAGAAGGACGGGGAGTAGCCATGTTCTGCACCAATTGCGGCAACCAGATGCTGGACGGTTCCAAGTTCTGCACAAAGTGCGGCGCTCCGATGGGCGCCCTGGCGCCGGAGGTTCCGGCAGAGGGTGCGTCCGCGGGCGGCGCGGACGCCGGGGACGCTCCCGCCCATGGCGGCGCGACCCAGGGAGCGGCTGCTGCTGCCGGCCCTTCGCCGGCCCCTTCCAAGAAGAAGCGCACCGGTCTTGTTGTCGGCATAGCCGCGACGGTCGTGGTGGCGTTGGCGGCGGTGGGCATCGCGGTGGCGAACCCGTTCGCCGCGCCCGCCCCGGAGCCGGAGCTCGGGTCCGTGCAGGCGTCAGACCCGCAGCCTGCGCCTGAACCCGCGCCCGAGCCCGAGTCGGATCCCACGGCCGAGCCGGCGCTCGCTATTCCGAACCGCTACTTCATCTCGAGCACCAACTTCCATCCAAGCGGCACTTACGACGTGTGCCTCACCGATCTCGAGGGCAACGAGGTCGTCTTCGAGAACCCCGACATGAGGCCCATGGGCGGCTTCTCGGAGGGCAAGGTGCTCGTCACGTGGGAGACGAGCGAGTACGACGAGGAATGGGACACCGAGTTCGACGAAATGATCCACTATGGCCTGGTGGACGATACGGGCGCCCTGGTCGTCGACCTTACCGATCTCGTCCACGGCTACGGATACACTTTCCAGGGCAATCTACAGGATGCATCGGTGACCAACTCTCCCACTTACGCCGACGGACGACTCGTTCTCTTCATCGAGTGGAGCGGCGGCAGCTACGGAGCCGTCGTCGTCCTGGACGAGCAGGGGAAGGTCGTGTTCACCGTCGGCGACGCAGAGGCCTTCCAGTTCGCCGACGAGGGCGCGGCCGGCCGGGAATTCACCTACAACCTCGCCATGATGAATGCCCCCGACTGCTATCGAGACGGCGTCCTCGCACTGCAGGGCATCGACGGAGCCATGTTCCTCGATGTTGACGGCAACGTCCTCTACCAGGCCGAGGGCTACCCGACTTCGATCGGCGGCGGCTGCGTCATTCCCGACGATTCTGGTACCGTGGTGACGGACTACGCGAGCAACGTGCTGTTGGACATCGCCTCGTTCAATGTGGAGGGCGACATCGACGGCGCGGCTTTCACGGGCGACCAGGTTTCGTCGGGCGGCGTGGTGTGCGTGCGCGCCGAGAAGGTGAACCCCCACGGAGGCGCCAACAAGAATCTCGTGGGGCTGTACAGCGTTTCCGCCAAGAAGTGGATCGTTCCTTTGGCCGAGGGTTCGCTGAGCTTCACTGCCGCCGACGGCCTCGTCTACGTCACCGCGGACTCGAAGGAGCGTCTGATCGAGGGCTACGGCGCCGAGGGTGACGGATCGTCCGATGCGTACAGCTGTCTGATGGACTTGCAAGGCGCCATCGTCGCTGACGCCGCTACGCTGGCCGCCTCGGGGGCTGACCTTTCCGCAGATTTCGACGGGCGTTACCTGCAGGATGGGTACTGGCTTCTCGGGGAAAGGGAAGGGGGCCTTGTGGCCTACGCCGAGAATGGTAAGGTCGCGGGCATCGCGCCGGCTCCGGAGCACGGCGTCGATGTAACGCTCTATCCGGATACCGAGCCTTGCTACACTTGATGGTTCTGCGGCATCGACGCACAATTCCCCGCGAAGGGCCGCACGCAGCGGCCCTTCGTTTATAATCGGGGAAACGCTACGAAGGAGAAAGGCCGCACCATGACGGGCACCTACGAGAACGGCATCTATCGCGAGGGCGACGTGCGCCTGTCCGACCTGTCCGGCCGTCGGCGTCTGCCCATCGGGCGCGACGGGTTCGCCACAGCAGTGCAGGAGTCGGTGGTCATCGACAAGTCTCTGCTCATCGCCGACGTTCTCAACAGTTCTGCCGCCGTCACGCTGTTCTGCCGCCCGCGCCGTTTCGGCAAGTCGCTGAACATGACCATGCTCAAGTCGTTCTTCGAGATTCCCCCGGCGAGCGACCCGAACGCCGAGGACGCCGCCTATCTCTTCGAGGGCCTTTCCATTTGGGACGCCGACGACGGTCGCTATCGCGAGCATCAGGGCGCTTATCCCGTTATCTACATCAGCTTCAATCCGGTGAAGAAACAGTGCTGGGAAGATGCTTGGGGCGCCCTGAACCAGCTGATCGTATGGGAATACATCCGTCACGGATACTTGTCCGACAGCGCCGAGCTGAACGAACAAGAGCGCGCCTACTTCGATCGTGTTGCGGGATGGGAGGCGGCGGACGGAGACATCGAGTCGTCCCTCATAAACCTCACTCGTCTGCTTTTCAAGCACCATGGGCGTCGCCCCGTCGTCCTCATTGACGAGTACGACGCGCCGGTCATGGCGGCTCGGGACAACGGGTACTACGACGAGATGGTCTCGTTTCTCAAAGGATGGCTTACGGCGGCCTTGAAGGACGGAGGGCAGGCCCTGGCCTTCGCGTGCCTCACGGGCGTGCAGCGCATCTCGAAAGAGTCCATTTTCTCTGATTTGAACAACTTGGTGGTGAACACCTCCCTCAACGCCAAGTACGACGAGCGCTACGGCTTCACGGAAGACGAGGTGCGCGCGCTCGCTAACTACCTGGGCCAGTCCGCTCACTTCCCCGAGATGCGCCAATGGTACGACGGCTACCGCTTCGGCTCGGTGGATGTGTACAACCCTTGGAGCGTGCTCAACTACTTCGACAACGATTGCGAGTGCGCGCCCTATTGGGGCAACACGTCTTCGAACGCGCCCATCGCCGCTATGGTGCGCGGGGGAGACGCGCGTCTGATGCGGAAGGTGTACGAGCTGCTTAAGGCGGGCGGGTCGGTGGAGGCCGCCCTCGATTTGTCGGTGGTGTTCGGCGATTTGGATGCCCGCCCCGAGGCCCTTTGGTCGCTTTTGTACCTTGCCGGCTATCTGACCACCGACGATACGGAGCAGCCCAATTCGAAGGACGTCGTGCGGCGGCTGCGCATTCCCAATTTGGAGATCGCGTCGTTGTACCGTAGCGAGATTATCGACCGTTTCGCGCAGATCGCCGGCGGTCGCGACTGCCTCATCGACCTTCACCGCGCGCTTGTCGACGGGGACGCCGGCCTGCTCGCCGAGGAGCTGGAGGACGTGCTGCTGAACTCGGCGAGCTTCTATGACCTTACGAGCGAAAACAGCTACCACATGCTTTTGGTGGGCCTTCTGTTCGGGGTACCCGGTTACGGGAACCCGGCCTCGAATCGCGAGGCGGGGCGCGGGCGCTTCGACATCCGGCTGGCTCCCGAGCGGGCGGGGCTACCGGCGGTCACCCTGGAGCTGAAGTTCGAGCACGGGGCCGACGCGTCCCGCCTTCAGGTGCTGGCCACCGAGGCCCTGGCCCAGATAGAGGCGCGGGCCTACGACGCGGACACGGCCAGGGGCGGCGCGGGCGCTCCGTCTACGGCGGGCAGCCTGCGCTACGGCATCGCCTTCTCCGGAAAATCTCTGGCTGTGGTCGTCGACCGCAGGCCTTCATAGGCCACGACGTTTCGGAGTCCTCGCGGTGCCATTCGGCTGTCGTCTTCGGCCGCTTATTTTTGTGCAGATGCATACCTAGCAAGGTGCCTTATGCTCAAAAACGACCTTTAACGGACGGTACCGAGAGACCGGCAAGGTGCGATGAGCGAACTTCATCTTGTGTGCTTGTAAGCGCTCCCGTCCAAGGCGGGAGCGCTTTTTTTGCGGGCGCTGCCGAGGGGCGGACCGTGCTTTCGCGAGAGTGCGGAGACGCAGGGACGGCAAGGAGCCGGGAGCACGTGAGACGAAAATGAGCGAGTCGCGGAAAGGACGGATGCTTTGAGCAAGATTGCGGAGAAGATGCGGGCGGCCACGTCGAAACCGGCGGCCGTGCCGGCGCTGCTCGTGCTGGAGGACGGCGCGGTGTTCGCCGGCACCTCCTGCGGCGCGCCCGGCGAGGCGTTTGGGGAGATCTGCTTCAACACCTCTCTGGAGAGCTATCTGGAAATCGTCACCGACCCCTCCTACGCGGGGCAGATCGTGGCGCTGACCTACCCGCAGGTGGGCAACTACGGAGTGAACGCCGACGACGCCCAGGCGGAGAGGCCGGCCCTGCGGGCGCTCGTGGTGCGCGACCTGTGCCCCACGCCTTCCAGCTGGCGCAGCCAGGAGAGCCTCGGCGACTATCTGACGCGCGAGGGCGTCGTGGCCATCGAGGGCATCGACACCCGTGCGCTCGTGCGCCACATCCGCGACCATGGCGCCCAGCGGGCCGTCGTTTCCACCACGGACGCGGATGTCGCCTCGCTGCTCGAGAAGGTGCGCCGAAGCCCGTCGCTAGTAGGCGTGAACCTGGCCGCCGACGTGTCCTGCGACGGCGCCTACTCCTACACCGCCGCGAACCTGCCCGCTTCCCATGGCTTCGCCCTGGCCGCCCCGGCCGAGCCCCGCTTCAAGGTGGTCGTCTACCACTGCGGCGTGAAGCGCTCCATCTTAGACGGTCTGGTGGCGAGTGGCTGCGAGCTCACCGTCGTGCCCTGGGACACTCCGGCCGAAGAGGTGCTGGCGATGGGCCCCGACGGCGTGTTCCTCTCCAACGGCCCGGGCGACCCCGAGGCGGTGGCGGGAACCTACACGCAGGTGGAGAAGCTTCTGGGGCAGGTGCCCGTGTTCGGCATCTGCCTGGGGCACCAGATGATGGCCAAGGCCGCGGGCGCGGAAATCGACAAGCTGAAGTTCGGCCATCACGGCGGCAACCACCCGGTGCAGAACCTGCTGACCGGCCGCGTGGAGGTAACGGCCCAGAACCACGGCTTCTGCCCCTGCTTCCAGAGCCTCGGCGCGCTTGTGCCCGAGCTCTCCGGAGGTGCGACCGAGCACGTGGAAGACCTGCGCGAATGGGGCCGGCGCGGCATTGCCCCCGTTGTGGCCAACGAGCGCTTCGGGCGCATCCGGCTGACGCACGTGAACCTCGACGACGGCACCGCCGAGGGCTTCGCCTTCCTGGACGTGCCGGCCTTCAGCGTGCAGTACCACCCGGAGGCGGCCCCCGGTCCCACCGACGCCCACTACCTGTTCACCGCCTTCGCGCGCCTTATGGAGGGGCGCGATGACTACCTGGATATCGACATCGCAACCGACCGCCTGTCCGGTTGGAAGTTCGGAAGCACCGCGGAAGGGGAGGTGGCGTAAATGCCCAAGCGCGAGGACATCAAGAGCATTCTCGTTATCGGAAGCGGCCCCATCGTCATCGGCCAGGCCTGCGAGTTCGACTACTCCGGCGCCCAGGCCTGCAAGGTGCTGCGCGAGGAGGGCTACCGGGTCATTCTCGTGAACTCGAACCCGGCCACCATCATGACCGACCCGGAGCTGGCCGACGCCACCTATGTGGAGCCCATCACGCCGGCCTTCGTGGAAAAGGTCATCGCGAAGGAGCGGCCCGATGCGTGCCTGCCCACCCTCGGCGGCCAGACGGGCCTGAACACGGCCGTGGAACTGGCCAAGTCCGGCGTGCTGGAACGCTACGGCGTGGAGCTCATCGGCTGCGACGTGGACGTCATCGAGCGCGGCGAGGACCGCAAGCTCTTCAACGAGTGCATGGCCGACCTCGGCATCGAGGTCTCGCGGGCCGGCTACGCCTACTCCGTGGAAGACGCGCTCGCCATCGCCGAGGAGCTCGGGTACCCCGTGGTGCTGCGCCCGTCGTTCACCATGGGCGGCGCCGGCGGCGGCATCGCGCGCGATGTGGACGAGCTCGTGCGCATCGTCTCCCAGGGCCTGGAGCTCTCGCCGGCCAGCGAGGTGCTGGTGGAGGAGTCCATCGAGGGCTGGAAGGAATACGAGATGGAGGTCATGCGCGACGCGGCCGGCAACGGCATCATCGTCTGCTCCATCGAGAATTTGGACCCCATGGGCGTGCACACCGGCGACTCCATCACCGTGGCCCCGGCCCAGACCTTGACCGACCTGGAATACCAGCGCATGCGCGCCGCGTCGCTCGCAGTACTCGAGCGCGTGGGCGTTGCCACGGGCGGCTCCAACGTGCAGTTCGCCGTGCACCCTGAGACGGGCCGCATGGTAATCATCGAGATGAATCCCCGCGTGTCGCGCTCCTCGGCCCTGGCCAGCAAGGCCACGGGATTTCCCATCGCGAAGGCGGCGGCGCGCCTGGCCGTGGGCTACACCTTGGACGAGATCGTGAACGACATGACCGGCACCACGCCGGCCTGCTTCGAGCCGACCATCGACTACTGCGTCGTGAAGGCCCCGCGCTTCGCCTTCGAGAAGTTCCAAGGCGCCGACGACACGCTCACGACCCGTATGAAGGCCGTGGGCGAGGTCATGGCCGTCGGCCGCACTTTCGAGGAGTCCCTCGGCAAGGCCCTGCGTTCCCTGGAGACGGGCCGCGCCGGCTTCGGGGCCGACGGGAAGGGGGAGGAGACGGCGTTGACCGACGAGGAACTCTTCGCCGCGCTCTCGCGCCCCACGGCCGAGCGCATCTTCTTGGCGGCCGAGGCCCTGCGCCGCGGCATGAGCGCGGAAGAGCTGCACGAGCGCACGGCTATCGACATGTTCTTCTGCAATCGCATGGCCGACATGGTCGCCGTGCAGGAGGCCCTGCGCGGGTGCGCCCTGGAGGATATGGACGCCGAGGCCTTCCAAATAGCGAAGCGCTACGGGCTCTCCGACGCCGAGATCGCCGTGCTCACCGGCTCCGACGAGCGCACGGTGCGCGCCTGCCGCAAGATTCTTGGCGTGCGCCCGGCCTTCAAGACCGTGGACACCTGCGCGGCGGAGTTCCCCACGAAGACCGCCTACCATTACAAGATCTACGACGCTGACGAGTCGGAGGTGGCGGAGAAGACGCGTCCGCGGGCGCTCATCCTGGGCGCCGGCCCCAACCGCATCGGCCAGGGCATTGAGTTCGACTACTGCTGCGTGCACGCCAGCTACGCGCTGGCCGACGCCGGGTACGAGACCATCATGGTGAACTGCAACCCCGAGACGGTCTCCACCGACTACGACACCTCCGACATGCTGTTCTTCGAGCCGCTCACCTACGAGGACGTCATGGATGTGGTGGACGCGACCGACCCCGACGGCGTGGTGGTCACCCTCGGTGGCCAGACGCCGCTGAAGCTGGCCCGCGCTTTGGAAGAGGCCGGAGTGCCCATCATGGGCACGAGCCCGGATGCCATCGATCTGGCCGAGGATCGCGACCGGTTCGCCGCGCTGCTCGACTCGCTCGACATCGCCTACCCACGCTCGGCCATGGCCTCGGGGCTGGAAGAGGCCCGCTCTGCTGCCCGCGAGATCGGCTATCCCTTGCTCGTGCGCCCCAGCTACGTGCTCGGCGGCCGGGGCATGGGCATCGTCTACGACGACGCGGGGCTCGCGCGCTACGTGGCCGAGGCGACCGCCGTTTCCCCGGACCACCCCGTGTATCTGGACAAGTTCCTGGAAGGCGCCGTGGAATGCGACCTGGACGCCCTGTGCGACGGCGAGGACGTGTACATCGGCGGCATCCTGGAGCACATCGAGATGGCCGGCATCCACTCGGGCGACTCGGCCTGCTGCCTGCCGCCCTTCTCGCTGTCGGCGAAGGTGCAGGACGAGATGGCGAGCGTCGCCCGCAAGATCGCCCTGGCCCTGGGCGTGCGCGGTCTGGTGAACATCCAGTTCGCCGTGAAGGACGGGGTCGTCTACGTCATCGAGGCCAACCCGCGGGCGAGCCGCACGGTGCCCTTCATCTCGAAGGCCACGGGCGTGCCCTTAGCGAAGCTCGCGAGCCGCATCATGGCGGGGGAGAAGCTGGCCGCGCTGAAGCTTCCCGAGCATTTCGCGAAGCCGGGCCGCTACTTCGTGAAGGAGGCTGTCATGCCCTTCGGCCGCTTCCCGGGGGCCGATGCGCTCTTGGGGCCGGAAATGCGCTCCACCGGCGAGGTAATGGGCATCGCGGAAAGTTTCCCGGCGGCCTATACGAAGACCCAGATGGCCATCGACTACGCCGAGCCTGAGGGCGGCATGGCCTTCATCTCCGTGAACGACCAGGACAAGCGCGCCGTGGCCTTCATCGCCCGGGAACTTGTGCGCCTCGGCTTCTCGCTTCTAGCTACCGAGGGCACCTCGGCCGTGCTGCGCGCCTCAGGCGTGCCCTGCGAGGTGACCGGCAAGATCCACGAGGGGAAAAGCTCGGTGGTGGACGCCATTGCCGCCGGGGAGATCTCGCTCATGATCAACACCCCGCTCGGCGTGGCCACCCGCGACGACGGCTACGAGCTGCGCCGCGCCGCCGTGCGCCACGGCATCACCTACGCTACCACCCTGGCCGCCGCCCAGGCCCTCATAGCCGGCATGCAAGCCGCCCGTGCCGGCGAGCTGGATGTGGCGCCTTTGCAAGAGCTGTAGTTCTAAGCTTATCGGAGGAGTAGCAAAGCAAGAGGCTGCTCCTCCATGCAAATCTCCTAGGATTTCTGCTCGTTGCGACGTAGCGAATTCGATAATCGATTTACCATGCGTTAGAATATCACCAAATGCACTTTTCCGCCGACGCGACAGGAGAGCCTATGACGCTTTGTAACGAGAACGCGCCCATTCTGGTGAACGAAGAGATGGGGTGCAACATCTGGCTCATGACCGTGCGCGCGCCGGAAATCGCGTCGACGGCGCGGCCGGGGCAGTTCGTGCACGTGAAGGTGCCGGGCATGGAGGCCCACATCCTGCGGCGCCCTTTCGGCGTGTACGCGGCCGATGCGGAGGCGGGCACGGTGGACATGATGTACCAGGTGCTCGGCTTCGGCACTGAACACATGACAGAGCTCGCGATCGTCGACACGGTGGAGATGATAGGTCCCATCGGTCGCGGCTGGCAGCCGCCCGAGGGCTGCAAGCGCGCGCTCATTGTGGCCGGCGGCGTGGGAAGCGCGCCGTTGTATCCCTTGGTCGAGGAGCTGACAGCGGCGGGCGTTGCCACCGACGCCATCCTCGGCGCCTCCACCATCGACGCGCTGGTGGCCCGCGAGCGCTACGGGGCCGTGCTCGGGTGCGAGCCGGCCTGTTCCACCGATGACGGCACCTACGGCCGCGCCGGCTTCTGTACGCCGCTCGTGGAAGAGGCCCTGGCGGCGGCCGCGGCGGAGGGCGCGCCCTACGACTACGTGGCCTGCTGCGGCCCGGAGCCCCTCATGAAGATCGTGGCCGGCATGGCGGATGCGGCCGGCGTGTTCTGCGAGGTGTCCATGGAAAGACGCATGGCCTGCGGCGTGGGGGCGTGCCTGTCCTGCGTGGTCGATACGGTGGACGGCAAACGCCGCGCCTGCGTGGACGGCCCGGTGTTTCCTGCGAGCGAGGTGGTGTGGTAATGCAGCGCAAACCGAAAGAGACGAGCGTCAACCTGTCCGTGAACCTCGGCGGCATGGCCATGAAGAACCCGGTCACCGTGGCTTCGGGCACCTTCGGAGCCGGCATGGAGTACCACGACTTCGTGGACGTGGCGGCCCTCGGCGCCGTCACCACCAAGGGCGTGTCCTTGAACGGTTGGGAGGGCAACGCGAGCCCCCGTATTGCCGAGACGGCTTCGGGCATGTTGAACTCCATCGGCCTCCAGAACCCCGGCGTCGCGCACTTGAAGGACATCGAGCTGCCGTGGCTCGCTGAGATCGGCGCCACGGCCATGGTGAACGTCTCCGGCCACAGCTTCGACGAGTACGTGGCCGTCATCGGGGCGCTGGAGGAGGCCCCCGTGGCCGCCTACGAGGTGAATATCTCGTGCCCCAACGTGGACGCCGGCGGCATGACCATGGGCTGCCATGTGCCCAGCGTTGAGAAGGTGGTGTCACTGTGCCGCGCCGCCACGAAGCGCCCGCTCATCGTGAAGCTCACGCCGAACGTCACCGATATCACCGAGATCGCGAAGGCCGCCGAGGCCGCTGGAGCCGACGGCATCTCGCTCATCAACACGCTGCTCGGCATGGCCGTGGACGCCCGCACCCGCCGCCCGAAGCTGGCGCGCGTGGTGGGCGGCTACTCGGGGCCGGCCGTGAAGCCCGTGGCCCTGCGCATGGTGTGGCAGGTGTCTCAGGCCGTTTCCGTGCCGGTGCTCGGCATGGGCGGCATCGCGACCGGTGAGGACGCCGTGGAGTTCATGCTGGCCGGCGCCACCGCCGTGGCCGTGGGCACGGCGAACTTCGTCAATCCCACCGCCACCGTGGATGTCATCGACGGCATCATCGACTACTGCGAATCCCAGGGCGTCAAAGACGTCAACGAGCTGATAGGAGCCCTGCAATGCTAACCGCCTTCGATTCCGTTCCCGCTCGCGACCGCGTCATCGTGGCGCTCGACTGCGACGCCTGGGAGGCCATAGCCCTGGCCGACAAGCTGGAGGGCCACGCGAAGTGGCTCAAGATCGGCATGACGCTGTACTACGCGGAGGGCCCGGCCATCGTGAAGATGTTCAAGCGCCGCGGCTTCAACGTGTTCCTCGACCTGAAGTTCCACGACATCCCGCATCAGGTACAGGGCGCGGCGCGCTCGGCAGCGGCCAGCGGGGCCGATATGCTCACCATGCACACCGTGGGCGGCACCGCCATGATGGAAGCGGGTCAGCGCGGCGCCGAGGAGGGCGCGGCGGAGTATGGCGGGGACGTGCCGGCGACCCTCGGCATCACGGTGCTCACCTCCATGAGCCCCGAGGCTCTTGCGGCCACGGGCGTCGCCCGGCCCCTGCCCGAGCAGGTGGCGGCCCTCGCGGCCCAAGCCAAGGAGGCGGGCATCTCCGGCGTGGTGGCCTCGCCCCAGGAGGCGGCTGCCTTGCGCGAGATCTTGGGGCCCGACGCCTTCATCGTCACTCCCGGCGTGCGCCCGGCCGGCGCCGCCCTGGGAGACCAGAGCCGCGTGGCAACGCCCGCCCAGGCCTTCGCGAACGGTGCCTCCCACATCGTGGTGGGCCGGCCCATCACCGAGGCGCCCGATCCCGTGGCGGCCTTCGAGGCCATCGCCGCGGAACTGGAGTAGCTCCAAAGCGTTTTATCCCTGAATAAGGCCCGTGTATAGCCGATAATTAGGAAAAAATGCCGCATTTATTGATTCCGAGTAAATTAGGTGTTGATTCCTCATCAATGCGTGGTACTATGCCCTCAGCCCGAACTGGAAGGAGAACAGAAATGGCAATTCCCCAACTCAGCCCCGAGGCCCGCGCTGAAGCGCTTGAAAAGGCAAAGGCCGCACGCATCAAGCGGGCGGAGGTACGAGAAGAGCTGAAGACGGGCAAGCTCACCGTCGCTCAGGTTCTCGATATGCGCGACGACCCTGTCGTGGGCCGTATGAAGATTTCCACGCTCATCGAGACGCTGCCAGGCTACGGCAAGGCCAAGGCCGAGCGCATCATGAGGGAGCTGCAGATCGCCGAGAGCCGCCGCATTCGCGGTATCGGCGAGCGTCAGCGCGAGGCTCTGCTTGCGCGCCTGTCCAAGTAGAACGTCAACGTCACAAAGGAATTCATGAGACACGGAAACCTCTTCGTCGTAAGCGGTCCGTCCGGGACCGGCAAGGGAACGCTCATCGCGCGTCTTCTCGAGGAAGTGCCCGACGCTTGGTTGTCCGTCTCCGCCACCACAAGGCGCCCTCGTCCCGGTGAGGAGGAGGGCGTCAGCTATTACTTCCTCACGAAGGAGGAGTTCTTGAGCCTGGCGGAGGAGGGCGGCTTTCTGGAATGGGCCGAGTACTCCGGCAACTGCTACGGCACTCCGCGCGCCTCGGTGGAGCGCGAGATGGCGGCGGGACGCCAGGTCATTCTGGAGATCGAGGTTCAAGGAGCGCTCCAGGTGCGCGAGAAGATGCCCGAGGCGCACCTCGTGTTCATCGAGCCTCCCTCGCTCGAGGAGCTGGAGCGGCGCCTGCGCGGGCGCGGCACCGAGACCGATGACGTGGTGGATATGCGCATGCGCACCGCTCTGGTGGAACTTTCCCAGAAAATGGAGTATGATTATCGGCTTGTGAACGACGATTTGGACGAGGCCACTCGCCAGCTCGTCGCTTACGTCAACGAAATCGCCGAGCAACAGTAAGAGGATATCCGCCCTATGAGCATTATCGAACCGAAGATCGACGTCCTGCTTGACCGCACCGACAACGACCGTTTCCTTCTGTGCGCGCTGGCTTCCAAGCGCGCCCACGACATCAACGACATGATGCGCGGCCAGCGCGATCGCGCCATCCAGCTGCAGACGGCCGTGGAAATCGCCCGTGCCGCCGACACGAAGCCCCTGTCCATGGCCTTCAACGAGATCGCCCGTGGCGAGGTTTCGTACGATCCTGAGTCGATCGACGTGAAAAACCACTAAATGGAAGAGTTCCAGAGAATCATTCTCGTGCACTATCACGAGATCGGGCTCAAGGGACGCAACCGCGGAGTATTCGAGAAGCGCCTTCAGAAGAACCTGGAGGCGCTTCTTGGCGCGTATCCCGTTGTCACCATCCACCGCATCTCCGGCCGCCTGCTCGTTTTTTTGCGGGAGGGAACCACGCTTGAGGTGGCCAACCAGTGTACCGATGCCATTCTGGGCGTGCCCGGCGTGGCCCGCGCATCCTGCGGCTTCAAGTGCGACCTGGACATCGAGGTCATGGGGCGCGCTGCCTGCATCGCCCTGGCCGAGGCGGAGCCCTTCTCCTCCTTCAAGGTGTCCGCGCGGCGCAACCACACGGTGTTCCCCATCGACTCCATGCAGATGAACCGAGACATCGGGGAGGTGCTCTGCGAGCGGTTCCCCGAGAAGCGGGTGCAGATGAAGGGCCAGGACGTCACCGTGGGCGTCGAGGCAGTGGAGGGCACCGCCTACGTGTACGCGCGATCCGTCCGCGGGATCGGCGGCCTACCCGTGGGATCCTCGGGGAAGGTGGTGTGCCTTCTGTCCTCGGGCATCGACTCGCCTGTGGCCACCTGGCGCATGGCCCGCCGCGGCGCCGTGCCCATCGGCGTCCATTTCTCGGGACGCCCCCAGACTTCCGATGCCTCGGAGTACCTGGTGGACGACATCGCGCACGTGCTCGAGCGCACCGGCTGCATCGGGCGCGTCTACGTGGTGCCCTTCGGCGACTACCAGCGCGAGATATCCCTCTCCTGTCCGCCGTCTCTGCGGGTCATCCTGTACCGGCGCCTCATGTTCCGCGTGGCCGAGGAGCTGGCGCGGCGGGAAGGGGCTGGCGCGCTGGTGACCGGGGAGAGCCTAGGGCAGGTGGCCTCGCAGACCTTGGACAACATCCGCGCCACGAACGACGCGGTGGAACTGCCGGTGCTGCGGCCGCTCATCGGCTCGGACAAGCTGGAGATCATCGAGGCGGCCCAGGAGCTGGGCACCTTCGAGATCTCGTCCATGGACGCTCCGGACTGCTGCACGCTGTTCATGCCGCGCAATCCCGAGACCCACGCGAAACTGGAGGCGGTGCGCGAGGCCGAGGCGGCTTTTCCGGTTGACGAGTGGGTGCGCGCCCTCGCCGATGCGGCCGAGCCCCACGACTACGCCTGCCCGGCCTACAAGCCGCCAAAGAAGCGCGAGTAGAGCCGTTCCCGTAAGCTCTTCAGCTGCAAATCCTTCGTAGGGGGCGACCTTGGTCGCCCCTTTTTGTCATGCGCGACTTTCTCCCTTGCGAGGGCAGACCTCGGTCTGCCCCTGCGGATGGCGCCGAGGAGCGCGGAGGGGACGGAAGTGGGATGTGATGGGGGTCGGCGCGGGGAACGAATCGGGACATTCCCGCGTCATTTTTACGGTCGTGCGCGCGTATCCTCTTCCCAACTCGGGAGAAGGAGGAGCCATGGCCTTTCAAGACAGCGCGGAATCGCTCGCGGAGAAACTGCACCTGAGCCGCGTCCCCCGGCCCGTCTTCGCCGCCATCGCCCTTGTCCTGGCGCTCGTGGTCGCGCTCGCCGTTTTCGCCTTCGCGACGTCGCCCGGCAGCGGCATCGAGGTGACGGCGGCGAGCGACGAGACGGCGGCGCAGTCGGCGGAAGATGCTGGAGAGGAGGAGGCGAGAGCCGATGGGGCCGGCGGCGGCAGCGACACCTCGCCGGCGCCGCCGGCCGCGGACGGGGAGGACGTGGTGCTCCCTGCGGGAGGCGATGCTACGGCGAGGCGCGTCTGCATCCATGTGGACGGCTGCGTGGCGGCGCCGGGCGTCTACTATTTGGAGGCGGGCAGTCGCGTCATAGACGCCGTGACGGCGGCAGGAGGAGCCACCGACGAGGCGCGGACCGACGCGGTGAACCTGGCCCAGGAGGTGCAGGACGGTCAGCAGATCGTCATCCCGTCGCGTGTCGACGATCAGGCGGCATCCTCGGGCGCGGCCGATCGGACGGCATCCTCCAGCTCGCAGGCTTCCGGCGGCCTGTCTCCTTCGGGAGACGACGGCCTCGTCAACATCAATACGGCCACGGCGGAGGAGCTTGAGACCCTGAAGGGCGTCGGGGCGGCAACGGCGGAGAAGATCATCGCTGATCGCGAGGCGAACGGGCCGTTTAAGTCCATCGACGATTTGACGCGGGTGTCCGGGATCGGCGAGAAGAAGCTTTCGGCCATGCGAGATCGGCTGTGCCTGTGAGGGGCGAGACCGACAGCCGGCCGCCGCGCCCCTCCCTGCCGCCTTTGCTCGTGGCGGGGCTCGTTCTGTGGGCGACGACGGCGCTGCTCTGGCCGCCCTTGCGCCTTGTTCCTGCTCAAATTCTCCCTGTCGCGGGAACGACCGCCCTCGGCCTTGCGACACTGCTCGCCCCTCGCATCTTGCGAGGGGTCCGAGCCGGCGGTGTCCCGCTCGGGGTTCTGGCAGCGCTCGCCGTGCTGGCCTCCGTGGCTCTCTGCGCTTTCTGGGGCGGTGCCCTTCGCGGCTCCATGGCGCTCGCGGATGCCGAAGGGCGCAGTTCGGATTCGGCGGCCTGGCGCGTCGAGCTCACCGAGGATGCCCGTCGGGGGGACTTCGGCTGGCACGCCGAGGCTCGGCTCTCCTGCGAGGATGGTCGCACGCTGCGGGCGCGGCTCAACTTGCCCGAGGATGCGGCGCTGCTCCAAGGACAATCGCTGACGGTAGCCGGAGCGCTTCGTCCGCCCTCGGAGACTGCGGCGGAATACTATTGGGGCGCTGGGCTGGCGGCCTCTCTCACCGTGAGCGGAAGCGATTTCCCCTCAGAGGAGAGATCGCTTGACAGCACCCCTTTCGTCTCCCTGAGGCAACGCGCCTTGGATCTCATCGACGCGCACGGGGGAGGCAACGCACCGCTTCTTCAGGCTCTTGTGTGCGGTTGGCGGCCGGCCATCGAGGAATCGGGGCTCTACGATTGCTTCAAGGCCGTGGGGCTGGCCCATCTCGTGGCGGTATCGGGGGCGCACCTCTCCATCGTGTCCCTGTTCGTAGCGGGAGGACTGAGGCTGCTGAGATGCGGACGCCGGGCAACTGCGCTGACGAGCGCCCTGTTCCTCATTGGCTATGTCGCCTTCACCGGGATGCCCGTCTCAGCGCTGCGGGCCGCGATCATGGCTGCGACGGGGTTGTTCTCCCTCTGGACCGATCGCCGCAATTCAGCCCTGAGCGCGCTGGGACTGTGCCTTTTGCTCTTCGTCGGGATCGACCCGTCTGCCGCACTCTCGGTCTCCTTGGCCCTATCGGCCGGATCTACCTTGGGGATCGTTCTGTTCGCCCCGCTGCTGTCCTCGGCCTTCGCAGGGCATCCGCGTTTGAAGAGGGTCGTGGGCGACCCCATCGCTCTCACCGGCGCCTCAGCCTTGGCGACCCAGCCCTATGCGGCGGCGCTCTTCTCCCAGCTGCCGCTGCTGTCGCCGCTGGCCAATCTGGTCGCAAGTCCTCTGTTCGCCCTGGCATGCCTTGTCGGATTCGTCGCCGTGCTCGCCGCCTGCCTCGTTCCCGTCGCCGCGCCGTGGCTCATCGGCGTTGCCAGCACAGCCTGCGCGCCGCTGTCCCTCGTCGTGGATGCCCTCGCGTCGCTTTCGGGCACGTGCCTTCCCATCGACGCCGTCCCTTTGGCGGCCGCAGCACTCTCCTGCGGGCTCTGCCTCGCACTGTGGGCCTGGTGGCCGCGAGTGAGCATCAGGGGCCTGACGGCGGCGGTAACCGGCGCCGCCCTAATCCTCGGTCTGCTTCGTTTTCCCTTCGGCATGGCCCCCGACGCCATCGTCATGCTCGATGTGGGCCAAGGCGATGCCTTTATCGTGCGCAGCGGCGAAAACGTGCTGCTCATAGACACGGGCAACCAGGATGCCCTGTTGAAGGCCGCCTTGGCCCGCCAGCGGGTGGGGCGCCTCGACGCCGTGGCCGTCACCCACAGCGACGACGACCACTGCGGCTCGCTCCCGGTGCTCGGGGATGTGGCGCCGGCTGCGGCGCTCTTGGTGCCCGAGGGCCTTCCCGCTTGCGGTTGCCGGGCTTGCGCCGAGCTGATGGAGGCAGCGGAGGCGGAGGGACTGGCCGACGACCTCGTCGAGCTCTCCTTGGGTGACACGGTGCGCTGTGGCCGGTTCTCGCTGACGGTGCTGTGGCCGGAACGTTTGGCCGACGATGGAGGTAACGCCGACAGTCTCTGCCTGCTCGCCTTCTGGGACGGCGATGGCGACGGCGCGGCGGAGTGGACGGCCCTGTTCACGGGCGATGCCGAGGCCGAGCAGCTGGGTCAGCTGTCCGACAGGCTGCCAGCCGGCGGTGTGGACGTGCTGAAAGTGGGGCACCACGGCTCGAAGAAGAGCCTCGATGCCTCTTTGGCCGAGCGGCTCTCGCCCGCTGTGGCGCTCATCGGCGTCGGGGAGCACAACCGCTACGGGCATCCGTCCCGGGAGGTGCTCGACCTGCTGGACGCGTCGGGATGCGCCACCTACTGCAGCGACGAGGCGGGGGATGTGGTCGTGGCGTTTTCCGAAGATACGCTCACGGTTTCCGCGCAAAGGCAGGGGTAGTGCGGGCGATGGGGTACAATGGGGTTATGAGCGACAGCCAACATACCGATCTCCTTCCCGCCTATTTGGCCGTGGGAGAGGACGCCCTCAAGCGCGAGGCGGTCATCGCCCGTCTCAAGGCGCGCCTGGGCACGATGGGCGATATGGCCTTCAACTCCGACGAGTTCGACGGGGAGTCGGCCGAGGGCGCCGCCATCGCCGCGGCCTGCAACACCATGCCCTTCGCCAGCCCCGTGCGCCTCGTCTACGTGCGCAACGTCGACAAGCTGAAGAAGGCCGACGCCGAGGAGCTCGTCAACTACCTGAAGGCTCCCAGCGCCACCACGGTGCTCGCCTGCGAGGCGGAGAAGCTCGCCCGGAACACGCGGCTGTACAAGGCCCTCGCCGCCGCGGGCCCCAAGGCCGTCATCGACTGTGCCCCGCCCAAGAGCTGGGAGCTGCCCAAGCGCGTCCGCGCCATGGCCTGCACCCACGGCATCACGCTTACCGAGGGGGCGGCCTCGGCTCTGGTGGAGCTCGTGGGTGAGAACACCGTGCACCTCGACAACGAGCTGAAGAAGATCGCCCTGGCCCACGGCACCGGCGAGGGGGTGGGGGAGCGCGAGGTGCGCGCGCTGGTAGCCCGCACTTCCGAGGTGAAGCCGTGGGATTTCACAGCCGCCTTCGCCGAGCGAAACCTCGGAAAGTGTCTCGCCCTCAGATCCAAGATGGAGAGCACCTCGCCCCATGTGCTCATAGCTCTGTGCACCACGCGGCTGCGCGAGCTCATGGCGGCCCAGTCCATGGCCCGTCGCGGCAACCCGCGCGGTCTCGCCAAGGCCCTCGGCGCGCCCGACTGGCGCGTGAAGAACCACGGCGCGTGGGCGCGCCAATGGCGTCCCGAGGAGCTGCGCCGGGCGCTCGCCTCTTCTCGCGACGCCGAGCAGGCCATGAAGAGCGGCAGCGATCCCGACGAGGTCTTCTACCGCTGGCTCGTGGAAACCCTCAAGCGCTAGCTAGCCGCCCCGGCGCCAAGGCCAGGTTCTTGCGGTCGTAGGGCATGCGGAAGTAGTACTCATGCCCGCAGATTCCCTGCAGGATGCGGCCCTCGCGCACAAGGTAGATGAGATGCGCCAGCGTCTCGCCCATGGAGAAGTACTTCTGATCGAGCGGCCAGCTCTTCCAATCGGGGTAGCGCCACGTGGCATGCTGGGAAATCTGAACGATGTCGTCGTGACCGCCGGCCACCAGCTCGTAGATCTCCTCCAAGCGCTTGCGGTGGTGCTCGATGAGGAAGTCGACCCGCTCGCCCATGCCGGTGAAGGGCTTGCCGTGGGCCGGCAGTACCAGATCGACATCGTAGCCCCTCACTTTCTCAAGGCTATCCAGGAACTCCGCCAATGCGTTGTAGGCAGAAAACCACGACGATACCGACGGCGTGATGCGCTCCAGAACATGATCGCCGGACAGGAGGATCTTGTGGGCGGCCTCGTAGAGGCAGATGTGCCAGGGATCGTGGCCCGGCGTCTCGATCACCTCGAACTCGAACTCGCCGAGACTCAGGCAGTCGCCATCGGCCAGATACGTCATGATCGGGTAGGTGGAAAGCGGCAGAAGCTCCGCCGACACGTGCAAACGCGGCCCCTCCTCGCCGAAGGTCATGTCTTGCTGCTGCTCGGAAGTGGCCGCTTGAAGGAGCAGCGGACCATAGACGTTGCCCTCCATCTCCATGAGGTTCTTCACCTCTTGGAAGGAGTGCAGGTTCGCGAGCACCGGCATGCCCTCGCGCCAAATGCGGTCGAGGTTGCCCGTGTGGTCGGGATGCGAATGGGTGAGCACCACCTGCACCTTGTCCCAGGAGCGCCCGAGGGCGGCCAGGGCATCGCTTAGGGCCTGCTCGCAATCCGGATGGTTGAAGCCCACGTCCACGATGGTGGTGGTGCCGTCGTCGTCCAAAATGAAATAGGAGTTGAGGGCGTGCAGCGGGTTGTGGGGAAGGGGCACGCGCACCAGGTAGAGGTTGGGGTAGATGAGCACCGGCTTGCCGAATTCGGCGTTGCGGGCCGTCTCCGCCGCCAGCACTGCGCCCTCGTCGGGCGTGATGCGCCCCCGCTCGCGGGCTCCGACCGTCTCTGCCATGTTGGCTCCTTCCGCGCTGGGCCCTCATCG
>OLPW01000897.1_pt1 | contig 33604 bp, 8 predicted proteins | sample 1672161 | NCBI WGS metagenome assembly OLPW01 (sample SAMEA3136654, study PRJEB25190) | human gut metagenome
ATACAAATGTTTCAGGTCAAGTAACAGGAGATTTTGTAGATTTTGTCAAGCCAAGTATAATATATAAAGAGTCAAATGCAGTAATAGACAAGAATGGGAAAAAATACACGATGGTATTTGGAATAACTGATAAATATTATGATGCAAGTAAATCAACAAAAATAAATAAAGAAGACTTAGGAATTACAATAGATGGAGAAAATCCAACAGGAGCAACAAAAACACTATCAGACCCAGTTCCATGGATAGAAAATGGAAATATACTCTAGTAGTTTCAGATTTACAACAATCAACCGTAAATGCAAATAAAGGATATAAAGATTATAGTGGTGTATTCAAAGTAGTAGTACCAGCAAATAAGATTAAAGATACAACAGGAAATGCAAATGTCACAACAACAATAACATCTGGTATAGATATTCCAACAAATACAGGAACAGGAAAAATAATAGACGTTGTAGATCCATATTGGCAAGTAAGTAACATAAATATAAATCACAATACAAACCAAGTAACAATGACAATAAAAGGAACAGATAAATATTTTGATAAAAGTACATTAACGACAAGTGATATAGAAGTGTGGGTAGATAATGAAAATGCAACAAGTATAAAAAAAGATCTAAGTCCAGCAACATCAATATCAAATGGTGTACAATATACATTAACATTATCAAATTGGCAAGAAAGCTCAAAGCAATCAGGAAAAAGTTACTTAGAGTGGAGTGGTGATACCAAAATAAAAATTGCAGCAAGAAAATTGAAAGACACTAATGATAATTACAGCATAGCACAAGAATTTGAAATAGGGCAAGTAGACTTTATAAAACCAACAATAACGAAAGTTTCATCAACAAAGGATGCGACAAATAAAAGAGAAACAATAGTATTTGATGTAAATGACAAATATATAAGCACAAAACTATCAAAAAACAATATAACAACACTGATAAATGGAGAAGTAGCAGATGTAACTACAACAATAACATCAATTTCTGATATAAAAGGAACAGGAAAACATAGTACAAAAACAGTAGGACACAGATATACAGTAGTGATATCAAATTTCAACAAAGGTAGAAAAAATGGCAGAAAATACAGTGATTGGAGTGGAACAGTATCATTAAGAATTGCGGCAGATGCAGTACAAGATACATCACAAAACAAAAATAATGCAACCACAATAACAGGAGATTTCGTAGATTTTATAAAGCCAGAAATCACATATATATATTCAAGTGGAAATATAGACCATACAAATAAAACCTTAACAGTAGACTTTACAGTAGCAGATAGATATTTTAGTACTTCAACAGTAACAACAGATGAAATCAAAAAAAAGATAAAAGTAAAACTAAAAGAAAACGATAAAGAAATACCAAACTTAACAGGGAAGATTAATATAACCAAATTATCTGATTATTCAGATGGTTCAAGAGGAAAAGTTGGAGAAAATTACAGACTAACAATAGGAGGACTTCAACAAAACACAGAAACAGATGGATTGAGAGACTATAGTGGACCAATGAGCATAACATTCCCAGCAGATATGGTAAAGGATACGGAAAAGAAGGGAAATGATGCCAAAACAATAACAATAGGTGTAAATGACCCAGGTACAGGAAGTCAACAAGTAGTTGATGTTGTATCACCAGTATGGTCAGTAGCAAGTGCAGATGTAAATACAGGAATTGTAAAAATAAGAGTAAAAGACAAATACTTATTAAAAACAGGAACAGCGAATACTGCACTACAACTAACAACAAGTGAAATAGCAGTACTTGTAAATGGAACTGAATCAACTCAAGTAACTAAAACAATTACATCAGGTCCAACATTAATAGCTTCAGGCTCAAATGGATATGATACAACATATGAATATACAATTAAGCTAGGAAATATAGCACAAACAACAAAGAATTATATTGAATTTACACCAAAAGAAACAGTAGTTGGTGGGAAAGCAAAATATAGAGACGAAAATGGAGGAAGTATTACATTAAGAATAATAGCAGGAGCAGTACAAGATGCATTTACAAATACAAATGCACAGCAAGACTTGTATATAGGAAATGTTGATAATACAGGACCAGAAGTATATGATATTCAAAAAACAATTGCAGCAAATGGAGACGAAACCTTTGTATTTAATATAACAGATAAAAATTATGACCCATCGAAAATAGTTTCATTAAGTGAACTAAACATTACAATAGATGGAGCACAATTTAGTAGTGCTGTACAAAAAAATCTAACATATCAAACACTTACAGATACTGCAACAAACAAGGTGTTAGGACATCAATATACACTGAAACTAACAAATATGAAAGAATCTAATTCATCATTTATGAGTGCATTAACATCAACAACAAACAGAAGAGTTTATAGAGAATACAGTGGTACAATAAGAATTGTGATAAATTCAAATGCAGCAAGAGACTTAAAAGGAAATACATTAAATACATCAACAACAACGATAACAAACTTTAATGATAAATTAGCACCAGAAGTAGTATATATATGGTCAAACTCAGTAATAAATAAGAATTCCAAAACATTTACAATGATATTTGATGTAACAGATAAATATTATGATGCTAGAGATTTAACATTAGATGATCTACTAATAAAAATAAAAGTTGATGATAAGAGATTTGATATATTAAATAATGATAATGTAAACGTAAATTTAGAATCAAAAGAAATAAGGGAAACTATTAATAAAACTATTAATGGTAAAGTTGAAATTAACAAAGAAAATCAACTTGTGGGAAAAGAATACACACTAACAATTTCAAATTTATCAAAAGCAATAAGAGGAGAAGATAGAAAAACATTAGATTATAGTGGTATATTATCAGTATTAATAAACGATGTAGAAAAAGACACAAGTGAAAATATGAACAATAAAACAACACTTACAGTTGGTGTAAGCATTATTGGAACAAATGAAACAAATGGTGAAGAAGTAATTGTAGATACTGTAAAACCAATATGGGAAAAGCAAGAAAATGCTATAACAAATATAGAAGCAAATAATACACTATCAAGTATTCTTATAAAAGGAACAGATACATATTATTCAAGTAATACATTAAATGATGGTGAATATTCTGCAACACAATTATCAGATAAAATAAAAGTATTTGTTGATAATCAAGAAACAACATCAGGAATAACAATAAACATAAAACAAGAAAAAGTATTGGAAGAAAATAGAGAAAACTTTGAAAATTATGAAATAAATAAGGCTCAATATGGAGTTGTTCTAAAAATAGAAGTAAAAGGATTCTCAAAATTAGCTGATCAAGTAAAAATTAAAATTATGACAGGAACATTGTTAGATTCTTCTGGAAATATAAATATAGAAACAGAATTTATAATGTATACCTGTTTAAAAGAAACAAATAAAGAGATATTATTTAACGAATCTACTAATAGTTTTGAAGATAATGGATTTTTAGGAAATACATCAGTAAAAAGAAATAAAATAGAAAAAATAACATTTGTAAATAGTATTGATCAAGTAAAAGGAAATACTTGGAATGTATCTGCAAATGGTGATAATTCAATAATTGCAGGATATGAAGATAGTGATTCAAATGGATATTATGAAATATATATAGGAAGTAATGAAAACATATATGGAAATATAAATTCAAGTTATTTATTTGCTGGAATGGAAAACTTAAAAAATATAGTTGACATGAATAATTTATATATGTCTAATACAACAAATATAGATTCATTATACTTTGGAGATAAAAAACTTCAAAATATAGAATTAGGAACAAATTTTAAAACAAACAATGTTACAAATATGGATAATTTATTTAGAGATTGTGAAACTTTAAATGGAATAAAATTAAATTCTGAATTTAATACATCAAAAGTAAAAACAATGAAGAATATGTTTAGAAATTGTAAAAATGTAGAAACATTATCATTGGGAATAGAATTTGATACAACAAATGTAACAAATATGTCAAATATGTCAAATATGTTTAATGGATTAGAAAAAATCAAAAACATAAATCTTGAAAATAAATTTAACACAACAAATGTAACAAACATGGAATATATGTTTGCAAACTGTAAGAAATTAAAAGGAATAAACTTTACAGATAACTTTAATACAAGCAATGTAGAGAATATGAGATATATGTTCTACAATTGCAATTCTTCTGAATATATTAATTTTGGAGAAAACTTCAATACCGAAAAAGTAAAAGATATGAGCTATATGTTTGCTGAAAATAATACATTATCATCAATACAATTACCAAATGAATTTAATACTAAGAGTGTAGTAAACATGAATGGTATGTTTTACAATTGTAATAATGCAGATGAAATAAATTTAGGAAGTAAATTTTACACTATTAAAGCAAATAATATGAATAATATGTTTGAAAAATGTAGCAAATTAGTGGCATTAGATTTAGGACCAGCATTTACAAATATAGCAAATTCAAATGCAAATATGTTAAAAGATTGTGGAAAATCAGCAAATTCAACAATATATTGTGGTGAAGCAATATATGGTGATGTAAAGAATTTAAGATTAAATTCAAGTTCTTCTGTTCAAGTAAATTATTTAATAGGAAGAATAGAATGTAAATACAGAATAGAATGGAGTAAAGTAAGCTCAATATTAGATAAAGAAAATAAAAAATTGATAGTTACAATAAAAGCAGAAGGAATTAATACTATATATAAAGAAGGAACAGCAACTTTAACAGAAAGAAATATACATGTTTATGTAGATGGTGAACTTGCAGATGATGGAATAAATGTTGTAAAAACATTAAGTTCAGGTGAGAACATCACAGGTGGAGTACAATATATATTAACAATTGAAAATTTTGAACAACAATCAAAACAAACAGAAAAGAAGTATTGCGAATGGAGTGGTAATGTAAGTGTTCAAATAGATAGAGGAATTGCATTTGATGAGTATGGAAATGGAAATTTAATGAATGAAATAAAAGATGAACAAGTTACAGAAAATACTGATGGAAAAATGTTCGTTGATTTCATAAAACCAGAAATAACATACAAATATTCAAAGGCAGACATCAATTATGATGATAAAACACTTGAAGTTGTTTTAAAAGTATATGATAAATATATTGGAAGAAGTGAGTTGACAACAGATGATATAACAGCTCAAATATATAATGAAGAGACTAAAAAGTATGATACAATAGAAAATGTATTAGCAACAATAAATACAAAATATACAGATAATGAGCTAGAAATAAGGTATCAAATAACTAATTTATCAAGAGAATTTATTGAAAAATATGCAAATTATAGTGGATATATTTCAATAATCGTTCCTGAAAATAAAATATTTGATATGTCTGGAAATGGAAACATTCAAAAAATTATAACAATAGGAATTAATAATCCAGATAATACAGGAGAAAATGTAATTGTAGATGTTGTAGATCCAGTATGGCATATTGAAAATGTAAGAACATTTAATAAAAATAAAGGAGAAACAACAGAAGATAGTTATGTATTAGTTGATTTAATAGGAACAGATAAGTATTTATCAAAATCAACATTATCTGAAAATGATTTATCAATATCTATAGATGGAGAAATTGTTTCAACTATAAGTAAAAAATTAGTAGAAAACACTAATGGAAAAAAATATGAAGAAATGTATGAAACAATTGATGGAACTAAGAAACTTTATGGAGTTAAATATACTTTGAAATTATCTAATTTCGAAGCTGGTGAAGAAGTAACAGACAGAGAATTTGCAGAATGGAGTGGTTCAACAACAATAATGGTAGAACCAGGATGTTTAGAGGATATAAGTAAAAACACTAATAAAAAAACAAGTTTAGGAATTGGAATTGTTGATTTCATAAGACCAGAATTTGTACAACAAGATTTAACATCTACAGATATAATGTTAGACAAAATAAAGAAAACACAAACAATCAAATTGAGTGCATATGATAAATTTATGTTACCACCAACAGATAAAGAATTAGAAAAAATCAAAAATTCAATAATTGTATATGTTGATTCTGAAATAGATAGAAATGTTACTAAAAAGTTAGAATATATAGAAAATAAATATGTATTAACATTAAGTGACTTCAAAGATGGCGGAAATGTAATGATACAGATACCAGAAAATGTTACAACAGATAAATATGGAAATGGAAACAAAGAATCAATTATTAAAGTTGTAGTAGATGAAATATCTCCAACAATAAATTACGAATATTCTAAAGATGAAACTAATAAAGAAGAGAAAAAATATACAATGGAATTTTCTGTATATGATAGACATTATAATGATTCAAGTAGAATAACATTAAACAATTTAAATACAATAAGAATGGGAAAATATGACTTGAAAAATCTTAGCCAGTTAAGCCAAATAAATTTAGCATTAGAGACTGACGAAGAAAATGATAAAGTATTTAAAATGATAAATGGAGAAAAAGTTTTAGTTGGAAGAAAATATAGATTGGTTATTTCAAATATTGACAAAGAAAATGGAATAGAATATACAGGAGCAGTTACTATAGTAATATCAGCAAATTCAGTACTTGATAAATACACAAATGGAAATATAGCAACAACAATAACATCAGGTGTTTATACAGATGAAAATGGAAATAAAACTCCAGAAGAAATTGTTGATGTAGTATCACCTGTAATCAAAACAGCAAACCTAAAGATACGAAATGAAACAATGACAATAACATTTGAGGTAAAAGATAGTTCTGGAATTAATGAAACAACATCAAAATTAATAGATAGTAAAACTAGAAATATAGATTTATCATTAATATCATTAATGGTTGGAGACAATACACAAAAATTATCTGCAAAAATGATAGGAAATGTAGAAGATATAGTAAATGAAGAAAATAAGAAGATAGGATTTACATTTACTATAGAAATGCCAAAAATTCAAGACATAGATAATGCATATTTATTATTCCCACAAGGAATAGTTGAAGATACAAAAGAAAATCAAAACAATTTGACAAAAATAGTATTATCAACAAAATTACTTGCAGTTGGAAATGAAACAGGTCCAAACAGTGGATTTTTAGGAAATACAAGCATAAAAAGAAAAGACATACAAAGTGTAGAATTTGTAAATAATGTAATAATTCCAGTAGAACTACAAGGAACAAAATGGGATGTTTCACAAAGCCAAGATGGTTCAATATCAGCATGGTATAGAGAAACAGAAAATGGAAAATATGAAGTATATATTGGAAGTGAATTTGAAATAAATGCTAACACAGATTCAAGTTATTTATTTGCTAATATAGGAAGCAATTGTACAGAAGGAAACATAATAAGAAACCTAAAAGCTTTAAATACAAGTAATACAACAAATATGTCACATATGTTTGAAAACTTTGGAAATAGTTCAATGACTAAACTTGAATTAGGTGAGACATTTGATATAAGTAAAGTAACAGATATGACAAAAATGTTCTATAATTGTGGAAAAGATGGAATGCTAGAACTAGACTTAGGTCCACAGTTTGCCAATATACCAGATAAACATGATGATATTATTACAAATTGTGGTAAAAAAGATGGAGTTATATATGTTGGTGATGCAATCTACTCAGATAGTACAAATTTAAGACTAAATGGAGCATCAAACGCAAAAATCAAATACAACATGGGAAGAATAGAATGTAAATATAGAACAAAGTGGTCAAAAATATCAACAACAATAGATGAAAACAATAAAAAATTAATTGTAGTAGTTGAAGCAAGTGGAATAAACACAGAATGTGATGATTCAGTTCTAGATTCAACATATGTAGATGTTTATGTTGATGGAGAAATAGCTTCAAATATAACTAAAACAGTAACAGATAAAACAAAAATTGTTGATAAAATAAGATATACAATAACACTTGATAATTTTGAAGAATTAATATTACAAAATGGCAAGAAATATAAAGAATGGAGTGGAAATATTAAATTAGCAATAAAAGGAAGATCAGCATTAGATAAATATGGAAACGGAAATTTTGAAGACATTATAGAAGATTCTGAGAAAACAAATTCAAACTTATCTGGAAAATTATTTGCAGATTTTATAGTTCCAGAAATTCAATATGAGGCATCAAATTTAACAACAATAGTGGATACAGAAAACAAAGAATTAATTGTTAAATTCTATGCTAGAGATAAATATTATGCAAGAGAAAGCTTGAATATAACAGATTTAATATTTAATGTATACAATGAGGCAGAAAAGACATGGGAAAAAGCAGAGATAACATCAAATCAAAATAGTTTGACAAAAGAAAATATTGAAAATGGAATAATGTATACATTAAGAATAAAAGATTTTGAAAAAAATACAGGAATTAACTATAAAAATTATAGTGGTGCAGTAAATATAACAATACCATCAGGAAAAATTTCAGATTATTCTGGAAACAAGAATAAAACACAATCAATAACATTAGGAATAAATAATAGTGATGATTCAGGAAATAAAGTAATTGTAGATATAATAGACCCCGCTTGGGAAATTAAAGATATACAGAAAAATGTACAATCAGGAACAATTACCTTCAAGTTAATAGGAAAAGATAAATACTTAAAAGAAACAAACTTAACAACTAATTCTATAAAAATCTTTATGGATAATATAGAAATGACAAATAATCCTAACTTAAAGAAAGATATTAGTACAGGAAATGTTTTATATGAAAAAAGAGATAATAAACTTGTAAAATATGCTGTAGAATATATAGTAACAATAAGAGGATTTGAAGAATATGAGTTAGACAAATCAGCTAATTATCAAAATTGGAGTGGAAATACAAAAATTGTTTTAAGTGAAGGAATATTGACAGATGAGACAGGAAATACAAGTAAAGAAACAACATTTGATATTGGACAAGTAGATTTTGTTAGACCAATAATCAAGAAAATAAGTTCAAAGATAGACAAACAAGCAAAGACAGAAACTATTGAATTTATGGTAACAGATAAGTATTTTGGAACTTCTAATATAACAACAGATTCTATAAATGTTTATGTTGATGGAAAAATAGCAGAAGGAATTAACAAAGAAATAATTGCAGAAACAGATGTAACAGAAAATAGAAATGGAACAAACTATAAAATTGGTAAAAAATACACTTTAAAATTAAGTAATTTTGAACAAAAAAATAGATTTGGACAAACAACAGATTATTTGAACTGGAGCGGACAAACATCAATTAGAATTGCAGAAGATGTTATAGAAGATACAAGTGGAAACAAAAATTTACAAGAAACAATAAATGGCGAATATGTAGATTTTGTATTACCAGCAATGTTATATAATTATTTAACAACAGATGTAGATTATGAACAAAAATCTGTAACAATAAAATTCAGAATGGTTGATAAGAATTACAAACGAGGAAATTTAACACTTAATGATTTGAAAATATTAATAAATCAAAAAGAGGTTGATTGGAATAAAGTAAAAAGAACGTTTAGAGAAGAACCAGTATATTCAGAAATAAATGGGCAAAGAAAACAAATAGGTAATGAATATACAATAGTAATATCAGAATTAGATCAAACTAAACGTGAAGGAACAAATACTTTAGACTACAGTGGTATAATTACAGTTGCAATAAACGCAGGATTAATTGAAGATGAGTCTGGAAATACTAATAATTCTCAAATAATAACATTAGGAATTAGCCAAAAAATATGGGATAAAATAACAACATATATATCAAGTAAAAATATAATTGGAAGTAAGGAAAATCAAAAGTTTACAATTCAAGGAAGTTATGATACTCAAAATATTAATGGTTGGAGATTGTTAGGAACAACAGAAGATGGAAAATTAATGATTGTTGCAACAAATATAGTAAAACCAGAAAATAAACAAGGTTATGAAATAAGTGGTGCAGACGGATATGAAAATGCAACAGAAGAATTAAACAGAATTGGAGCATTATACGGACAAGGTTATGGGGCTATAGGAGGAAGAAGTATAACATTAAAAGATATTAATAAAATAACTGGATATAATGCAACAGTTGGCGAAACTAAAACATATAATTCAAATAATGTATCAAAAAAAGGTTTCAGATTCTTTGATGAAGCAAATAATAAATGGGCATTACTTACAGACTTATTCTCAAATGTAACAAAGAGTATAACAAATACATTTTATGAATATTCAGTAAATTCAATATCAAGTAAGGCAATGCAAACAATATTTGGTAGTGACGGATATTGGGTAGCAAACAATTCTGTAAAAACAAATGATAATGATGTTGAATATGGAATGTTCTATGTAAATGATAGTACAGTAACTTCTAGTAACTTATATAATTCAAGTGGAAATAGTAATACTGAACAATATGGAGTAAGACCAGTAGTAATTTTAGACTCTAGTGTAAAATTAAAAGGAAGCTCTAACAGTATATGGCAAATAGAAGAACAAGGTGATTTAGAATTAACAATTGATTTGAATGGAGGAGAATATTCTGACGGTGATGAAATAAAGACATTTAAGCTAAATGAAGGAGAATCTTGGAGAGTAACTTTGCCAAAAAGAGAAAAATATGAAATTGCATCATTGGAAATTACAGGAGAGGGAACATCTGCTGAATTACAAAGAAATGGTGATTATATAATAACAATGGGAAGTGAAAAGTCTTATATAAAAGTAATTTGGGATTATAATAAATATAGTATAACATATAATACAAATGGTGGAAAAGTCGACCAAGAATATGTAAAAGCCGAGTATGGTCAACAAATAACAATATCAAATGCAATAAGAGAAGGATATACATTATTAGGTTGGTCATCAACAGGAGATGAAAACAATATTGATTATAGACCAGGTAATAATATAACTATAAAACAGAGCTTAATATTAGACGCAATATGGCAATTAAATGATTATACATTAACATTTGATGGAAATAATGGTTCTATAATTGGTGATAGTACAATTACAGGAAAATATAGAACAGAAGTACAATTACCAAAAGCAGAAAGAGCAAGATATACATTTGAAGGATGGGCAACAGAACCAGATGCAACAGAACCAGAATATAATGATAAATTAAGATTAAAGGAAAACTTAACATTATATGCAGTATGGAAACCTGAACAATTTACAATAACATTTAATGGAAATGGTGGTACAACAAATGTAGAATCAGTAACAGAAAACTACAATGCAAAAGTAGACCTTCCAATAGCAGAAAGACCAGGATACACATTGTTAGGATGGGATGAAAATCAAGAAGCAACTAAAGCAACATATAGTACAAATAGCAAATATACAATAAAAGGAAATACAACATTATATGCAATATGGTCAATAAACACATATACAGTAACATTTAACGCAGGAGAAGGAACTGTAAATCAAAATACAATAGAAGGAACATATAATACAGAAATAAGATTACCAGAAGCAACAAGAAAAGGATATGAATTATTAGGATGGTCAGAAGATGCTAAGGCAACTCAACCACAATATACTAATACATATGTAATAAAAGAAAACAAAGTATTATATGCAGTTTGGAATACTAAGAGATATACAGTAGTACTTGACGCAAATGGTGGTCAAATAGGAGATTCAACAGATTCAATAAAATCAATAACTAATAACTATTTAACAAACATCACATTGCCAACAGCAACAAGAGAAGGATATACATTTACAGGTTGGTCAACAAATATTAATGCTATATTAGGAGAATATAAAACAAATTATGAAATACAAGATAATATAACATTATATGCAATATGGACATCTGACAAATATACAATAACATTTAACGGAAATGGTGGTATTGTAGAAACTGAAACAATAAGTGCAAACTTTAATTCAGATATAATATTACCAGAAGCAACAAGAGCAGGATATACATTGGTTGGATGGGATATAAGAGCATCATCAGCAACTGCAAAATATGAAGCTGGAAAAGAATATACAGTACAAGGAAATATAACATTATATGCAATATGGAGAGCTAATAAATTTGATATAATATTAAATGGAAATGGTGGAGCATTTGTATATGGTAATGGAAATAAAATTGAACAAATCTCATATCAAAAATATGCAAGTGATACAATAACAATGCCAATGCAAAAAACTACAAATGGATACCCAGTAATTCAAAGAAATGGATATACATTTAAAGGATGGGCTACAGAAGCGGGATCAGATGTAGTAAAATATCAGCCAGGAAAGACATATTCTGTAAGTGATATTGTTGCAAATTCAACAAATTTATATGCAATATGGCAAATAAATAAATATACAATAACATTTAATAGAAATTCAAGTGATAATAGTATAAAAATAAATGGTGAAAGTACTGAAAATTATCATATAACAGAAAACTATTTAGAAAATGTTGCATTACCAGCAGCCACAAGAAATGGATACACATTACTTGGATGGTCTGAAAATCCAACAGACACAACAGTTGATGCTTCAGGAACAGTTGGAACAACAGTTACAATAACAGAAGATAAAACATATTATGCAATATGGGAAGCAAACCCTACAGAAATAGTATTTTATCCAAATGGAGGAAATATTATAGTAAATGGAGAACAAACAAATGAAAAAACTCAATATATTACACGATATGAGTCAACAATTAATAATAATGTAAGTGAATTAGCTCCAAGTAGACAAGGATATACATTTGAAGGTTGGTATACTTCAGAAAATGGAGGTTCACAAGTATATGGAACTAATGGAAAAGGAATAATAGGAACCAATTATTGGGATGAAGAAGGAAAATGGATATATACATTAAATTCACTAAAATTATATGCACGTTGGAAAGAAAAAACATATACAATAACATTTGATGCAAATGGAGGTAATATAACAGAAAATACGAAAGAGGTTGTATATAATTCAACAAAAAATAATAATGTAAGTTCATTAAATCCAACAAAAACTGGATATATATTTAATGGTTGGTATACAGAAAGAACAGAAGGAATACAAGTATATAAAAATAATGGAAGTAGTAATGCAAATTCGAATACTTTCTGGAATAGTAACAATCAATGGGTATATACAGATGATATAACATTATATGCACAATGGACACCTATAACATATACAATAACATATAATGGAAATGGAAGTACAAGAGGTTCAACACCACAAAGTTCTCATACATATGATGAGGCTAAAAAATTAACAACAAATGGATTTGAGCGAACTGGATTTGAATTTGTTGGATGGTCAACACAAGCAACTGGTTCAAAACAATATTCAAATAGTGAATCTGTAGTAAATCTTTCATCACAAAATGGAAGTAAAATTACATTATATGCGGTATGGAAAGAAGAAGAATATACAATTACATTTAATGCAAATGGTGGAACAATACAAGAAGATACAAAAAAAGTAGTATATTCATCAACTCAAAATAATGATGTAAGTGCATTAAATCCAACAAAAACTGGATATATATTTAGTGGATGGTATACATCTACATCAGGTGGAATACAAGTATATGGTTCAAATGGAAAATGCAATGTAAATGCAAACGGTTATTGGACATCTTCAAAACAATGGATATATACTGACAATATAACATTATATGCACAATGGACAGCAATAACATATCAAATAATATTTAACGGAAACGGAAATACTAGTGGAATTATGACAAATATGGAATGCAAATATGGTGCAATATATAGTTTATCAGCAAATGGATTCAAGAAAGATGGATATGAATTTATTGGATGGGCAACAAGTGCTAATGGAGAAGTGGTATATCAAAATCAACAAGAAATAAGTAACTTATCTACCATTAATGGAACAGAAATTAATTTATATGCAAAATGGAAATTAATTTTAGTATATCCATCAGGAGTTGCACTAGATAAAAGTAGTGCAATAATAGATTTGAGCACAAATAATAAAACAGTCAAATTGAATGCTACAATTTTACCAAGTAATGCAAATACTAACTTGAACTTAGTGTGGTCAACTAATACTCCAAATGTAGCAGTAGTCGATCAAAACGGACTTGTTACAGGTATAGGAAATGGATTTGCTACTATAACTGTTACTACACAAAATGGTTATACTGCGCAATGTAATGTAATAGTACAAACATCTATAATTAGTATAGTTATGAATCAATCAAATATTACAATAGAAAGAAACCAAGTAATAAAATTAACAACGACAGTAAACCCAAATTTTACAACAGAAAAAGTTAATTGGATAAGTGATAATCAACAAATTGCTACAATAGACGATAATGGAATATTGACAGCAAAAAAAGTTGGAAATGTTACTATAACAGCTCAGAATAAAAATGGAAAAATATCAGCCAAATGTTCAATAACAATTGTACATGAACCTATTACTATAAATATGTCTGGTAATATTTCTGGCACGAAGTCTCAACAAACAGTTTTAGAGTGGAATAGTTCATCAATTCCTGCTGGAGCGAAAAGTATTAAAATGTCTTGGAGCTGTGGTGTTACTAATGCTATTTCAGATAGAAGGTACTATTGGGACTTTATTGAAAATGGCAATAAGAATAGTTGGCAAACAGATGCACTCGGTGTTAATACTCACGGAAGTACAACAGGTGTTAGTAGGTCTTTAAGTGGTACTAACGACTTTTCAAATTTGAGTGGTGGAACATCATATTCCGTTAAAGCTGTAATTAGTTCATTCTTATATTTTTGGGAACCATTATGGTTCTGGGAAAGCGCGAATGGTTGGGCAAGTGCAACTTTGGAAATAAATTATTTGAATTAATTTATTATATATGCTAATATTAGAAAAATATATATCAAAATTTTTTTGTGCGAATTATCAAAAAATTTGTACATAAAAAATAGTGTAATTATTAAGTTGAATAATTACACTATTTTTTTGTTATATACCTAGTTAATAGATATATAAATTATTCATAATAAAATGTTGCGGTACATTCTGCCCACGTGTTTGGACTTCCTTCCCATTCCCATGGATTTATAACTCCACTTAATTCTGCTCTAATTGTTAATGATTCTCCTCCGTTAACATTATTTATTGTTCTAGATCCACTTACTGATCTACTAACAGGTCCAAAAAATGCATTCATTACCATTTGATCTGATTGCCATGAATCAGAAGCATTTCCTGAATAATACCAATTAATTTTTCTATCAGCCACAGCGTTGCTTACTCCTCCCTTCCAATCTACTACAATTTTCTTTACTCCATAAGGAATTGTATAATTCCACGTTCCTATTGTTCCTTTTTTAGAATTGGTTTTCTTATTGAATTTTGCGACTATTGTATCCCAGTTTACTGATATATAACAATTTGAATATATTGTATGATTACTATTGCTTGCTGTAATTGTAGCATAACCTGGTCTAATTGCAGTTACCAATCCATTTTGGTCAACTTTTAAAACATTTTCATTATTACTTATCCATTGAACCCTTTCTGTATGAGATCTTGGATTTACATTTGCATTTAATTGTATTCTACTTGTTTCATTTACTTTCATTTTTATTGATGCACTTGTTTTATTTAATGATATATTTGTTATAGAAGTCTGAACTACAATAGAACATTGCGCAGTATAACCATTTTGCGTAATGACTTTTGACGTAAAAAGAAACACAAAAACTCCAAAAAATAACAGTAAAAAAATCTCGAAAAATGTTGATTTTAATTAATTAGATTGGTATAATAAAGGCAGAAAAAATAACAAGAAAAAAAGAAAAAATGGGAGAAAAAATGAAAGAAAAAGAGGAAAAAAAAATAATAAAAATAAGACTTATAAATGTAGTATTTTTGTTATTTTTGATTTTTATATTGATAATTGGAATAAATAGTAATAAATTAACAGCAAAACAAAAGATACAAGAAGCTGCACAAAATGCATTATCAAAAAGCAATACAGAATATTTAGAAACAGATGAATTTGTAAAAGAACTAAACAAAAAATTAGGAGAAAACAATTATAAATTACAAACCTCAGAAAATGGATATTTAGTAAAAACAAATAGTAACCAAACATATTCAGTAACAAACAAAGGAAGAACATCACAATTAAGGTGGACAACAAATGAAAGTGATAATAAAATTATAGACTCTGAAGGAAATGAATATAACATAGGAGATTATATTGACTATAATCCTAATATTGCAACAGATTCAAGTAAAATAGTAGATTTTGTTAATCCGATTTGGGAAACAGAAAACAGAAAACTAGAATTAAATGATAATAATATAGCAACAATGAAATTTACATTAAGAGGATCTGATACATATTATGCTTCAGACACAATTGCACCAGGAACATATAATGCCACAAGTGAAGAATTAAAAAAGAACTTTAAAGTATATGTAAATGCAAAAGAAGCAAACTCAAATGTAAAGGTAACAATACATCCAGGAAAAAAATTAATGGAATCTAGAACAATAGATGGGGTAACAAAAGAAGTTCAATATGGAATTACATATGAAGTCGAAATATATACAGCAACAGAAAATATAGAACAAGTAAAAATAACAATACCTAAAGGAACAATAATAGACGAAACAAAAAATGAAAATGAAGAAAAAAGTTTTATAGTATTTGATGTATTAAGACCAACAAATACAGAAAAAACAGAAGATAGTAAATTCTTAAATATAGATGGAATAAAAAGAAAAGATATAGAAAAAATAACATTCGTAAAAAGTAAAAGTGAAGTAATAGGAAGAAATTATTATGATGTTTCAGCTGTAGGAAGTTCTACAATAATTGCAGGATATGAAGATAAAGATGGAAATGGAAAATACGAAGTTTATATCGGAAGTGATTTTGATATATATGTAAATAGAGACACAAGTTATTTATTTGCAAATACTGGAATAACAACAATAGAAAATATTAATCTAATAAACACAATAAATTCATTAAATATGGAATATATGTTTAGTAATTGTGCAAACCTACAAGAAATAACGTTTTCTTCAAAATTTGATACCAAGAATGTAAGAAACATGCAAGAAATGTTTGAAGGATGTTCAACATTTAAAAATATCACATTAAATGAAGAATTTAATACAAATAAAGTAACAAATATAAGCAAAATGTTTCAAAATTGTATAAACTTAACAACAATAGATTTTGGAAATAACTTTGATACATCAAATGTATTAGATGCATCATATATGTTTAATAATTGTAATAAATTAACAACAATAGATTTAAAAGAAAAATTTAATACAGAAAAAGTAACAAACATGTCATATATGTTTAACAATTGTAGTAAATTAAATACAATTAATCTAAGAGAAAAATTTGATACAACACAAGTAACAAATATGTCATATATGTTTAATGGATGTAGTACGTTAGGAACAATAGACTTAAAAGAAAAATTTAATACAAGTAAAGTAACAAATATGAATCATATGTTTAGCAATTGTAGTAGTTTAGGACAACTTGAATTAAAAGAAAAATTTTATACTAATTCAGCAACAGATGTAAGCTATATGTTTAGTAATTCTAATAAATTAAATATTTTAGACTTAGGACCAGCATTTACTAATATTCCAGAAACAAATGAAGCAATGTTGCAAAATACAGGAACAGCTGGATGTATAATATATTGTGGTGAAGCAATATATTCTGATATAAATAATTTAAGATTAAATCCAAATTCAGAAGTTTTAATAAATTATGAAATAGGAACAATAAACTGTAAATACAAAATAGTATGGAGTAAATATAGTAGCTCAATAGATGAATTAAATAAAACATTAACATTAGTTGTAAAAGCAACAGGAGATAATACAACATATAAAGAAACAACAAGTAAATTAACAAAAGATACAATAAAAATATATATAGATGAAGAACTTGCAGATGATGGAACAAATGTAAAAAAAGATGTTACATTTTTAAAAGAAGAAAATGGAAGTGTATATTATACAATAATATTAACAGATTTTGAACAATCAATACTACAAGAAAACAAGCCATATAAAGAATGGAGTGGAAATGTAAGCATAGAAATTGATGGTAGACAAGCTCTAGATATATATGGAAATGGAAATTTATTAGATACAGTTAAAGATGGAGAAATAGATAAAAACACAGATGGAACATTATATTCAGACTTCATTAAACCAGAATATATTTATAAATATTCGAATACACAAATAGATAAAACAAATGGAATATTAACAGTAGGATTTGATGTAGTTGATAAATATTATTCATCAGAAGGGTTAACATTACAAGATTTAATATTAAAAGTATATAATGAAACAACATCAAAATGGGAAAATGTTAATATAAATAACGTAAAAAATTCTTTAACAAAAACACAAAGAAAAGATGGAAAAGGAATAACATATACATTAGAAGTAAAGAATTTAGAACAAGAAATGGGAGAATTATATAAGAATTATAGTGGATGTGTATCAATAATAATTCCAGCAAATAAAGCAATAGACTTATCAGGAAACAAGAACATTGAAAAAACAATAACAATAGGAATAGATGAACCAAAAGGTGATAATAAAAATCCAGTAATAGTAGATGTTGTAAAACCAATTTGGAGAATTGAAAATGTAGAAATACATAATAAAAACTTTGAAAAAGGTTTAGAAGAAAGTTATGTATATGTAGATATTATAGGAACAGATAAATATTATGTAAGTAATACATTAACACCTCAAGATATATTACCAATAGTAGACAAAGAAGAAGCTAGAGACATAAAAGTAGAATTTGAATATTTTAAAGGTGAAAGTCAATATGGAGTATTAGTAACAGAAAAAAGAGAAGATGGAAATAAAAATTATGGAGTTAAATATAGAGTAAAATTATCAGGTTTTGAGCAAGCAGAAAAACAAGCTAAAAAAGAATATTTAGAGTGGAGTGGTAATATAGACATAAAAATTTCAGCAGACACATTAGTAGACAAATCAGATAATAAGAATATAGAGACAACATTAAATGTTGGAATGGTAGATTTTATAAAACCTAGAATTGAACAAATAGAATTAACACAAGATGAGAAAAATTATGACAACACTAATAAAACAAAAACACTAAAATTTAAAGCAATAGATAAATATTTTGATTCTACAGAAAATACAACATTAACTGCAAATGATATTACAACATATGTTGATGGATTAGAAGCAAATCTTGAAAAGAATTTAACATATTTAGATGAACATAAAACAACAAATACAGGTGTTCAATATGTTGTAAGAACATACAAATTAATATTATCAAAATTTGAACAAAAAAGAACAGAAGTAAATTATGATAGAGAGTTTATTGACTGGAGTGGATATGTAACAGCAGATATACCAGAAAATACAATAAAAGATAAAACTGGAAATGTAAATGATAAAATGACATTAATAGGTGGAGATGTAGACTATATAAAACCAACAATCACATATAAATACATAACTTCAGATATAAATAATCAAAACAAAACATTCAAAATGACAATAGATATTACAGATAGATATTTTAATGAGAATAGTGTCCTAACATTGGACAACATAGGAGTTGCTCAAATTGATGGAGTAAACTTGCTAAAAGCACAGGAAAAAGGTCTTGTAACAATAGAATTAAACGAAATATCTGAAATAGAAAATAGAATAAATGGTAAAGACATAATAGTAGGAAAGAAATATGAATTAGTATTTTCAAATTTACAACAAGATCCTAATAATGGAGAAGACTATAGTGGTATTTTAACAATAGCAATAAATTCAAATAGTATTGAAGACAAAAATGGTTTGAGAAATATTAATACAATAATTACATCAGGAATTGATTTGCCAGGAAATAAGACAGATGGAGAAATTGTTGACGTTGTTTCACCATATGTTAGAAGAAAAGGATTAGATATTGATATAGTAAACGGAACAATTAGATTATCTGTAATTGCAAGTGATAAATATCAATTAAACGAAACAGAAACAATAACAAAATTACAAGAAGCAATAAATATTAAAAAAGTTAGACTTATATGTGAAGATAAAGACATTACAGACCAGGAAGGCTTAAATGTAGTTCTAGAAAATATTAAGATGGCAGAAGACAAAAAGAGTATAACATTTGAAATATATATAACAGGAATAACACAAAATCCAAATACAGTATATATGTTCTTACCATCAGGAGTAGTAATAGATGAACATACAAATAAAAATAAAGCAACAATGTTTGCAATTGTAAATGCATTAAAAGTAGCATATATAGAAAAAGAAAATAGATATGAATACAAGCCAACAGATCCATTTTTAGGTGGTCCAATACAAAGACAAGATATTGAAAAAATCATAGTAGAAAATGACACTAAAAAAATGAAAGAAACATCAACAAAATGGTCAGTAGCAGCTTCAGGACATAGACAAGCAACAGGAACATGGAATGATGAAGACGTAGTTTGGGATGGAGAGGCTGTAATATATGCTTGGTATGATGAAACACAAGCACCATATACAGTACACATAGGAAGTAATTATGATATAGACTTTAATGTTGATTCAAGTTATTTATTTGCAAATATAGGATATGGGGCAAAATGTAAATCACAAGTAACAATCGAAAACTTAGATAGACTAGAAACAGGAACAACAGTTAGAAAAATGGATTATATGTTCTATAATACAGGATATAATGCAATGACAACATTTGAAATACCAGATAAATTCGATACAACAAATATAACTTCTATGGAAGGAATGTTTGAAGGATTAGGATATAATAAAATGACAACATTCAATATTGGTAAAAATTTCAAAACTTCAAAAGTTGTAAATATGGAAGCAATGTTCAAAAACTTTGGAAATAAATTAAATAAGTTAGACTTAGGAGATAATTTCAATACAGCAAATGTAAAAAATACCAAAGCAATGTTTGAAAATTGTGGAAGTGAGTCAATGACACAAATAGATATGGGACCAATGTTCACAAGCTTAGGAAAAACATATGATAATTTTGCAACAAATTGTGGTAAAGATAATAAATTAACATTTTTAGCACCTGAATCAATATATTCTAATTTATATTCATTCAAACCAAACACAACATCAAAAGAAAAAATAATAACAAATGCAAAAATTAATCCTATATATAGACCAGAATGGAAGTTTGTAGAAAGAACATATATTAAAGATTCAAATGGTAAAATATCAGGAATAAAGGCAGTAATTGAAGGAAAGACAGATACAGACATATATACTTCTGAGGTAACAAATACATTAACAAAGAATGATATAAAGGTATATTTTGATGATTATGAAGATACTGATGAAGATTTAAGTATAGAAATTGTACAAGATAAAACAAATTCTAATAAATATACAGTTTCAATTACAAATTGGAGAGAAAATACTAGAGTTGATGATAAAAAATATTTAGAATGGAGTGGAAATATAAAACTAAAAATATCTGCACAAAAATTAGTTGACAAGTATGGAAACCAAAATTTAAGCGAAATAGCAATAGATGACGAAAATGCAACAGAAAAATACAAATGGGAAAATATATTATTAAAAGACGAAAACATGATTAAACAAAATACAGAAGGAACAATGTTTGCAGATATAGTAAAACCACAAATAAACTATAAATATTCAAATGTAGAAAAAGAAGAAAATCCAAATATAGATTATATTACAAAAACATTAACAGTAGAATTTGATGTAATAGACAAATATTTTAAATCTACACAATTACGAACAGACGAAAATGCAAACTTAATAACTGTAAAAGTAGATGGTGAAGAAGAAGCAAATTCACATATTACAAAAACATTAACCAAAGTTGAAGACATAACAGACAAAATAAATGGAAATTCTCAAAAGATTGGTGAAAAATACAGATTAGTAATTACAGGTCTAGAACAACCAAAAGTTAAAACTGGAGAAGAAATAGCAGATTATAGTGGACCTGTACAATTACTATTCAATAGTGAAATAATAGAAGACTTATCAGGAAATAAGAATATCTCTAAAACAATTACAATAGATACAGATGATGGAGATGATGAAGAAAATTCAGTTATAGTCGATGTTGTTGACCCAGTGTGGTTATATAAAATAAGTAGTATTGATAGAAACTCTAAAACAGTAACACTACAAATTACAGGAAGTGATAAATATTATGATACAAATAACTTAATGGAAAATTATGAAAATAAGATAAAAGTGTTAATGAATGGAGAAGAAATAAATACAATAACAAAAGAATTAAGAAAGATTTCTGAGGATTCTCAAAAAGTTGTATATGAATTAACATTAGGAAACTTTGAAAAGAGAGAAGGAGTTACACAAATAGTAATTTCTACAGGTACAATAACTGATAAATATGGAAATACAAATAAAGAAACAACAATAAATGTAGGAAATCCAAATTGGACTGAAGCAGGAGATGCAGATGGAAAATATGATGCATTTAGTAAAAACATTGTAGACTTTACAAAACCATCATTTACATATAAATATTCAGGAGTAAGTAAAACAGCAAACCCAGATATTAATTATAAAGAAAAAGTTTTAACAGTTGGATTTAAATTAAATGAAAATTATGTATATGAAAATTTATTAAAAGAAGGAAATGAATTATCAGTAGATAATAAGAAAATTAGAATAAAAGTAGATGGAACAGATATTACAGAACAATTAAAAATCAACTTAAATTCATCAAATGCAGCAAATGGAGTAAAAGACTATGTTCTAAATATTTCAAACTTTGAATTAGATAAGATTTTAGACGGAGAAGAATATAAGAATTATAGTGGACCTGTACAATTAATATTTGAAAAAGGATTAGTAACAGATACATCAGGAAATCAAAACTTAGCAACAACAATAACAATAGATTATGATGATGGTGATGATGAAGATAATCCAGTTATCGTAGACGTTGTAGATCCAATATGGAGTTATTATAATAGTACTATAAACAGAAATAATAATACAGTTGAAGTACAACTTAAAGGAACTGATAAATATTTATCAAAAGATAGTTTAACAGCTAATGATATAGATGTATTTATAGATGGAACTAAAATACCAACAATTCAAAAACAAATAACAAAAGTACAATCAAATAATACATCAGTAATTTATAAAGTAGTATTAAGTAATTTTGAAGAATATAGTGGAAAAACTCAAATTCAACTAGCACCAAATACATTGGAAGATGCATCTGGAAATAAAAACATCTTAACAATGATCAATGTTGGAAATACAAATTGGGTTGAAGATGGAGATTCAGAAGGAATATATACAGCATTTAAAGAAAATGTAGTAGACTTTATAAAACCAGAAATTACATATCATACAAGTAGTATAGATAGAACAAATAAAACAGTTGAGCTACAAATAAAATTAAGTGATAAACAATATTTATTTGATAAATTGAGTAAAGAGCAAAATGGAAAACTAACATATAATACAAGTTATATACATGTATATGTAAAAGATGTTGAAAAATCAGAAATAGCAAAACAATTAAATCTTGTAGAAGAAACAGAAACATATAAAATATATAAACTAATATTAGGTAACTTCGGAATAAATGATAGAGAAGTAAAAATTAGTGTTGATGAAGGAACAGTACATGATACATCTGGAAACAGAAATGAAGAAACAATAATATATGCAGGAAATCCAGATTGGAAAGAAGATAATGGATTTAATAATAACATAGTAGACTTTATTCAACCAGAAATAACATATATATATGAAAATGGTCAAAGTCCAATAATAAATAAGGAAAACAAAACAGTAACATTCAAGTTCAAAGTAACAGATACGAACTATGCAAGAAATACATTTGAAGGAAGTTCTTTAGAAATTAAAGTAGACGGAAAATCAGTAGGAGAAAATATTACAAGAACATATTCAACAAAAGAAATATTAGATGATGAAAACAGAGTTATAGGACTTGAATATACAGTTGTATTATCAAACTTTGAAATTGAAAGACAAGTAAATGAACCATATACAAGATATAGTGGAACATTAGAGATAACAATACCAGAAGGGAAATTCTTTGATTCATCAGGAAATAGTAATAACTCAAAATATATAATAATATGTGAAGACAAAGAAACAGAAAATATAAAAGATGCTACAATTATAGACTTTGTAGATCCAAAGATATATACTGACAACAATACAGTAGTATATGATTATGTTAAACAAACGGCAACAATTAGTTTTGAAACAAGTGATAGATTCTTTAAAACAAATAAATCTGAAAAAGATGAAAAAGGAAACAATCTTGCAATAATAGATAAAGATGAAATTCGAATAATTGATGACAACGGAGATGATGTTACAGATACATTAGATTGGAAATTAAGTACACCAATATTTACAAATTATGGATATAAATATTCAATAACAATTCAAGACTATGTTGATGAATTTAAATTTAGCTTTATATTTAAAGAAGGTTCAATATATGATGAAAATGGAAAATATAATGAAGAAACGACTTTAACATATATGGTTGATGATGTAAAACCAAGAATAAAATATAAAGGAATAAATGTAAATTATTTGGATAACCAATCTTATAGTGCAACAGTAAATGTAGAAACAATAGATAGATATCTAGATTTAGAAAATAGTCATATTACAACAAATGATGTAAAAGTATATAGAGATGGAGAAGATGTTACAAGTGATGTCGGAATAAATGTTTCCGGCATCAGCAAAGTAACAAAAATACCAAGAAGTATGACATTTTATATAAATCTTTCAAAATTAAGTGTAACAGGTACATATTCTTTGGTATTTAATGAAGGAATAATGATAGATGAAGAAAAGAATAAAAATATTCAAACAACAATGACATTCTCAAAATCAGCAATAAAATCTACAAATTATGAAGAAATAAAGTATTTTGTAGATGAAGATGTAATATATGTAAATGAATTATTAAATATAAATGAAACTGGTGAAAATAATGCAACAGTATATACTCCATCAACAATAGGAGAACTATATTATGAAGGCAAAAATTCAAACTTCTCTGAAAAATATGAATATACAAATGGAACACAAAATGCACAAACATTTTTTGCTTGGGTAGAAGCAGATTCAGAAGGAAATTATATATATTATAAAGATTCTAGTTATACAGAAAAATATGAAGAAAATGATTCTAATAAAGAAAATGGATATTTAAGAAAATTTGATGTATATGATGAAATTCCAGGAAAAATACATTATTTAAAAGCAATGTGGCAAAAAGCAAATGTAGTGTTTGTTTCAGGAAGTAAAGGAAATGATAATAATAATGGTTTATCAACAGGAACAGCAGTAAAAACAATAGGAAAAGCATTAGAAAAATTATCTTCAAGTGGAACTACAAAGACAAATTATATAGTTGTTACAGATGAAGTAACATTAAATAATACAATAAATAAAAATGTTACAATAACAAGTTTATATGGTGGAAAAGATTATCAACATACAAATAATGCAAAATTAAAAATATCTTCAAATATAAACTTAGAAGCAGATGTTGTATTTGATAATATTAAAATTGACTCAGAGTCATCAACAATCAGTAATGGAAAGCAAATATTAGCAAATGAAAACTTTACAAACTTATTGATAGGAAATTATCATAATATAACACTAGGAAGAAGAATAAGTTCATCAAATGGAAAATATTCTTTTGGAGCAGTAATTGGTGGAAACTATAAAACAGAAAGCAACAAAGGTGAAATTGGTAGAAATAAAATAATAATAGAAAGTGGAACATATAATGATATTATTGTTGGAAGCAGTATAAGTGAAAGCAATAAAACATCAAATTCAAAATATGTAACAACAACATTACAAATAGGATCAAAGAAAGATGGAACAAAAGCACAAAATACAAAATTAACAATTAATGGATATTTAATGCTAGGACAAAATGAAACAAATTGTTATTCATATGAGGCTGTAGAAAATGATAATTATACAAATATGTATTCAAAAAATTATGCAACTATAGAATTACATAGTGGAACATTTACAGGAAACAATTTATATAGTAATTCTAGTGAAAATTCGGCAATATATTTAAGAAGTATAAATAGTACAACAGAAGGAAAAGTATTATTTAAGATGTATGGTGGACAAGTAAATGGAAACATATATGCAGGAGCTAGAACAATAAATAGTAATACAGATGAAGTTGTTACAAATATGTATTTTTACGGAGGAAATATTATTTCACCAAATGGAGGAATATTTGGACAAGGTGCAAATGAAAGCTTTTATGGAGGCTCAAGAATAACACTAACAGGTATTACACAAATAAATGGAAGTGTATATGGAGGCTCAAATGTAACTATAGATGGTAAAGGAAATGGTACAGCAAATACAGAAATTAATGTAACAGGAAGTTCTGTAAAAATATCAGGAAATATATATGGAGGAAGTAAATATTCTCGAAATACTGAAAATGAAGTAACAGGAATTATAAATGGTAATACAAATATAAACATAGCTGGAACAATAGATACAAATGTATATGGTGGAGGATATAATACTCAAGTATCAGATTCTACAAATATAAATATATCAGGAACACTAACAGGAGATTTATTTGGAGGAGCTTATCAATCATATGTAAAACAAAGTACAAATATTATTACAACAGGTAATTTATATGGTAATATATATGGTGGAGGAGAAAATACATCAAATGGAACATCAGGAGTAGGATATAAACAAAATTCAGAATTTATCTCAGGAACAATTAATGTAAATATTAAAACTGGAACAATAGGCAATAAAAATACATCTAATAATATATATGGAGGAAGTAAAAATCAAAATAATATAGACACAGACAAATTTGAAGAAAACTCATATATTACGATAGGTTCAACAGAAGGAAGCCCAATAATATATAATACAATTTATGGTGGAGGAATTAATGATAAATTAAATTCAACTAACATAGAAGTTATTGGAAATAATAGAAATTCATATTTAAAAATATATGGAGCATCTAATGCAAACAGTGTAATTAAAACATCAAATATAACAACAAATGGAGGTTATATTGCAGAAATATATGGAAGTGGAAATACAGTTGGAAGTGTAGATACAACAAATATCACATTAGATAGAAGCACTGTTCAAAATGTATATGGAGCAGGAAATAGAAATTCAGCAAAAATAACTAATATTATAGCAAAATCTGGAAACATAACAAATATATATGGTGGAGGTAAAGACTTAGATACAGCTATAGAAAATACTAATATTTCTGTTTTGAATGGAAATATAACAAATATATATGGTGCAGGATTAAATAATGGAGCTGGAAGAACAAATATTAATGTAAATGCATCAACAAGAACTTCAAGAATTACAAATATTTATGGAGGAGCAAAAGATTCAGGAAATGTAAATGAAACAAATGTAAATATATTGAATGGATCAGTTAATAATGTATATGGTGGAAATCAAAATGGTGGATATACTATAAATTCAAAAGTAAATATACAAAAAACAGCAGAAGTAAAAAATAAATTATTTGCAGGAGGACAAAACTCTGATATAGGAACATCAGGTACAAATGGAAATGCAATATTAAACATAACAGGTGGAACAATTTCTTGTGATGTAAATGGAGGTTCTGATTTAGGAAAAGTATATGGAAATACATTTGTAAATATAGGAAAAGAAGTTGCTCAAATAGAGGCAGAAAAAATCAATAGTGGAAATATAAACATACAGGGAGATATTTTTGGAGGAGGAACATCAGAATATTCTCAATATAAACTACAATATGATAATTCACAAACAAGTGAATACAATTTTGACAAAGTAACTTCTGTAGAAGGAAATTCAAATATAAATATTGACGGAAAATCAACAATAACATTTGCAAACAATATATATGGAACAGGAAATGCCTCTACATATTCTGGAACATCAAATATTACAATTGAAAACTTTGGAATACAGAAAAATGTAAAAGAAATAAAATCAATTCAAAGAGCAAGCAATTTATATATAGGAAATTCTTGGTTAGAAATTGATGGAAAGCAAGATATACTAAGTGCTTCAAATAGAGCATCATATTCATTAAATAAAATAGATAGTGTAACATTATATAAAGCATCAGCAGTACACGTACAGAGTGAATTTAACTTAGTAAAAGAATTTAATAGTTATGTAGATAAAGAAAAAACACAAAAGGCAACAGCTGAAAATGTAATAAATAGACTATATACTCTAGAAGCATTAAATTTAGTTATAGCAAAACAAGAAACATATTCAGCAGAAGAAATAACTGAATTTGGAGATGTAAATGGACTAACATTCTTTGGAATGTATGCATTCCAACATTCTGGGAACTCAAATGACAAGACATATGATATATATGATCCAATAACTAATAATGCAAAATTGGGAACAGGAAATGTATTTGTTCAAGGTGCATATGTTCAAGGAAAGAGAAAAGATGATCATGATCTATATGTAGATGGATTCTATACAAATATTATACATAATAAGACAGAATTCTCAGAAAATGAAACAATAATACCATATATAGAAGGAAGAAATGATTATCAGTGGATAATAGGAATCAATATGATAGAATATAATGTTGCATTAACAGGTTCAGTATATTCAAGACAAAGTATTGCAGATGTAAAATTAGATTTTGAATATTTGCCAAATGCAAAATATACAATTTCAAAAGTAAGTTTGAATGCTTTGAAAAAAGGAATTGAACTTATAGACCCAATTAAAATAAAAGAAATTGCAGATAGTACAGATATAGCAAATTCACAATTTGGACTTTCAATACAAACAACAAAAGAAGGAAACTGGACACAAGATACAAGTAACAATATATATACAGCAGACGAGGGTGGAGTTAAATTTAATGGACTAACATTTGATAGTGACTCATCAAGTACACCACCAACATTAAGATTTAAAATGTATAATTCTTTAAATATAACTAAAAATCAAAACTTAGGAAGAATTAACCTTATATTGTTAGGCGAAAATATAAATGAAGAATCAGGACAAAAAGAAACATTCTTAGTAGTAGTATCTGTAGACTTGAAAACAGTAGCAGAAATAACAAATACAAAATATGTAGCAATGTTTAAAGATACAGATGAAACAACAAGAAATTACACATCAAATAGTAAAATAGATTTAACTTATAGATTATTCTATAATTCTGATTATACAATATATGATGACAATAATGATAAAAGAGCAGTTTCATCAACAATGAAATTACCAGCTGGTACAAAATTGACAATAATGGATACATCAAATCCATCAAGTAAAACATATTATAGAATTATACATTCAGAAGATGGATATGATGAAGTTGATAGAGATAAAGCTGGAAATATAACAAATTATATATATTACTTAGAAAACTTTACAGAAATGGGTGCAGTTGAAAATTCAGTAAAATATAATGACAAATCAAATGGAAATAGTAATTATTATCATGTTATAAGTGGAACAACATCAACACAAAAACCAGAAAATTCAGATGAAGATACAACAAAGAGTTATGCAAAAGAGGACTTTGAGTTACTAGTTGATTTGGCAGAAACAAACATTACTCAAGATTTTGCAGAACAAGATATACATATTGAATTGAGACATAATGGTACAGTAAAATATGGACAAGATGAAGAGAATAAAAGAACATTTAATATTTGGAGTGATGCAAGTAAAAAAGCAACAATGAATTTTGAAGTAATAGCACAAGAAAACAATAATGCTATGAATCCAACATATACTAATTTACTAAACATAACAGCATCATTAACAGGTGCAAAAGTTAGTGAAGAAGAAAATGGAATTGTATTAGATACACAATATTTTGATAAAGTAGGAGGTATCGCATTTGAACTTGTTGATTCGAATGGAAACAATGTTGATTATACTAAATTATCAGACTTCTATATTGAAGAAACAATAGGAGATGAAAAAGTAAGATATAATGCAGATATGAATGGAATTGTTAGCTTCAATATAACGAGTGGATACTCATTTGTCAATAAAAAATATACAGTAAATATAGTTCAAAAAACTTTAAGCACAGGTAAGTATAAACTAAAAGTAACATATTTCTTCTCGGATGATGGAAAATATTATGCTAGTGAAACTAAAAAAATAAGTTATGATGAAATAGAGATAGTAGTTATAAATACTAATATAGTGAATATAGGAATAACACAAGATAATTCTAATAGAGTATTTACAATTAACAAAAATACAAAATCTATAACAGATATGAATGAACAAAACTCTGGAATTAATCTAAATGTTAAGTTAAAAGGTGCTGAAGAAAAAAATAGTGTAAGAGTAGAATTATTTAAGAGACAACAAACATATAATGGAAAAAATTATAATGAACCAAAATATAGTTCAATAGATTTTGATACAATATTCACAACAAATAATACCCTTACAAAGAAAGATAATGAATATATATTAATACCTTCTTGTAAATCTGATAATATATCAATAGACTTTAATGCAATGTTTAAGACAAATGTAATAAATACATTACCATTAGGTGAATATAAGATAGTATTTAAAGTATATTATGAAGACTATTTTGTACAAGAAATAAGCAAAACATTTATTATTACACAATAAAAAGTTGAAAAAATAGATGGACACGCAGAAAAAGCGTGTCCATACAATAAAAATAGAAAGGATATTAATAGTGAAATACTATTAACAAATTTATATAGAATGAATAAAAAAATAAAAAAACAAAGAGTAATTTTATTATTTATAGTTATACTGGTTGTAATAATTATTTTACCGACTTTTTCAAGATATATATATAATAATATAAAAGAAAGCTATTTAAATTCTAAACAATTCTATTTTACAAGTGATTTATTAAATGTAAACAATAATAAAGTTTCATTTTCAAATTGGGGAGGAAACTCTGTATACAGTTTTGAGTTTAATGTAAATTCAAAATTGAATGAATTAACTAAAGTAAATTATGATATGAACTATGAATTAACATGTACAATAGTCGAAAAAGATAAAGCAACACTTTTTATTGATTCAGAAAATGGTAATTCAACAGAAGGAAAAGAAGATGGAACGATAAAAATAGAAAGAAGTATTTTAAGTAGTCAAAATACAGATCCAGTTAAGGTGTATATAAGACCAAAACAAAAATTACCATTAAATACTAGTCTAACTTTAAAATTAAAAGCAGTAACAACAGAACCATATAAGAAAGAAATATTAGCAACAGTAAAAATTATTATAGGAATTACAGATACAGATTACACAATAGTAGATAGTGTAAATTCAGAATATGCAGTATTAAATTTAGTAAATTCGAATAAAGATACAACAACAATAAAAATATCATATGATCCAGATAAAATAAGAATTGATTTGACAGATGATTTATTTAATTTAAATAATCTTGTTTCAAATTTAACAGACATAAACTCAAAGCAATGGACAAGAACACTGGATTCTACTCAAAAATATATAAAAGAGGTTAAATTCTATTTAAAAGGACAATCATCAAAAAAAATAAGATTCTATAAAATAGATAGAACAATAGATTATACATATCCAAACACAGATGAAAATTCATATTCATTTAACAATGGAAGTATTTTAAAAATTAAGATGGAATAAATAAAAAAATATAGACATCATAAAATAATTGTTATATAATGAGGACAAAAAAAGAAAGGAAATGTAAAGATGAGAAAGAAGAACAAGAAAAAATTATTATTATTAGTAGTAACATTATTATTAATAATAGCAGTAATAGTAATAATAATTAATGTAAATAAAGATAAAACTAAAACAGAAACACCTAGTGATACAAATCCAGTATATGATTTGCCAGACACAAGTTATAGTAATATGGAAGTAAAATATGTTCAAATGGAATATTTAAAAAATATGAATCAAACGATGGTATCATTTCAAATAAAGGAGTAATGACTCCAGACTGGGATTATAATACCGATACTTATTACTTAACAACAACAACAATTGAAAATGAAAATGTAAACGTATTATTTATAAATGATAATGGAGAAGTCCTAGGAACAATGACAACATTAATAAATAAACTAGCACCAGGTGAAGAAACAGCTGTAAGTGTTATATATAAAGGTGATATAACAGGAACAACAGTAATAAAATTAGAAAAGGAATAGGGAGAGCAAATGAAAAAATTTTTAGGAACAGTTTTATTTGGTATATATGTGATTATAGCCATTGCAATAACAGTATTACTATTATCATATAATGATTATAATTGTAGTGAGTTAGGAGGGTATACATTATATATAGTAAAAGATGATTCATTAGAACCAACATATAAAAAAGGTGAATTATTAATTATAGAAAAATCAAGTTTAAAAAATATAGCAGAAGGAGATAATGTTTTATTATATAATATTATTTCTTCATCTGAATATTCTGTTATATTAGATAAAGTTGAAGCAAAAGTACAACAAGGTGAAACATTATTATTGTCAACAGAAAATAGTGGAGTATATAGTTCTGTTTATTTTATAGGAAAAGAAAGTAATACAAAAGCTATAAAAGGTTTAGGAACAATATTAGGAATATTAGAATCAAAATGGGGATACCTATGTTGTATAGTAATAGTTTCTTTAATTTTACTATTAGAAGAAATATTTGAACTTGTATTAGAAATAAAATATTCAAAATATGAAACTGCAAAGGAAAAATAAATGAAAAAAATAGTTTCAATAGCATTATTAATAATGCTGATTATATCATTTTATCAAATAAATAGTATGTATGCATTATATAATACAAAAATTGAAAATGAAATAGAGCAACAAATAGGAAGATTTAACATAAAAATAAACGGTAATGCTTCTCAAGAAATAACATTAACAGATGAATATATAAAAGATGCACCAGTAAAAGAAGGAACAGATAAACAGGTTATAGATGGAAAAATTGCTCCTGGAAAAAGAATGTATTTTGAAATAATACTAGATCCCTCAGATACAGATGTATCTATAAAATATCAATGTGTGGTAGCAACAGTTGTAGCTGTTAATAATAAAAATATAAATATAAATTTGCAAGGGATTGAAGAATCATATGTAAAAGACTCTGGAGAGGTTTTGAATACAACATTAGAACAATATTCATATTTAAAGGAATATGAAAAATTACATAGTAATAAAGATAATGTATATCAATGTATATTTCCATTAAAACTTATAAATGAAGGATGGAAAAAATCATTAAAAATTTATTTTAATTGGATAAATGATGAAGAACAAAATGAAAACGATACACAAATTGGCACAAATTCAAATGCCAATATAGAAATTCCAGTAACAATGACATTTGAACAATATACAGGAGGAACAAATGAAAATATTTCATAATATATTTAATAAAATGCTAAATGTATTTGTGAATTTTATAATAATAATATTAATAATAATAGCAATCTTTTCAGTGTATGGATTTACACAAATAAATATTTTTCATAAAGAATATGTAAATATATTTGGATATACTTTATTTAGA
>OLPW01000909.1_pt1 | contig 33393 bp, 36 predicted proteins | sample 1672161 | NCBI WGS metagenome assembly OLPW01 (sample SAMEA3136654, study PRJEB25190) | human gut metagenome
GCTGGGTGGTATCGTGAAGACATCCCAATTTAGCATTAACCTAGTATGCAGCCGAGTGGAGTACTTTATTCTGTGATTTGCCGCGTTTTCAGGCATTCATATCTACAAGAACGATTACTCCTGAAAGTGAACGATTGCCCGGCAAAGTGAACGATTACTCGGGGAGCAAGGGCTAGAAAAGGCCGCAGAAAGCAAAAAATCGGCCGACCGAAATGACGAGCGACCGAGAGCGATTTGAATTTCAAAGCGAGAAATGCGAGGAAATAGCTGAATTTCGGCTATTTCTTCGCATTTCTGGGCAAAAAGTTTAGGTAGGTTATTCTATCAAAATAACCTACCTAATATGCGTTAGGACACCAGTAATCATACAATTCGGCGTTTCTCACCTCCAAACGGGGGTGGGTGCAAGGTGGGTGAAGATTATGTAAACCACTCGTGCCCATCTTTTTTTGCCGAATACATCCAGTTGGACGTTGTGCTCCAGATTTGGTCTTGATAAAATTACGCTGGTAAAGCGGTTGCAATGTCGTCAGTTTTCTGAAAGGAGTTTGATAGCCGCTTTATACTTTTCAACACGGTTCAGCGCCGCTTCATTTATTTCATCCAACCTAGTTAGGTCGCTGTTATGGCTTAAATCCGCAAGCTTTACGGTTTTTGCAATAGCGTTCCCCTTTATTTTAGCCACATAATCCATGTATGGAACATTCTTGTCGTGTGTCATCAATTCGAGTGCGCCAAGAACATCTTCATCAAAACCCAGGTTCCGCAAATCCTGAAGCGTATAAGATGTGTCCTCTATCACGTCATGGAGAAGCGCAACGATTGTAGTCTTCTCATCAGTCATCTGCTCCGCGACATGAAATGGGTGAAAAACATACGGAAGGCCAGATTTGTCTGCCTGATTCTTGTGCGCTTCAAAGCACAGTTTGAGAGCTTTTTTCGTGTTGGGGGTATAAATCATACTTTCAGTACCTCTCGGAGATAACCTTCCAGAATAATGGAAGACACTCTTACCAACTCAACATCACGATCAATCTTCAAGCTTTTCGAACCATGAAACAGGTTGCATCGGACGTGATAGATGGTAAGAATCAGGCTGGTCAACTGCTCCAGACCGGAATCGTGCACGAGTGACCAGTACCGGTCTTTTCCTTCCGAAGTGACCCGGCCATTTAGAATATCACGCACGGGTTGCTCCAAAAAGATTGCTATTGCCGGCGAAGAAAAGGCGTCAAATCTTGACAGCTTCTCATACTTGTTTTTGCAGAATTCCTTTATTGCTTCTGACTCGAGTGATCTACTGTTCCGGCGATATTCGCTGTACAACCAGTTGAAGGCGATCCAGTGCATCATGAACTTCACTATCGCATCGTCATTCTTCTCCAGGCCGTATCTATACCATTCGAGAGCGTAGTCTTTTTCTTCCATTATACTTTCACCCCAAACCGAAAACATCTAGATGGCTTTTCCTAAAGATTACGCTTTCTTATTCCACGGCCATTTATTCACGACCTGTTCTGGGTGGCCACCGCTCACAACATAGTCCTTCGTGAAATCGGTAAGGACATCCTTAGCTGCAACGCCATTTTCGGAAGTGCCTTTTCTGAAGAGGGTAGCGAGTTCTTCATCTATGAAGAGATTAAAATCTACAATTTTTGAACTATCCGGCATGCTGTCTCCCTCCATACCTGTTTGTTGCTCCTGCCCTGACGTTGATAGGGTTAACTAACGAACCCTATTTTTGATACGCCAATTACACCGCGCCGAAGCATAGTAATGCCCAAAGTCTCAGGCTGAATCGATTCCGCAGCAAAAGTATCGAATGCAAACGAATCTGCCTCAAATGTATCCGATGAAAATGTATCGAAGCTAAAGGTTTCTAAGCCAAGCTCCTCAATTATATCATCGGGGAGTTTGTAGTCCTGTTGGACCAAACCGAACAGAGTCACACCGGTCTCGGTACAGAAAGAGAGTGCGGCTTTGTAGCCCGTATTGTATACGAATGTTCCAACGATGGAGCCGACAAAGCTTCCTACCAGATATCCAACGACAGGAAGTTGGGGCAGAATAACCTGACCAGCAGTCCCCAGCCCAAGTGCCGAAGACGATACGAAAAGATCTCTTAGGAGTTCGTCTGTCAGTTCAGTCCTGCTCTTCTTGCCGTTTACTACCTGAAAAGCATTTTTCATCGTGTTCATAGTTACGGCAACGACCGTTCCTATTACGCCGGGGCTAACTTCCTTAAGGGCTTCACCAAGCGCACCCGATTTACAGCAAGCCGAAATGGCTGCCGCCACACTTCCGCGGACGAAACTTTCAGACGAGCCGGTAATAGCTGCAAAGCCGACTTGCTTAAAGTGTTCACCATCAATTTCACCGTTTTTGATTAGGTAATCGATAGTTTTATAAATCTCAGGGCCGATTTTGAGTACAAGGGTAATGACGGCAGCTGAGGCACCAGCCTTAAGCGAAGTTTTGACTACCATTTCCAGATTGATTAGTTCTGGAGCAGTAATATCAAAATCTTCGGCGTTAAACTTACCTTCTTTAGCCAGTGTAGCTAGTTTCTCTGCATCTGCTTTGCTAAGAGGGATAGACTCATTTCCTTCGTTATCAGCAATTCGGTCTTTAAGTAGGTCAAGAGTATCTTGGTACCGCTTTACCTGCTCGGGACGAATGGCAGCTTCTTTCACAATTTTTTCCTGGAGCCAAGTTGTAGCCGCTTTGAGCTGATCTGCTTTGAGCTGATCTGCCGGGATCAATCTGACTTGTCCTTCGTAAATAGGATCGTTTAGAACATCCTCACTGGTATAATGCCGGTCAGCAAGGAATTTTTCCAAGCTGTCTTTTCCGCCTTTGTGTTGATACTCCATGAAGCGTTGAAAAACACTTGTTGCCTGGACTTTGGCACTCTCCTCTGCTGTAGCATAATACTTGAGACCATAATCGACACCAAAATTACTGGAAACATCAACAGATGCAAAATCGGTACTACGCTCGACAGTCGCTCTGTTAGCTGATTCGTTTATGGCAGCATTTACATTAAACGTGCCTGCATGCCAGAATTCGGCAATATCACCTTTCAGTTGCTTTACTGGAGTATGATCTCCAAAAAATGCATTGATGCTCTTTTCCAATTCGGATATCTGAGATTCGACTGACTCAACATACGCAGCTCGCGCTGCGCCAAAATCAGCACCTTGAAATACAGCAAGAGCATCTCCAGCACTTTTCTGGAAGTATTCATATCCTTCCCGAAATGCAGTTTCCATTTTCAGGCCTCGCTAACGCCAAGGAACTTCCCCAAATCATTTAGATAGAAGAGGAGCACAAGGCAAGAATACTGCTGTTCTTCAATCTCTTTTCTTTTAGCTGAGGCATTGATGCTACCAGTCATCCTATATAGGGATTCTTTGCCTTGATCGGCACTCCTCTTTAGTGCGGCCTTTGCGGCCTTAAACGGGGCAATTGCCCTTGGAGTATCTTCTTTGACCAGAAGCTCTTCTTCAGAGGTGTCGGTAGTCACGGCATTCTCCTGGACTTCTATATCGACAACTGGAGTCTCATCATCCGGTGAGCCGTGCCATTCTGGCAACAACCTCACTACTTCTTCCTGTTTGCCTTCTGTCGATTCTGCAGATGCCAATTTGAAGAACGCCTCATATTCGGAAAAAGACAGGGATCGATCTACAAACAGTACCGCCTGCTTTCCGAGCCATCCATAGTTCATGCCGAATTCGGAATACTTTCTTACCATGTGATGGCGCTTGTCCTTGATCAGCTTTGAGTTGCCAACAAAGAGAAGGTACTGTTCAGACGAGATTTGTGAGGCATTAGCTGAATACTCTTTCTCAGTCCATACCTGGGCGGCTGCAGATCCATCTTTTATCCCAATGGTTCGGCCATCTATATCGTCAGTCCCGCTAATAAGCTGAGCGAGAAAATCACCGTAGCGCCGAAGTTTTTCCTCACATACGATAATCAGTTTTTTCATTCTGACAGCTCCTTTATCTAAGGCTCTTCTTTCGAATTGCAGCAAAAATAATTATACCACAGTGGCTGAATGTATTCCAGTCTTGACAGGGTAATAATCACGCCAGATTCATCCAATTTCCCATACAACCGTCACGGTATCTGATACATCGATATCATCCGGCTCAATATCCAGATTATGGCTTTTTGCTGCCAGCGGAGCATCACAACACTCCATCAGCACATCATCACGCATGGGACGGTACTCGAAATCGATCTCTCCCCAGGAGTAGTCGATGCTCTGGATGTCCTTTAATGTGACTCCGCCGGCCTGGGTCAGCACAACTGCCTTCTCCTTGGCGTCTGTCACAGCTTTGCCGAGCAGCAGATTCTTTGTCGCTTCGGGATCCTTAACTGTATAGCTGATGCGGAATTCAGGTTTGGCCTTGCAATTGGCAAGGGCAAACAGGATCTTCCCAAGGCGATCATTATCCGATTCAAACTCGACTTTAAGAATGTGATTAAACCGATAACCGACGAACTTCTGCTTGTAGTCGTTGTTCCTGTCGCGGTAGCTCTCGTACTCCGTATCCACATTAAAGCTGAGAGTTTTCAAATCGGACCGCTCAAATCCAAATTCAGCAAGAACATCTTTCAGCACTTCCGTGTCTGCGGAAGAATGGCGCAGCGTTTCGCCGTATTCCTTATACAGGCCGGTAAGTGTCATGGTTATGCGGGTCATATCAGGTCTGACTCTTATTTGCCCTTTTCCGGTTACACGAATTGTTCTCATTGTACGCTTCCTTCTTTGCTCACCTGCAAGAGCAGATTAATCAGATCTTTCGTTAGCAGAAATGACTGGCCCCAAGGTTTGATGACGATTCCTTCTTCCTGCATATCCGCACAGAATTCAAGAAATGCGTCGATGAAATAAGAGATAACAGATGCTTTCTGCCCTTTCTCATACTCTGCTTGGGAAGTAAATACTGCAAGCCACAGTTTGCCGTCATTTGCCTGGATGTGGTGCGGTTCAAATGACGTTCCGTCCTCTTGCGTTTCGGCTGGTGTCAGGAAGTGTCCGTTCGCATGCATCCGGTACAGGATCGCATTGATGACGGCATACAGATTATCCTTGGTTCTTTCCTGGTAATACCGGGTGATTGCTTCTTCAATCATGCTGTTCCCGGTGAGGAAGGAATCCGGGATAGAATCGTGCCCATGCTCACGAGAAATATCGAAACGGCCCAGGATATCCAGCATATCTTTGGGAAGGCGGCTCCGGCACTCATCCTTCAGCTGCTCCGGAACGCCGTAGAATGCCTCTGCAATGCTCCCAGCAATGCAGGTAAGTGTATCGCAGTCACCGCCGAGGGAAACTGCCGTGCGGATAACATCTTCAAAGTCTGTCCCCTCCAGGAAAGCTGTAATTGCTTCCGGTACTGTACCCTGGCAGCTCTCCACATGATAGTACTCGGGACGAATTTGATCGCATGTGCGGGACAGATCATAGTCAAATTCCCTCACAATGTATTCTTTGATCTCATCCTTGCTGTGACCGGTCCTCGCAAGGAAAATCGCACTGGCTGTTGCCTCCGCACCCTTAATCCCTTCCGGATGATTGTGCGTGACTTCGGCGGTCAACTGGGCTTTTGCCCTCGTATCCTCGATTGTATCAAACAGCCATCCAGCCGAAGAAACGCGCATTGCTGAGCCGTTGCCATAGCTGCCGTAAGGCTCCGGATTCTCTGCCCTGAGCCAGTGCCAGAAACGTCCTCCATAACCAGCGGCAGGATATTTCTTACCCAATTTCCGCATGGTATCAACCAGGGCGTCTTTTATGGTGATATCATCTTGAAATTGGTTGTCCAGAAGGGCTTCCGCTACGGCAATAGTCATCACGGAATCATCTGTAAAATGTGAATCTTCACAGAAGAGCGGGAACTCTTTGGATTTGTTCCCCATATCGAATTCATAAGGGGCGCCTATCATGTCACCCAGTATTGCTCCGTACATGTTTTTCCCCCTTTGCAGAACGTGATCTCTCGGATTATCTTGCCACCGCCATAATTGAGAATGAACTCTGTAAAACCGCAGCATGTTCCGGATTCTTTCAGCACTACGACAGATGAGTCAGGACCGCCAACGGAGTCGGCAGTTCTAGAATTGTAGAAGGACCAGGCGGTGGTGAACTCCGTACAGCCGCTGATATCGGCAAGACGCTCCGCTGCGATCTGTCGTGCGAAATCATAGTCGATGACTCCTCCCTTCGTCCGAGATCATTTGCCCTGCTTCCGGTAGTTCTCTGCGATCGGCGCACTCCAGTCTGCGGTGATCTCTTTGCGCTGCCGGACGCGGGAAACGGTCTCGCTGACAACTCGGTAGTTCAGCTCAGTGCCTTCACCGCACACCGAGTAGCGGACGGCACGATCCGGGCAGATACCGAAGCTTCGGGCTGCAGAAATAGCGTCCATATTAGCTCCGAGGAAGAGGAACTCCCATCCGTACTTTTCCTGCTCGTGTTTTACCATCCGCTGCACTTCATCGTAAGTGTAGGCGCGACTGGCGTTCTCCATCCCATCCGTGGTGATAACAAAGATGGTTTTTGCCGGACGATCTTCTTCACGGGCATATTTGTGAACGTTAGCGATGTGGTGGACAGCACCACCGATTGCGTCCAGAAGGGCTGTGCATCCGCCTACCCGGTACTGCTGATCAGTCATCGGTTCGACTTTCTGAATGTCAACACGGTCATAGACTACCTGGTTTCCATCCGAGAACAGGACGGCGGAAAGAAGCGCCTCGCCCTGCTCCTTCTTCTGCTTTTCCACCATGGCGTTGAAGCCGCCGATAGTGTCATCCTCAAGCCCTGCCATAGAGCCGCTGCGATCCAGGATGAATACGATTTCAGTCAGATTGTTGTTCATAGTAAATACCCCTTTCCTTTGTTGTGGCCTTATCATACCGCAAAGGAAAGGGGCTTCGGTCAACTCACCGTTGACCTTTTATACTTTGAGACCGGTCTTCAGAAGAGGCAGACCGCAATCGTAGAGAGCCTCGTTGATAAACGTTACATTGTAGATTTTCCGCTCAATGTAGTACTGAACAACTAGGTCGGTTTTGCTGCTGCGAGTCAAAGCATATCCGGCTTTGCCCAACAGCTTCTGGGTCTGAACCAGATCCAACTCCAGGCCAAGTGCCAGCTGGATGACGGTACTCTTGGTCGGCTGATAGTCTGGATTGTTTAGAATCTTACTGAAAAGCTGCTTGCTGACCTCGGCTCTTTTATACACCTCAGAGTCCTTGCCATCACGCTCTTTCAACAGGTCCAGCAGATATTCGGAAAAGGTTTTCTCGTGCTGTTTCAGAATATCCGCCAACGAATAGCGCTCATCAGGCCGGGGTGCTGCCAATGGTGCCTGTGGAGCACTGCCCACAAACGACTCCCTTTCGCGCCGTTCTCTTTCCATGCGACGCCGGCGCTGCAATTCCGCTCGTTTTGGCCGTATAGAAGAAGCGTTTACCGTAGGGTACTCGTCAATGAAGTATTCTTCCTCGTTTTTCTCACTGACGTAGTTGTCATCGATATAGCTCTTCAGATCGTCAAATATAGAGCCGGCAATACCGAAGGCCTTGCTATTGAAGAGGACAAGATAAATCTGCATTTCATGATCGAGCAGAAAATCGGTGAACGCCCGAATTGCCACGGAAAGAGCCAGATCGTGCGGAAACCCATATGTACCGGCTGCCATCAACGGGAAAGCAATGGATTTGCATCCCAGTTCATATGCAAGGATTAGTGCCGCGTCATATGCCTTGCGTAAATCTTCCTCTTCATGGTGCTTGCCATCAATCCAGGCCGGGCTGACGGTATGCAGCACGTATTTCGCGGAGAGCTGATAAGCCGGTGTGGCGACAGACTGTCCGGTGTAGATATTACCGATCTGCTTCCTCGCCTCGAGCAGTTCGGGCCCAGCTGCCTTATGGATGGCATAATCTGTCCCACCGCCGATGACCGGCTCCGGATTGGCAGTGTTGACGATAGCATCAGCTGAAACCTTGGTTATATCGTTTCTTATAATTTGGAAAGCCATATCATTTTCTCCTTAGCACATCTCGGTAATGCAGCATTTCACTGTTGCTTGGCTCAACAGATAGGACATAGTTGACTCTTCCTAGCATAGAAGCGGTGTATGCTTCAGGAGAAATCTTAGTTCCCAGATGATCAAGATGCGCAGACACTCCGTACTTTTTGCAGAAGTACATTTCCTGCCGTATCTTTCGCTTATAATCATTTGGAATATGGGCTGCTTCATTAACAACGATGCCTGTAACTTGCTGCTTTTGCCCTTTGTGCACCACAGTTGTTTTACTCTCATTCAAAAACAGGCCTGTTTTCTGAAGCTCATTTCTCACCATAGCGATAACAGAAGCCGGGTCGAATTCCCCCGAAAATGTCATGTCATCGCAGTAGCGGGTATAGGAAATCGCATGAGAATCACACCATTGACCTACTGCAAAGTCGAAATCCCGCATAATGATATTGGAGATTCCGGGGGATGTCGGTGCTCCTTGCGGGAGCGTATCACGAAATGAGCATAGAAGAGCCAACAGTATTCGATTCTGTTCTGAGTACCTGTCAGAAGGAAACGCCTTTTTCACGGTTGGGTAGATGATGTTGTCAAAGAAATGCCGTATATCCAGTTTCAACACAAGCGGTTTCTCAACATGCGGGAGTGCATTTTTTCGTGTGCTCCCACCAGGGCGGTATCCTGTCGCATAAGGGGAAATCGGCTCTAGTGGAAGCAGGACCTCGCTAATCTGCTTCTGAATGGATTTAAGCAATGGATCTGGAACTGAGAGTTCTCGTACACCGCCGTCATCCTTAGGGAGAAAAGTGGTGCGATAATGATCTGAAATAGAATTGCTGACGCTATATAGGGTTCTAGCCGAGAAGCCCAAATCAGAAACTAGGGAGGAAAGCTCCTTGTAAACAATCATTCAGTTACTTTCCTCCCTTCTCCCTCAGTGAGGCAAAACAATGCGAATATTGAAGATGCGCAACTGTATCTTCAGCCCATGAAGTGGGCTTTAATACAGTGGAGTCAGCTTCAATGGAGCGTAGCGATATCTTGGAATGCTGCTTTACCGGTGGCGACTCGCCGCCGGTGCCAGTATTGCATGGCTTGCACTAATGCCTCACAAATCAGACTGCTTATTGATTATACTAGAACTACCCAGCATAAACAAGTTATCTGGTTGACCTTTGTATTCTGGCCTGTTTTCCCCAATTTGGAAAAGGCGCATCCCCATAAAGAATCCACAGGACAGGAACACCGCGAGAAGCTTCTTCAGCAGGATACTCGCCTAATCCGTCTGTGATTATTACAATGCAGGATGGATCTTTGTCGAAGAACCTGTTGAGATACCGGAAGATACAGCTGAAGTCCGCCCCTCCATTTCCTTTGGGCCGGATCTTTAGCAGCTGCTGGATCGACCCGAATGGGACAGGCGTAGTGACCTGGGTATCGAAAAAACCGAGTTTTCCTTGAAGGGTGCCGTCATACTGCTCGATGGCGGCGCAAATCTCCCCGTAGATGTCAGCTATGATATCATCGTTGACAGAGCCGGAACTGTCCACCATGAACAGGACATCCTTCAGGGAACGCTCTGTCTGATTGAAATCCGGAAGGAAGAATCCGCTGTCGGCAAAACGCCGATCTGGGGGAAGGAAGGAGTAGTCGTTGACCTCTTCCTGGAGAAACTCATCCAGGATCTTTTTCCATTCCAGGCGGGCGCCTCCCACACCTTTCCAAATCCGCTCCAGCAGCTCTGCCTGCTGCGGCGACAGGGATTCCATCTCTTCGATCAGGTTGAGCAGTCGGTCGAGCGCTGCATCCAGTTCCTCTTCATAGCTGTCGTCACTGTCTTCCGCAGTGGGCACAGGCGCTTCGGACTCTTCATCAACGCCACCAGCTTCCACGACTGTGACTCCCTGTTGAAACTGCTGATACTTGACCCTGACTTTTCCCGGTTCTTCATAGTTTGGGATTTCCAAGGCATCATCATAGCTAGGGAAAAGAATAAGTGTTCCATCCTGCGGAGTGTTGTGCCGTCCCCAATAGTCATCCGAGTCAATCTGGAATCTGCGCCGTTCTCCGGCCTTCATACCGCTAGGGTCAAACGGGACTTCGCGATACGCTTCCAGCGGCATAAGCTCATTGCCTTCATGCCCGGGGAAGTAGGTGCGATGCGGCAGCTTGCCGATGTGCGGCAGTTCATCATCCTGCCAGCCACGATTCCGCATCACCGAGCAGGCAATGATGTCACATGCATGGTGGAAGCGGTCTCCTGTGAAGAAGGCAGGACGTTTCGTATCTTCAAGGACGATATGTATCACTTCGTGGCTGAGAATATAGTCTGTTTCCTTTTTCCCAAGCATCTGAAACCAGTCGGGATCAAACAGAATCTCGCGTCCGTTGGTTGAGATTCGGTAAACATCTTTCGTTGCGACAAAGCGCAGATACATCAGTACCATTGCCAGGGCTGGGTCGCTGACCATCAGCCTGGCCCGGGAGCGCCGAATCTGCTCCCGAAGTCTTTTCTGCCGCTGCGGCGTCATAGGTCTTTCTCCTCTTCATGGTAAGTGACCCACTGCGAGTATGTTTTGTTCTTTTTCAGCTTCTGGCGGATAGACCGGATACGGTAATAGTCGTTAAACAAACGGAAGCGGAATTCTATCGGCATCGTACAGGCGAAATCCACGGAATAATCCAGCTCAGTCTCCGTTGCATTCCTCCTGGCATAGTCCACCATTGCCGCGACTGTCGCATATAGCAACTCCGGTCTGTCGGGCGGCGGGCACTGATTCTCACCAAATATTTGGATCATTGGAGGGATGTGCTGATAGATCTCGCACCACGTACGAAATGCTCCCGCGGTGTTTGTTCCGATGCAGCCGGCCAGAAGCGGGTAAACCTGTGTGACATTGTCCGAGACGGAATTGAGAATGTTGCTTACCATCTCCCAGGATCGCGGGGTTGGGAACGCCAGATTATCCTCAGCCGGATCAAACATTGTGAGTGTGGAAGAGTTGTAGTCCAGATAGCCCATCACATAGGGATGAATGTTCGACAGTACTGCCCACTCATGCCAGCTGGCCGCATCCCCCTTGATTTCCAGGTGACAGAGTCGGTTTGCCAGAGCTTTCGGCATGTTGAAGGCCACGCTCCTGTCGGTAACGCGGTTACCGGCCGCAATTACGATGCAGTTGTCCGGAAGCTGCACAGCGAAAGATCCTTATATTCGGATTTGAATAAAACGGAGAATTGTCTGAGGATCATTTCTTTTTCCTTTCCGGGCATAGCCCTGTTTTCTGGCATTATAATAGCATTTGTTTTCCCTGAAGTAAAGAAACCCGTAGTATAAAATGGTTTTCCTTATTCAAGCTGTGAGAGGAAGAGCTGATTCAGTTCCTCCCACCCATGATTTGCGTCTTCCGGCAGCTGAACGATACGGGATCGTACTTCTTCGAGGCTGCTGTCGAGGTAACGGTTGATGCTTTCAATTTTGGGAATGGTTTTGATCTCTGGGGCATTCATCTTCAAATCGAGCAGCCTGTTCACATCTGGCAACAGGACAGGATCGAGTTCCGCTTCCATCAGTTCCGAAAACAGCATAGGCGGCGGAGACCCTTTGTCGAGGATCCATCTGCAGGCCAGGACCGGACGCAGCACATAAAAGTACTTTTTGGCCTTTACCATATTGCCTTTCAGATACTCGCGATAGTTGCTGCTGGCCATGCTGAGATAGTGGCTCAGTCCGCGTTTAGAGGAGAAGTACCGCTGCATGATACTGCGGAACTCCTGCGCAAACGCAGTTTCCCGGTACACAATCGGCGAAGAGAACCACTCAAACAGGGTCTGGTTTGATGCACGGAGCAGACGCAAGGTTTTATTCCAGATCCCAGCCGTTGATATCCAGTTCACCTTCGATGGGCAGTTCGATTACATCCTTGTTTTTTTCCAGACGAAGATAATCCTCTTTGGGCCGCACATAGATAAAGCGTACGTCATAGTCGCTGTCCGGAGAGGCAAAACCCCATGCCCGGCTACCGGATTCCACGGCCAGCAAGATCTTCACATTTTCCCTGTTTTCAATTTCGTCCAGTTTGCTGAGGATCGTCTCTCTCATAAGGATTATCCTCCTCTCTCAAGTATTCACGCAGCATTTCTGCCGCTATTCCCATCGCCCGTTTGTCCCGGATGGTGGGATCGTCATAGCTTTTACTCCGGCACATGGGGCACGAACAGTGAATTTTGCCTTTGGCAAGACGTCCGTTTGCACCTCGGGTCCACGCCCACCAGTAATCGTGTCCGCCAATGCCATAGAGTAGGTCTTTTTTCCGCTGGATAGTTCTTTTTCTCTGACTGCGGTAATATCCGCGGCCTCTTTTCATTTCTGCCTTGCAACGATACCCTTGATACAATAATACGATTTAAGCAAGGGGGGTCATAAGGGGGTGCAGATTGGTTTAGGGGGGGTCAAAAGCCGATAAATGCCGTGTTTATGCGGATTTTTTGAACGTTTACTCCATTTACGCTGCCACTGCAATTGGATATGGAAAACCTCACATAGATTCAAAAAACCTCGTTGACAGACTGCAATGATCATCATTATGCACGCAAAAATAAGGGTAAAAAACTGGGCTACATTTTATGAAATCGACCCCTCAAAGGAGCCAAAAATCAAAAGTGTAGCCCAATTTATTCTTTCTTCCTGCCAAACCGAGGCTTCTCATGGATGGTTTTATTATGTACTAAGCAGTGCAAATGCTAACCCCAGCAAACCTACGGGGATTAGTAACAGAAGGCCACCGGCAAATATAAAGCAAACAATCAGTGCGGGCAGAGCCATAACAAAAAGTATCGTTGCAAATACTTTTGTTAGACTCCATGCCACCTTAAACACAAGACCGAATACTTTTATAAACAGCCACACAAACAGAATCGTACAGAGTATCTCAAACAATGCCACATCCTCCGATTAAAGATTAATGACACTCGACAATGACATCCTTATCGCACACAGGGCAAACCTGGTCAGTTTCCCAACTGCCGTCCAAGCAGCCAACACCGCTTGCACCCACAGAAATAAAGACGCCAGTAGAGTATCCACAATGGGGGCAGTCGAAGTCGATATTAACCATTGCGCCTTTATCGTCTCGGGTAACAATTTCCCAATTGGTCGCAGTTGCTCTTTTAGCCATATCTCTTTCCTCCTTAGAATTGGAACTTGCTGACATCGCCGTTGACGGCCTTGAAATCAGCATCTTCGGGTGTCTCGAATAGTGTTTCACCGGACTCGGTATCCGTCAGTCGACAGGCACGGCCATAGTTGCCGATCTTGGCAACGGAGAACGCTGCAGCTCTGCTGTCGGTATCCGTTTTGGTATACCAATCACCGGACTTGAACGCTTTGAACTCCACCTTGTATTTGCTCATAATTTACCTCCTTGAGTAGTGTGGGAGTGCGGGTTGCACTCCCGTCTGTCGAATTTCATACGGTGGAACGCCGAGGATTTGGGTGTTACAGGAATACGATCTCATAGTCCTCAAAACTGGAGAGGAAATTGCAAATGATGGTTTCCATGTTTGCTTCAGCGTCTTCGTAGATGCCATCCGCTTCAGCAAGAGCCAGACCCTCGGCTTCGATTTCAGAAATAATACCCTGGTACTGCTCGAAATCGATAGGATTGAGAATGTTGTTCTCCTCCTGGCATCTGACGGTGTCCCAAATCACATAGTTGTCGAGGACTTGTGCCTCCGGCAATGAAATGTAGATCTTAAGACTGTCGTTATCCACCTTGATTTCGATATCCTCCACCTCGTAGCCGACCTTCACAACGCCGGAGCATTCGATAGTTATGGTGTTGGTGGTTCCGGGAACGGCGATATTATCAAGGAAATAACGGGTGTAGTCAGCCGATTTCGTAGCAGTGTATTCTCCGCAGTATGTAGAGAACTGGCTGATGTCAACGAGGACAACCTCGATTTCCTCCACGGTAACGATACGCTTCTCGACTTCCGCAGGTAGTTCAAGATTGAATTCTTCCTCAACAGGAGCAATTGGTTCAACTACTTCTGCCTCGTCTGAGGGGTAGCTGCCAACGAAGTAGCCGGCGCCGAATACAATTGCCAGTGTAAGTAAAACAGCGATTGTGCTACTGATTGCTTTCCATACCTTCGCCATAAGGTCACCCCCTTAAATCCATGCGGTGACAAGCACCAGCAGATAGAACAGGGCAACGACTCCGAAAATGCCGAGTACAGTATTCATTGCTTTCTTCATATTGATCTCCTCTTTCTCTGTAATGTCGTGATGCAATTAGTAGCCGTAGCTTAGAGCCAAGCTGTTACAAGCACCAGCAGATAAAACACTGCAATCAAACCTAATGTGCCGCCAAGGATAGATGTAATAACCTTCAAGATATGTACCTCTCTTTTTGTGTTATTGGGTTTTGCTTTATGTACTAATTGTACCGACAATTCAGCGAGAAATAAATGACAGCAAGTGCAGAATACCGAGCACCATTTCGACAGAATTTGCAAATTATTTGGCAAAGGTATTTTCTTCTCTCCGGTGCCAGCAGATTGATCTCTGACACCGGAGAGCGCATAAATGTTACTCGTTGGTGAGCGCCACTGTCACCTCGTCAACCTCCTTATAGTTCTGATCCTTGATAGTCGTTTTTATGAAAGTGGTATACTCGTGATTTAGGATGCGGAGCGAACAGCTGCGGTAACTGCGTCAACGGATGCAACAAGCACAATTGCAGCGGATGCGGCGATGTTGATGACATTCCACTTAGGAGAGGGGCTCTTTTTAGGTTCGATGTGGGTAGCTTTGCGAGTCTGGGTCGGCTGGGTCTTAACACTGTGAGTGTCCTGGGGCTTAACCTCACTGACAACCGGCTTCTCGGTAATCAGGTCATGATGTTGACCGTATCCGCGAGGCGTTTCAGCAGTTCTATCAGGAAACGAGCCTTGACGAAGAAATCAACTTTGACCTTATTTACACCACGCAGAAAATCCTGCGCGACTTTAAAGTTTATACGGATGCTGATATTGAAGCGGTATCACAGATTTACTTCGATCCCGATATCCGTAAGGCGAATGCGACACAGGGCAAAATCTCCAATATCCTAAAACCTGTCGCGGACAAGTACAATCAGCTTAATCAGGAACAGCGGTATCAGTTCCGCAGAGAAGTCCGTGCATTCGTGAAATGGTATAACTACATTTCGCAGATTACAAGGATGTTCGATAAGGAACTTCATTGCTTTTCGTGACGGCAAAAAAATAACGGGTATCCGGCTTTCACCAGATACCCGTTATTTCGTTGCCAATCCCGCCTGACAGATGCCATAGTCGTAATTTTTAGAATTACTGTCTTATGAGCACCCTTGCTGCGGCAGGAGCCTTTTGTGCTTATATTGTAAAGAGAGGATAGATGCCGGCTTATTTGCGCTTTTTGATCTCGGCTATTATTGCGGGAACAATGCTTCTGTAGTCGCCGACAACACCGTAATTGGAGATAGCAAAGATGGGTGCGTCGGGATTGTGGTTGATGCTGATGACGCAGCCGCTGTTCTGCATGCCGACCTCATACTGCACGGAGCCGGAGATACCGACATTGATAATGTGATCGGGCTTGACGGCAGTGCCGGACTGACCGATCTGCTGCTCATGCGGCAGCCATCCCATGTCCACCGGTGGACGAGAGGCCGCTACCTGACCGCCAAGAAGAGCCGCCAGTTCGCCGAGTGTACAGAAGTCAGCCTCAGACTTTATGCCGCGTCCGCCGCTGACAATAAGCTCGGCCTGATCTATAGCAGCGCCGGAGCTGTCTTTCTTCTCGGAGGAGATGACCTCATAGCAGTCCTCACGATCTACAACAACGCTCTCTGTGATAACACGACCGGTCCTGGAAGCATCGGCCTCCAGCGGGGTGAACATCATGGGACGCACGGTTGCCATCTGCGGACGCTTCTCAAGGATGACGATATGGGCAAGTATCTTTCCGCCGTATGCGGGTGTAGTCTGATAAAACACGCCGTCCTCATCGTAGCCAAGGTCTATCGCGTCTGCGGTAAGGCCGGTCTTGAGGGAGACCATCATGCGCGGTGCAAGATCACGGCCGAGAGTAGTGGCACCGTAGAGAATGATGGAGGGGTTGTACTTCTCCGCAAGCTGTGTGAGAGCCTGCTGATAGGGACGTGCGCTGTAGGATGCAAGGTTTTCATGCTCTGCCACGATGACCTGATCTGCGCCGTGGGCGATGAGCGTATCGGAAAGAGAGGCAATGCCGCTGCCGAGAAGTACCGCGGTTATATCCTCACCATTGTGCGCCTTGAGTTCCTGCGCCTTGGCCAGAAGCTCAAGCGTCACAGGGTTGAGAGTCCCGTTGCGCTGCTCTGCAAATATCCAGATGCCTTTGTAGTTTTCTTTAGTCATTTCAATGCCTCCTCACAGTACGTGCTCGCTCTCGAGCATGTCGACAAACTTCACCGCGATTTCGTCGGCAGTGCCGTCAAAGTATACGGTGCTGAGTGCGCGCTTTTCAGGCTCGAATACCTTCTTCGTGGAAGAGGGGGAGCCTTTCACGCCGGTCATGGATACATCGGCATCAAGCTCGGCAGCATTCCAGACGTAACGGGGCTTTTTCAGGCATTTCATAATGTTTTTCGGGGTGGGATAACGCGGAGTGTTTATCCCGTCGCACACGGTGACAACTGCGGGCAGCTTTGCGCGCACATGCTCCACGGTGTTTTCCAGCACACGGTCGCACACGACCCAGCCATTCTCAACGGAGAGACTGGAGGCAAGCGTGATCTGCGGCAAGCCAAGGAAAGCCGCAGTCGCGGGGCCGGTCTGCGCGGTGTCGCCGTCAACGGCGTGCTTGCCGAACAGCAGCAGGTCATAGTCGCCTATCTTCTCCGCCGCCTTTGCAAGCGTGTAAGAGGTCGCAAGAGTGTCAGCGCCGCCGAACGCGCGGTCAGACAGCAGGTACGCCTCATCGCAGCCGAGTGCGAGCGCCTTTTTCAGCACGTCCTCAGCCTGGGGAGGACCCATGGTGACCGCAGCGACAGTACCGCCAAATTTTTCCTTCAGCTGCAGTGCGCACTCTATGGAATTTGCGTCAAGGGGGTTGAGGATGCTCTTTACACCCTCGCGCTGGAGGTTACCGGTCTTGGGATCCAGCTTAACATCGTCCGTATCGGGAACCTGCTTTACAAATACGAGTATTTTCATATCAAATCTCCAAAATATAGAACAGTCTTACTTGCCGAGAACCGTGCCGCCGATGACCATGCGCAGTATCTCGCTGGTGCCTTCGCCGATCTCAAGGAGCTTGGCGTCTCTCACGAAGCGCTCAACGTGGAATTCCTTGCTGTAGCCGTTGCCGCCGAGAATCTGAAGCGCCTCAAGGCAGATCTGGGTGCAGCGTGAGGAGCAGAACAGCTTTGCTTCCGCCGCCTCAAGAGTGTGACGCTTGCCGGAGGCCTTTGCCTCTGCCGCGTTGTAAACCATCATCTCCATCGCTGTTATGTCGGTTGCCATGTCTGCGAACTTGAACTGTATTCCCTGGTGCTTTGCGATGGGCTTGCCGAAGGTGATACGCTCGTTCGCGTAGGCTTTTGCAACCTCAAACGCATGCTCGGAAAGGCCGCAGGAGATCGCCGCAACGCTTATGCGTCCGCCGTCAAGACCCTGCATGGCAATCTTGAAGCCCATACCCTCAGAGGAGAGCAGCGCGTCTGCCGGCAGACGCATGTTGTCAAATGACAGCTCACAGGTGCTGGTGCCGCGCATACCCATCTTGTCCTCATGCTTGCCGATGATAAGGCCCTCGGTCTCCTTGGGCATGATGAAAGCGGAGATACCTTTTGCACCCTTGCTGCGGTCGGTTATAGCCATGATGATGTAGTAGTCCGCGATGCCGGAGTTGGTGATCCACGACTTGCCGCCGTTGAGTATCCAGCTGCCGTCCTCCGCTTTGACAGCGGTGGTCTGAATGCGCGCAGCGTCGGAGCCGGCGCTCGCCTCGGTCAGGCCGAACGCGAATATCTTGCCCTCTGCGGCGAGGGGGAGGTATTTCGCCTTCTGCTCGGGCGTGCCGTTGTGCAGTATCATGTCGGAGGCGACCCAGCTTATATCCAGTGCCAGAGCCATGCTTGCGCTGCCCTTGGCCAGCTCATGGATAACGATGGTGCTGGTAACGGCGTCGCAGCCTGCTCCGCCATACTCCTCGGGGAAATGTACGCCGACAAGTCCGGTTTCGCAGAGCTTATTGTATACGCCCCAGTCAAAGCCGTTCTCGTCCATCCACTTGTCACGGGGGGCAACTTCCTTTTCGGTGAAGTCCCTTACCATATCGCGGATCATGGATTGTTCTTCAGTAAACTTGATGAGCATAATTCTTTCTCCAATTTAGCAATTTTACGGATGTGTTCCGGCGTAGCGGGAGCTTTGACGGATATTTAATTAACGAGAAGCCCACGATACGCCGTATCTCCCAGACCGGATATGCGGCCTGAGAGATATTGGTGGTTTGTGTTTTGTTTATTACTGTGCCGGACTTACACTGCGTAGAACAGCAGGGAAGCAAGCACGGTGAACGGGATAAGGATGACCAGCAGGGGCAGACCCACAACGAGGTAATCCTTCGGGCGGTAGCCGCCGGCGAGGGAGACGGTCATGCAGGGGCTGCCGATGGGGGATATAACTGCATTGTTGACCATGACCAGCGCGGGGATGACAATAGCAAGCGGGCTAACGCCGATACCCTGTGCAAGGGAGATGCAGATAGGCGTGAACATTGCATTGGTGGCAGTGTTGGACATGAACTGGGTCAGAATGCCGCCGATAGCAGCAACGCAGAGGATGATGGTGGTGTAGTTAGCGTTATCGCCGAGGATGTTCAGTATGCCGTTTGCAACCCAGGTGCCGGTGCCGGAGGTGTTGACTGCGGAAGCGACAACAAGGCAGAAGTTCAGGTTCCACATGGTGTTCCAGTCAACATTCTTGAGGGAGGGAACAACGGGAACGGTGCCGGTGATCCAGAGTATGATGCAGCCGATGAAGGTGATGACCTGGTTATCGGCAAGCTTGATAATGAAGCAGATGATGGAACCGACAAGAACGCCGATAGCGACAAGCTGCTTCCACAGAGGAGCTGTAGGAGCCTCCTTAGGAGCGTCGAGAGAGCCGGTGACCAGAGGATCGTCGAAGTTGCAGGTCTTAACAAGTATATTGTAGCCGATGGTAGCAAAGTAGAAAGCAGTGATAACAACAAGAACAAGGGTCAGAGGAGCGGCGGAGAAGAAGCCCATGGTTTCTACGCCGGCAGCCTCAAGTGCGCCCTGTGCCGCAAGGTTGGGTGCGCCGCCGATGAGAGAGATGGATTCGCCGACAGTCGCCTCAACGGCAACGCCCATCAGCAGGTACTTGGGGTGAAGCTTACCGCAGGACTTGACGGCTGCACCGGCAAGAACGGGGATCATAAGAACAACGAGTGCAGTGTTGGAGATAAAGCCGGTGATAATGCCAGAGAACATGCACGTCACGAAAACTGCGACGCGCTCTTTCTCAACGACCTTGCCCCTGAAGATCTTGGAGGCCGCCATATCAACAAGGCCGGTTACTTCAAGTGCGTAAACCTCGATGGACATACCGATAAGGAATATGATGGTCGATCCGCCGAAGTTGGAGTAGAGCTTTGCCGGTTCAACAATTCCGGTCAGCCATAGCGCCACGCCGGTGAGGGTCATGGTAACTGCGAGCGGGAACTTGTTGAGAAGCATCAGCGCGAACATTGCTACGATAATGACAAGTGTTGTGATGATTTGCGGTGTCATGTTAAAAGTTCTCCTTTTTCTCTTTTTACCGTATAAACGTCTCTTGCGTTTATACGGCTGTTTCTTGGTGCTGCCTTTCAAATCATAACCGCATGGCGTTCATAGCATAACGTATATTCAACCGTGCAGCTAAGATTATAAAGGCCTCTGCAAAAAAGCTGTTAAACTTTTTTCAAAAAAGCTCTTGACTTTTTCACCTCTTCCCATGAATATAAAGTAAATTCATTTCTGACTGGTGACTGGTATGCTATAGTTATAATATTGACAAGTCGAGAAGTAAAATAAATAATTAACGAGCAATGATAAGCAAAAGCTTATGGTACGGAGGCGTCTATGACTATTCAACAGCTGCGTCAGTTCTGTGTTCTTGCAGAATATGAAAACATAACATCGGCATCAAAAGCGCTTTTTATCACCCAGCCGGCGCTCAGCATGGTGCTGAAGAATGTCGAAACGGAGTTGGGAACGCCGTTGTTCGACCGCAAGGGGAGGAACATATATCTCAACCATTTCGGCAAGGACTTTTATAATTTTGCCAAGCGGACACTGGTGGATTATGACGCGCTGCTGGAGAAATTCCGCGTTCCGCATCAGGACAGCGAGGCGCTGCGCTTCTGCTATTCCTCGGCATATATCCCGGACTATGTTTTGCCCGCTTTCAGCGCGGATAATCCCAATATTCCTATAACCATAAACGAAGTCGAGGAGAAAATGATACCTCATTTTATACAGAATGAGATTTATGACGTTGCAATTTCAAGCCTGAAATGTGAGGATAATAGAGATAAAAAGCTCATCAGTACGAACTTTTTCCGCAACCGGCTTATGGTATCTGTGCCGTTCAACAATCCCCTTGCCTCGCGCAAATCGCTCAATCTTGAGGATCTCTCGGGGCAGAGATTTTTCCGCTTGAGCAAGCACGGTGAATTTTCGGACGAGCTGGACGCGCTTGCGAAGAGCAAGGGCGTCCAGATGAACGTTGTGCAGCGCGTTAACTATGAAATAATCAAAAAATTGCAGAAAGGCTTTGATTTTCTGTATTTTATCACCACATTGCAGGCACAGTTTGACTATATTCCCATGAACCGCAAGCTCATTCCGGTAGAGGAGGAGCTGTTCACGAAAAACATGTATGTATCCTATCTGAAGAATAACGAGGAAAAGGCGCTGCAGTTTATCGGCTGGGCGAAGCAGAAGCTTATAGATTTTGCCGATCCCTCGTAAAGAAAATGCAAAAAAACCATGACAGTGAGCAGCCCCCCGGACGTTTCAGTCGAGTCCGGGGGGCTGTTCTTATGCTGTACACGGAGTGTACATATATAGTTTACAAACAGTGGAATAAACAGCCAAAGACAGGGGGAGAATAAACAAAGAAACTGTAAAATATAGCTAATCATAAGCCTTTACTTATCTAATTTGATAAATTTCTGGTTTTACATATAAGTAAAACTTAATGTATTCTGTACTCGCAAAATACTGACTGGTCGTATCGTTGTCGGCTGGTATTTAAGGCGCGATACGGGAAAATCGCAAAACGAAAGAGAGATGAAACGAATGTTAGAAACAATGTCTTTCGGCGAAAGTCTGCTTACCTCTCTGACCGGACTCGCTGTTGTGTTCACAGTGCTTATTGTGCTTGCGCTGGCGACAATTGCAATTGCAAAGGTGGTCGGCAAGCTGACAGGCGCGCAGAGTACACCCGCACCGGCAGCGCCCGCCGCTCCCACGGCTCCCGTGGCAGAGGATGAGCTTGGCGATATAGTCGCGGCACTTCAGGGTGCGCTGAGCATGGAGTCCGGCATACCGGTAGACAAGCTGCTCATCAAATCCGTAAAGAGTGTTCCGGACGCATCGGACAAACAGCAGTGATTTAGAGAAAGGGAAGGAATAATAAAGATGAAATACACAGCTATAGTTAACGGCAAGACCTACGAGGTAGAGATAGAGCGCGCCTCCACCGGCCGCAGCATCGGCCATGCAGCAGCCCCGGCGGCAGCACCCGTACAGGCGGCGCCGGCCGCTCCGGCCCCGGCAGCAGCCCCCGCACCTGCGCCTGCACCCAAAGCCGCTCCGGCTCCCGTTGCAAACGGCAGCGCTGTCGTCAGCCCCATGCCCGGCAGCATCCTTGATGTGCGCGTCAAGCCCGGCGACGCTGTCGCAGAGGGTCAGGTCGTCGTCACTCTCGAGGCAATGAAGATGGAGATCGAGGTCAAGGCGGAGAGCGCCGGCGTTGTATCTGCCGTCAACGTCAAGAAGGGCGATATGGTTGAAAGCGGAAGCGTCCTTGTAACGCTCTGAAAATGAGGGCTGCAAATGGGAATCATTGAAGCCTTCGGCAAGCTGCTTGCTGAATCAGGATTTGCCGCTCTGTCATGGCGCGAGGTCGTCATGCTCATCGTCGCCTGTGTTCTGCTCTACCTTGCCATTGAAAAGAAATTTGAGCCGCTTCTGCTGCTGCCCATAGCTTTTGGCATGCTTTTGGCTAACCTGCCCGAAGCCGGCCTTATGTACGACGCGACTGCAGACGGCGGCGCATGGTACCAGTCCGGTATCATAAGAATAATGTACAGCGGCGTAAAGAGCAGTCTTTTCCCCTGCCTTATATTCATGTGCATCGGCGCTATGACTGACTTTGGCCCGCTAATTGCAAACCCGATCAGCCTGCTGCTCGGTGCGGCCGCGCAGTTCGGCATCTACATCGCCTTTATAATAGCAAATGCGACCGGCCTTTTCACGCCGGAGCAGGCGGCGGCGATAGGTATAATCGGCGGCGCTGACGGCCCTACCGCAATATATGTGGCTAACAACCTTGCGCCAAACCTTGTCGCGTCCATCGCAATCGCGGCGTACTCCTACATGGCGCTTATCCCGCTCATCCAGCCGCCCATAATGAAGCTGCTGACCACCGAGAAAGAGCGCAAGATAAGAATGAAGCAGCTGCGCCCTGTGAGCAAAAAGGAAAAGATCGTATTCCCGATTTTTGTCACCATTTTCTGCTCGCTTATCCTGCCGGATGTTGCTCCGCTGCTCGGTATGCTGATGCTCGGCAACCTGTTCAAGGAGTCCGGCGTGGTCGACCGCCTGAGCGATACCGCGCAGAACGCCCTGTGCAATATCGTCACCATCATGATCGGCCTCTCCGTCGGCGCAACGGCGGACGGCGAAGCGTTCATTCAGGTGCAGACCCTTGCGATCGTCGTGCTCGGCCTTGTGGCGTTTTCATTCTCCACGGTCGGCGGCGTGCTGCTCGGCAAGCTTCTGTGCGTGATAACCCACGGCAAGATCAACCCGCTGATCGGCTCTGCCGGCGTCTCCGCCGTTCCTATGGCGGCGCGCGTCTCGCAGAAGGTCGGCTCCGAGTCTGATCCTCATAACTTCCTGCTGATGCACGCAATGGGCCCCAACGTGGCAGGCGTCATCGGTTCCGCTGTCGCGGCCGGCTTCTTCATGCTGACCTTCGGCGGCTGATAATAAGATCATACAGCGAGGCAGGAACAGATTATTATTCCTCCCTCGCTGAACGTGCAGCAAATATATTTGTATTGCTTCAGTAATAAAGGAGATATATTATGGATATTATGGAAAACATGCATGGCGCATTGGAAGATATAGTCATCCTTGACCTGACGAGAGTTGTTGCAGGCCCGTTCTGCACGTCAATGCTCGGCGATATGGGCGCGCGTATAATCAAGATAGAGAACCCCAAGGGCGGCGATGACAGCCGTGCATACGGCCCATACGTGAACGGTGAGAGCGCATACTTTGCAATGCACAACCGCAGCAAAGAGGGCGTAACGCTCAACCTCAAGGCTCCCGAGGGTAAGGCGCTGTTCCTTGAAATGGTGAAGAAGGCGGACGTGGTTGTTGAAAACTACCGTCCCGGCGTCATGGACAGGCTCGGCCTCGGCTACGATGTGCTCAAGGAGGTCAACGACCAGATCATCTACGCCGCAGTCTCCGGCTACGGCTGCTACGGCAGATATTCTCAGCGCCCCGGCTATGACATTCTCGGCCAGGCGATGGGCGGCCTTATGAGCGTGACCGGCACAAAGGAGAGCGGCCCTGTCAAGGCGGGCAACGCCATGGGCGATATTCTCGGCGGTCTTAACCTCACTATCGGCATACTCGCAGCGCTCCATGCCCGCACGATCATCGGTCACGGGCAGAGAGTCGACGTGGCGCTTGTCGATGCGGTCGTCGTCAGCCTCGAGAACGTATTCACAAGATACTGGTATTCCGGCGTGGTGCCTGAGCGCGCCGGCAACGCTAACCCCGCGACCGCGCCGTACAATGCGTACAAGGCGAAGGACGGCCTCGTTATTATTGCCTGCGGCAATCAGCATCTCTTCGAGAAGCTGGCGAACGATGTGGCCAAGAAGCCGGAGTGGATCTCAGATCCGCGCTATATCGACAACGTGACGAGAGTTGCGCATTTTGAAGACCTCAAGGCAGATATAGAGGAGTGGGCGAAGGACTTCACCGTTACCGATATCGTCGACAGCTGCCTTGCCAACGGCGTGCCCTCCGGCCCTGTCTACGACGTCAGCCAGATCGTCAAGGATGAGCACATAGTCAAGGATCGTGAGATGTTCCCGATAGTTCACCACCCGGTCATCGGCGATATGCACGTAAACGGCGACGCTATCAAGCTCATGGAGACGAAGCCCCATGTCACAAAGCCTGCACCCACACTCGGCGAGGACAACGTTTCCGTATACGGCGAGTTGGGCGGCCTGTCCGAAGAGACGCTCAGAGAGTACAAGGAAAAGGGTATTATCTGATATAAACGTTCAATTTTACACACAAAAGATTGGAGAATAAAATGAGCACATACGGTTATTCCATGCCCAGGTATTTTCAGGATATGCCCACCGTCGGCAAGCCCCTCCTCAGCGAGAACGACGAGAACAGAGATGCGATAGTCAAGGTCGAGGAAGAGATCAAGCAGCTTATAGCCGACGCGCTGGCTGCGGGCCGCAGCGACGAATCGCTCAATGAGAAGGGCCAGCTTACTGCGATGCAGCGCATAGAAGCGCTTGTCGACGACGGCACATGGTGCCCGCTCAACAGTCTCTATAACCCCAACGATAATGAAAACGGTTCTACCAGCGTGGTGAAGGGTATTGGCCGTGTTGGGGGAAAATGGGCTGTCGTAGTGGCATCCGACAATAAGAAGAGAGCGGGCGCATGGGTGCCCGGACAGGCGGAGAACCTGCTGAAGGCTGCGGACACCGCCAAGATCCTGCGCATCCCGCTTATATATCTGCTCAACTGCTCCGGCGTTGAGCTCGACCAGCAGGAGCTTTTGTTCCCCGGACGCCGCGGCGGCGGCGCCTCGTTCTACCGCAATGCAGAGCTTGCACAGCTCGGTATTCCGGTTCTGGTCGGTATTTTCGGCACGAACCCCGCAGGCGGCGGATACCACTCCATAAGCCCCGCGGTGCTCGTCGCTCAGAAGGACGCCAATATGGCCGTCGGCGGCGCAGGTATCCTCTCCGGCATGAATCCCAAGGGATTTGTCGATGAGGAGAGCGCCAGAGCGCTCATAAACGCCCAGACGGGCGGCAAGGCTCCCGCACCCGGCGGAGTAAAGACGCACCATGAGGTCACGGGCTTCTTCAGAGAGGTTTGCGACGACGACGTAGCTGTCGCCGATACTCTGCGCAAGTACATGAGCTATATCCCCGGCTTCGATCTCGAGTTTTTCCGTGTTGCGCCTCCGATGGAGCCCGCATACCCCGCAGAGGATCTCTACAGCATTATTCCCATGAACCCCAAGCGCACCTACGATATATATCAGGTCATCTCCCGTCTCACCGACGCGAGCCAGTTTGACGAGTACAAGCCTGACTATGGCCCGGAGGTCGTATGCGGTCTTGCGCGCATGGACGGTCTGCTCGTCGGCATTGTCGCCAATAAGCAGGGACTCTTTATGAACTACCCCGAGTACCGCGGCGCAAACGCTGTCGGCATCGGCGGCAAGCTCTACCGTCAGGGCCTTATAAAGATGAGCGAATTTGTGACGCTCTGTGAAAGAGACAGGATACCGATGATATGGCTTCAGGACAGCAGCGGCATTGACGTCGATGATATTGCCGAGCAGGCGGAACTCCTTGGCCTTGGCCAGTCCCTGATTTACTCCATCCAGAACGGCGAAACTCCGTTCCTTGAAATCACGCTACGCAAGGGCAGCGCGGCGGCTCACTATGTTCTCGGCGGCCCGCAGTGCGAAAAGAACAACCCCTTCAGCCTCGCGGCGCCCACCAGCGAGTACTATGTCATGCACGGAGAGACCGCGGCGGCGGCAATGTATGTCCGCCAGCTCGTCAAGGCCAGCAAGGCAGGCCAGCCGCTTGATGACATCATCGAGAATATGAACGAGCTTATCAACGCTTACCATGTCAAATCCCGCCCGAAGTTTGCGGCAAAGCTCGGCATGGTCGATGAGATAGTGCCGATGGACGATCTGCGCAACTATATGATGGCGTTCACCCAGGCTGCGTATCAGAACCCCACTACGATATGCCCGCCGCACCAGATGCTCACTCCCAGATGCATCCGCGAGTATAACAAGACTAAGAAATAAACCTGAACAAAAAAGATAGAGGCGTCCGAAAGGACGCCTCTATTCATATATCCGCAGATAGGATAGCTCCCATCCTGCGGGCTTTGCAGCGGCAAATTCAGATAAGCCTGTCGGAAGTACTGAGACGGAACGCTGCGCCGCGTACATGGTCGTGAATTATCACATCAAGAAACGAAATTATCTCTTCAGGACTTTTGTCCAACTCCCCCGTGAGCCAACTCTCAATAAGCCCGGAGGCGGCAACAATATAGAAATGCGTGACCATATCAACGTCGGCAGATGGATCCGATACAGCGCACGCGCCTATCTGTTCACCAAGCTGCACTACAGCGTGGTTTATCGTAGTATATATCCGCCTCAAAAAAGCGCTTGAGACAATCCCGGCCGACAGAGTTGAGTGCGCAGAGACAGACTGCGCGGTTAGCTTCAATATAATGAAACAGCTGCAATAAACCGTCCTGCCACAGCAGCGCGCCCTCATGCTGGTGCAGCAGAGAGACGGCCTCCTCCTGAAACATCCAGCGCAGAAGGTCGTAAATATCCTGAAAATGATAACAGAAATGCTGCCTGCGTATCCCGCATAGCTCCGTTATGTCCTGTATGGTTATCCTGTCAAATGGCTTTTGCGTCATCAGCGTTTTCAGAGCCTGCGCAAGAGCGTGCTTGGTCTGGTCAGACGCAGCGTAGGTGCGTTTTTCCATAGTCATACCTCCGTGAAAATGACCGCTTCACTATGCATTGTACTATATATCATTATATAATATACTATAACACATAAAAGCCAATATTTCGAGATGTATTTTGACATGACAAATCGCAGGTTATGTCAGATTTCTGACGGCGTGCTGCGGATTGACCATTGTTTTATTTCGTCCGTTGGATTATTTCCTATCAGGTAAAAAGGGGGCGGGAATATGCAGGAAAGCTATGACATTGTACTCGACAGCCAACTCGGCGAACGCTGCGGTACGCTTACCATAGACTGCACCGACGGCAAAATAAACGGCGTGATCTCACTTGTCGGCTTCGACAATGCCGTTTCCGGAGAGCTTCGCAGCGGTGTGCTGTATCTGTGCCATGAGCTGTCTACTATTGTAAGCACGCTTAAATGCAGCTCCGTTATCCAGCTGATAGGTGAGAAAATGACAGGCACCGTCAGCACCGGCAGCGCTGTGATGAAGCTGCACGGAACAAAAAAGGCGGCCATATCGGACGGCAATTAAAAGGACATTACATAATTGGAGTGCGTCTATGTCAAACAAATCAAAGCCTGACAACAATTTCATGACGAAGCTTGCCACGCTGATAGTGGACAAGAGAAATCTGTTTTTTCTGATCATAGTTGTGCTGCTGATATTCTCCCAAAGGACTGGGTTGAGGTGGAAAATGATCTCACCTCTTTCCTGCCGGACGACGCAGAGACTAAGATCGCGCTGGATCTGATGGAAAAGCAGTTCACCACCTACGGCACATCCGAGGTCATGGTGACAAACATATCCTACAGTGAGGCGGAAAAGCTAAACGATACGCTGACAGAAATAAAAGGCGTGCAGAGCGTTGCCTTTGACAGAACGACTGATCACTATAACCATGCCTCCGCGCTCTACAGCGTAACCTTTGATTATGATGAAGATAACGACAGCTGTCTCACCGCGCTTGACGAGATAAAGGCTGCTACGATCTGTTTATTTCAACTGAGCTTGGAAATACGCTTCAGGATACGATCGCCAGCGAGGTAAGCGTGATAATGGTATATGTCGCGGTCATAGTCGTTGTAGTGCTGCTGTTCACTTCGCAGACCTACGGCGAGGTGCCGGTGCTGCTGCTCACGTTCGTGACTGCCATGATACTCAATCAGGGGAGTAATTTTGTATTCGGAAAAATATCGTTTGTCTCCAACTCGGTCACGAGTATTTTGCAGCTGGCGTTGTCGCTGGACTACGCGGTAATTCTCTGCAATCATTTTAAAGAGCAGCACGAGACAATGCCTATCCGCGAGGCGGCTATAAGCTGCGCTGACCAAATCCATCCCGGAGATAAGCGCAAGCTCCCTGACAACGGTAGGCGGTCTTGCGGCAATGCTGTTTATGCAGTTCAAGATAGGCCCGGACATGGGCATATGTCTTATCAAGGCTATACTTTACGCGCTTTTGAGCGTGTTTGTACTTATGCCGGGACTGCTGGTGCTGTTTGGGCCGCTTATAGAGAAAACAAAACATAAAAACTTTGTCCCGAAAATTTCCTTTGTCGGCAAGATAGACTACGCGACGCGGCATGTCGTGCCGGTAATATTCGTTGCGGTAGCGGTGCTGGGGCTGTACTTTTCAAACAGGTGTCCTTATGCCTACGGCTACAGCTCACTGAAAACGCCTAAGCTGAATGCCACCCAGATAGCGGACAATATGGTCGCCGATAACTTCACATCCTCCAACATGGTGGCACTCATCATACCGTCGGGCGACTACGAGAAAGAGGCGGAGCTTCAGCAAATCATTTGCAACAGACAACATGGTGGTAAGCATCGTTTCCATCCTGATAGTTCTGGTGGTGCTGCTGTTCACGTTCAAATCCGTTGCCATGCCGATATTGCTGATACTGGTCATTCAGGGCAGCATATGGATAAATTTCTCAATGCCGTATCTAACTGGAACCGGGCTGTTCTTTATGAGCTATCTGGTCGTAAGCTCCATACAGATGGGCGCAAATATCGACTATCTGGAAAACTACTTTGTGTCCGATTCGCTCCCCGGCATTGACGGCAGAAGCATATCCGGCAAAGCCGAGCCCATAAGCTATGAAACGCTTATGGCCATAGACACGCTCCCGGACGAGTTCAAAGCTATGCGCCTCAGCTTCGTCGCGGACGGGAAAACTCTGAAAACGGTTACGTTCGATTACGGGGACTCCTTTGGCAGCGACGTGTACCCGGAGATACCGGAGAAGGACGGATATTATGCCAAATGGGACAGAACCGAGCTGGACGGTCTTCGCTTTGACACTGTTGTCACGGCGGACTATGAGCTGGAATACTCCGCGCTGCCATCCGATGAGCAGCGCGGAGATACGCGCCCGGTGTTCTTCATTGAAGAAAAATATGGTGACGATGATGTGCTGTCAAGCTCCTTGGAGGCGGAGGCAGAACTTGCCCCGCTCAATAGCGAGCTTACAACTGCCGTAAGCGGTGATTCCGCGCCGAGACTGCCATGGCTTGCCCGCCTTACAGCGCCTATTAGCGGAGGCAAAATTGAGTAGCGCCATGTCACTATCCCCGACGACGGACAGAACGTACACACGCTGCACTATCTGCCGCCGGAGGTGGCGATAGGAGAGCTTAATATCTATATAATGCAGGACGGACGCTGGATACAGGCGAAAAATGAAGAATTCGGCAGCTATCTTGCCTTTGATGTTGCCGGTACGGAGGCTGACATCGCGGCGGTATCCGTCATCAGCGTGTGGCGGATATGGGCGGCGATTGCCGATGCCGCGCTCACCGTTATTTTGCTGGTCGTATTTTCAATTAAAAGACGCCGCAGAGAACACTCTAAGACTGCGGAGAAGAAGACAAAGACTCCGGCAGTTCGTGCCGAGAGCGTACCAAAGCCAGACAAAAAGCGCAGAAAGAATCCGGCAGCTGTTATTATAACGCTCCTGCTAATCTGCGCGCTTGGCGCTGCCGCGGCCATATTCGTGACGCAGCTTGTCGTAAAGCTTGCTCCATACAAGGCACTTATGGAGTTTGGCAGGGCAGATGAGCTTTCAATGAGCGTATCGGTGGAAGCGGCGCTTGGAGATGAGCGGATAAGCACTGTTGTACCTGTTGCAGTGAAGCGCAGCGGTGAAAACAGTATCACCTGCGCCGTGGTCGAGAATGTGCCGCTCTATTATTCAAACGCTATGCTGATACTTGAAAATGGCAAATCGTACAGTATCAGCAGCATGTTCCCGGATTACTCATCGCTGCTCGGCAAAATAACCGCGCTGTATAGGGATGTGGAATACACGGAAGACGGCAGCGCCTGCATGGTCAGTATCAGTGGTGCGCAGGCGGCAGAGCTGTTGCAAACGCTCTGTCCAGCGCTTTCCGGGGAGACAGAGACAGTGAACAGTGCTGCCGTAGAAACTGTCATTGAAAACGGTTCGGTGCAGAGCATAACAGTTTCTGCCTCCGGCGAGAGCAGCGGCAGCGCGTTTGAAGTATGTGCGGTCATAAGCGGTATGGAGACATCAAGCGATGCCGTTATCCCGGAAGCGGTGGCAGAAGCCGCTGCGCAGAACAGTGCGGAGAATCTGCCGGAGATAAGCGGCGATCTGTTCCGCATTATCTCCGCATGGGCGGAGCTTGACGGGCGCGATAGTATAGCTGCAAAGCTGAAAATGGCTGTGAACTGCGGCCCTGTCGTGCTTGATACTACACTGGATGTTGACTCCGCAGTGGCTAACGGCAAGCGTATATACTGCGTCGGCAAGAACAATCTGAAGCTCTATACCGACGGCAGCAGCGTGGTGAACGCAAGCGACGCCGACGTGACTGATGAGGAGGCGCAGCTTGCCGGAAACGTAAACCTGCTGAATGTGGTGTATCAGGCATGTCTTAACGGCAATATAAGCGCCGCCCAGACTGCCGACGGGTATACCTATACAGTCGCGCTTGACGGCGATGGTGTCAAGCAGCTCGCAGAGATAATATCTCCCGATGCTGCAAAGCTAAACCCGAATCTCGCTTACGGTGATATAAAGCTGTACATCGGCGCAGGAAGGATAACCGGTATTTCTGTAAGCTGCACGGGTACAGTGCAGGTCGTTGTGGTGGAAGCGCCGGTGTCCGTTTCGGCGGACGTAAGCTTTGAAGAGCGCAGCACGGCGAGGTTCCCGTCGGCTGTGACCGATAAGCTAAGTCCGGCGTAAAATGAAAGCAGCCGGAACGTTGATCTTTGCATGATCAGCGTTCCGGCTGTGCTTCTTTTTGCACACAGCCGCAGCAGGCACTGCTTATGCGGTGCAGTTCCGGCCGCGGCTCCGGCAGAGATTCAGCCTATATGCTTTTTAAGCGCTGCCGTCCACATCCGGCAGAGAATTTGCGTATGTGCAGCCGATTTTCAAAAATGCTGCCCTCTAACAATATAGAATTTCTATATTTCTTTTATTGCGGCAATTCGTTATGGAGGCTTACAGCAAATGTTGTACCTGCATCGGAGGTTACCGTGATGGTTCCGCCGTGCAGATCAACGATTTTTTTGACAATAGAGAGACCCAGTCCGTTTCCCTGCGTGGCATGGGACGGGTCTGCCTGATAGAACTTGTCAAAAATATGGGCCTGCGCCGACGGTTCGATGCCCACTCTTTCGATGGAAACAGAAATGCGCGTATGCAGGGCATCCTGTGAGATGGTCACGGTTATGACTCCATCGGCAGGAGAAAACTTGATGGCGTTATCCAGCAGGTTAATCCAGACCTGCTGGAGCATTTCTTAATTGCTGGTGAGAAAGTATGATATTATACTGTGTTCCTTTTACAGCCCTTTGACCAACGGGAGCAATTTCTCAATGCGCTGGACGATACGTACCTGTTCGCTGAGCGGAGGAAGCGGAAAGAGCGCATTTGCAACTTTATCGCTGTTCAAGTTTTTTACTACAGCACCACTAACGCTATCGCAGAACTGGTAGTATGCAAACGGCGATGAAAGAATGTAGTAAAGGAAATCCACAGAGTAGCAATCAAATCTATTCGACAAAACGAGCCAACCGTCGTGGATACAGCCATCAGTTTTGAGAATTTAGGGACGTCCGAAGCTCATTGAATTTGTGAGTAAAAAGTCGCCACTATGGACCATACGACTTTTTGTAATCCCTTCCAGGCGGATTTTTCCTTCGCTTTGTAAATGTACTTTCCGCCTTTATGCGTATCGCCGATTTTGATCCAGTTTATCCCGTCTGGCTCGGTTGTAAGATATTGCTGAATAGGCCGGGGCGAACCTCCTCGTGCTATTTCCAAAACAGCACCGAGACGCACCCACTCCCACGATTCCGGTATTTCAAACGGCAGTTCATCGTCTATACACCGCTCCACACCGTCCAACTTCTCATAATGAGAATTATCCCGTCTGAAAATGACAGATTCGTGCTTGTCCTTCCTAATTTTGCCTTACTTGATGAGCCGCTGCTTTTCTGCCCGGATACGCTCCAGCAGAGCCTCTGCAGGCTCGTCAGACGGGTCTTGAGGACCAGCTTGCCCTAGACGGCTTCTTGCAGTATCGACCTTTTGAGGGCTTCTGGGAAACTGCTGTTAAGTGTATCAAGTTCTATTTGCTTGTCATTGTATTCTGCAATTTGTGGGGCAAACAATGCAAATTGTTCCACGATTCGCCGTTGCTCATTTAATGGAGGGACGGGCACAAGGCAATCCGATATTATCTCAAGAGTCAAATTCGTAATGGCGGTGATTTTCTTTTGAGCTGTTAGTCGTTCCTGTATTGCAGGAGCGTTCAGCGCATACACGAGGTACCTTAAATCAACACTATTACTGTCAACCAATCGGATAATTGCAACTGCTTGATTAGCGTTAAGAGGCAGATGCTCCTCCTTTACGATAGCGGTACGGCCAAGTGTACCAGCTATTGTTATCAGCACATCGTCTGCTTCCAGAATTGATCTTTTAAGATAGCCTGTATGTGTTGACTCATCAATATAGTTTAATTTTGACAGATCCAGCCGGTCGAGTCCAGCAACATTTTCTGCTCGCAGAAATCCAATACCATTGTCTGAATATGCGACATTGCCTCCTCGCGGCGTTGTTCCCTTAGTTACCAGTACAGAAATTGAAGAAATTCTTACCCACTCCCACGAATCGGGAATGTCGAACGGCACCTCATCCGCCAGCGACCGCACTTCATCGCCGATTTTCTCATAAGGAGTATTAT